>Ga0302322_100005631_pt1 | contig 11002 bp, 9 predicted proteins | sample Fen_T0_2_FD_203757 | JGI IMG/M metagenome (GOLD analysis project Ga0302322, IMG submission 203757) | Peat permafrost microbial communities from Stordalen Mire near Abisko, Sweden - Fen_T0_2 | ecosystem: Environmental > Terrestrial > Soil > Wetlands > Permafrost | place: Sweden: Abisko... | reverse complement strand
CGGCTCGGCGCCCAGCGGGTCGACGCCGAGCCGGACGCCGTGAACGACATCATCGACGCCTGCGCCCGGCTGCCGCTGGCGCTGGCCCTCGCCGCCGCCCACCCGGCCGCCGAACCGGCCTTTCTCGCTGGCGACCCTGGCCGGCCAGCTGCGCGACGCCGCCCTGGACTCCTTCGACAGCGGTGACATCGCCACCGACGTGCGGGCGGTCTTCTCCTGGTCGTTGCGGGCGCTGAGCCCGGAGGCGGCCCGACTGTTCCGGCTCCTGGCACTGGGCCCCGGCCCCGACATCTCCCTCGCCGGGGCGGCCAGCCTGGCCGGACACCCACCGGCCGGCATCCGCCGGTACCTGGTCGAGCTCATCCAGCAGCACCTCCTCGCCGAGCCGTCCCCGGGCCGGTACACCTGCCACGATCTGCTGCGCGCCTACGCGATGGAACAGCTCCACCACGACGAGAGCGACGAGCAGCGTTCCGCGGCGCTGCACCGGCTGCTCGATCATTACCTGCACACCGCCCACACCGCCGTGCTGCTGCTCCGCCAGAGCCGGGAGCCGATCACACTCGCCGCACCACAGCCCGGTACGACCCACACCTCATTGCCCGACGTGGAACAGGCCAGCGCCTGGCTCGAAACGGAGCAGCCCGCCCTGCTGGCCGCTGTCCACCTCGACCTCGCGACGCCCGGCTGGCGAGCCTGGCAACTGGCCTGGGCACTGGACATCTTCCTGGACCGCCGCAGCGCCTGGCACGAACTCGCCGCCGTGCAGCAGGCCGCCCTGCACACCGCCGAACGCACCGGCGACATACTCGGCCAGGCATACGCACATCTGTCCCTCGGCCGGAACAGCGTCCAACTGGGACAGCTCACCGCCGCCCGGATCCACCACCAGCACGCGGCAACGGGGTTCGAGACGACCGGCGATCTCATCGGCCAGGCCCGGACCGCCGTCGGTGCCAGCTTCGCCGCGGACCGCGAGGGCAACATCGACGAGGCGCTCCAGCTCACCGAAGAGTCGATCCGGCTCTTCGAGAAGGCCGGCGGCCGGCTCGGCCACGCCTACGCCGTCAACAACCTCGGCTGGTGCCACACCCGGCTCGGCCACCTCGACCTGGGCCTCAGCCACTGCGAACACGCCCTCGCCCTGCACGAGCAGAACGGGGACCTCCGGGGAGTGGCCGCCACCCTGGACAGCCTCGGCCTGCTGCACTTCCGCCTCGGCAGCATCCAACAGGGCATCGACTGCTACCACCGGGCCATCATGCTGTACCGGCACATCGAGGACCGCTACAACGAGGCCGACACCCTCGCCAGCCTCGGCGACTGCCACGCCGACGCCGGTGATACAACCGCGGCCCGACGCGCCTGGCAGCAGGCCGTCACCATCTTCGACGACCTCAACCACGCCGACGCCGCAGAACTGCACACCAAACTTGCCACGCCATAGTTCCGGCCAGCAACGCCATCCATCACCGCGCCGATCATGCGTGATCCGTGTGTTCTCGTTCGGCTCCCCCAAACTGGGTAGGTGCCCGGCTACCGTGGAGGGTGGCGGGCGCGCGGGGCGCACGGTTGGCTGCAATATGCGCTTTTCCCGTCTGTTCGTCGGCCTGACCGCCGTCGCGCTGCTGAGCGCGTGCGGCGCCGGCGGCGGCCCGAGCCCGGCGCCGACCGCGCCCAAATCGCCGCCGAGAGCCGGCGCGTCCGTGGCCGTCGCCGTGGACGCCGCCGCGGTGTTCCTCCAGGTCGCGCAGTGCTTCCGCGCTCACGGACATCCCGACTACCCGGATCCGGTCCAGGGCTCGGACGGCAGCTGGGGCTTCCCGGTCACGGCCGACCGCATCAGTGTGCCCGACGAGTGCGCCGACATTCTGCGGCAGTCCAAGCAGATGTCCCCGGGCACCGCCAAGACCAAGCCCGTCGTCGATCTGGCGCAGGGCCGCGCGTTTGCCAAGTGCATGCGCGACAACGGCATCGCCGACTGGCCCGACCCGAACCCCGACGGGACATACACGGTGCCCGCGCGGCTGTCCGACCCGGGCTCGGAGAACCAGTGGAAGCCCAAGGCGACCGGGCCCTGCAAGCAGTTCCTGCCCGACGGCCCCGACATCGTGCTGGCGGCACCGCGGTGACCGCGGGGAACCCCAAAAAGAGGCGTCGGGCCTGCAACTATTTGGGGAAGCGCGCCGGAGCCCGGGCGGGTCAAGCTGTAACCATGAGCCAGACCAGGACTTGCGACCCATCGATGCAGGAGCGGACGACGTGAATCGCAAACGTACCGCCGTGGTGGCCGGGGTCGTGCTGGTGGGAGTCGCCGGCGCCGGCGCCGCCGTGGTGATCCACCAGCGCACGTCCGCCAGCGCGCATCAGGCGGCGCCTGAGACGCCGGCCGCGACCGCCGCGGTGGTCTCCACCGACGTGTCCCGGCGCCAGACCGTCAGCGGCGCGCTCGGCCGCTCCGGCGCCTACACCGTGATCGCGCCCGGCCCGGGCACGCTGACGTGGCTGCCGGCCGTCGGCGACGTGATCGGCCGCGGCAAGCCGGCCTACGAAGTCGACGGCAAGCCGGTCGTCCTGCTGTTCGGCGACCGCCCGCCGTGGCGCCAGTTCCAGTCGGGCATGATCGACGGCGTCGACGTGCAGCAACTCGAGGACAACCTGCGTGCCCTCGGGTACGGCGCGGGCCTCACCGTCGACCAGCACTTCTCGTCGGCCACCTACTGGGCGATCCGCCGCTGGCAGAAGGACTCCGGCCTGTCGGTGACCGGCACGATCCCGCTCGGCCAGGTGGTGTTCGTCGCCGGCACCGTGCGCGTGGCCGGCAGCGACCAGCGCACCGGCGCGTCGGTCGGCCCGGGCGCGACGGTCGAGCGCGGCACCAGCGAGCAGCGCGCCATCACCGTGCAGGTCTCCGCCGACGTCCTGTCGCGCATCAAGGTCGGCGACTCCGTCGTCGCGACGCTGCCGGACGGCTCACTCAAGCCCGGCACCATCACGGTCGTCGGCGCGGTGAGCCAGCAACAGCAGCAGAACAACGGCGGCTCCGGCGGCCAGCCGACGGCGTCGGTCGTCATCACGCTGACCGGCGACATCGGCAACGTGCTCGAAGACGCCCAGGTCCAGGTCGGCATCACCATCGAGGCGCACCACGACGTGCTCGCGGTGCCGATCCCGGCCCTGCGGGCGCTGCCCCACGCGGAGTACGAGGTGCTGGTGAGCGACGCCGCGCAGAACCGCCACGTCACAGTGAAGGTGGGCATCTTCGACCAGGTCGCCGGCCTGGTCGAGGTGAGCGGCTCGGGGCTGGCCGCCGGCCAGCGGGTCGCGGTGCCGGGCGAGACCTGACCGGCGGCCGCTCCGAGTCCGACGCCACCGCGAGCCCCTCGGCTCGCGGTGGCGTTGTCATTCGGCCCGCCCCGCGTGACCGTGGCGCGCGGGGGGACCTGCGCCGCCCCGCGCGGCCGCGCGCTGCGTGCGGACAGAACCAATGCGAACGGACCCGCCGGGACGGGGGAAGTCCGGCGGGCCCGTTCTGGTTGGCGGCGCGGCGGTCAGGCCGTGCGCAGCGCATCCGTCGGGGGCAGATACGCGGCCCGCAGGGCCGGATAGAGCCCCGCCACCGCTCCGGCGGCGACCGAAACCAGCAGGCCGCCCCAGAGCGCCTCCGGCGGGATCACTGTCGCCCAGCCCTTGTTGATGGACATGCCGAGCGTGACCCCGGCGCCGAGGACGATGCCCGCCAGCCCGCCCAGCGTGGCCAGGATCAGCGACTCGGTGAGGAACTGCGCCGCGACGTGGCCGCGGGTGGCGCCCAGGGCTCGGCGCAGGCCGATCTCGGTTCGTCGCTCGAGTACCGCGATGACCATCACGTTGGCGATGCCGATCGCGCCGACGAGCAGCGCGATCGCGCCCAGGCCCAGGATGAGGCCCGCGCCGGACTGCTTGACCTGCAGCTGAGCCGTCAGGGCGTCCGACGGGCGGCTGACGTTGACCCGCGACGGGTCCTCCGGGTTCGCCGCGCCCGAAAGGACACCGGCGACGCCCGCGACGTATTCCGCCTGCGCGCGGATGTAGAGGCGGCTCGGATGGCCGTTGTAGCCCAGCAGGTGCGACGCGGACTCGAACGACACGATCGCGGCCTGGTCGATCTCCGGGGCCAGCACGAACGGCTTGAGGATCCCGACCACGTTGAACCAGTGCCCGCCGAGCCACACCCGGTCGTTGCCGCTGACGTCGGTGATGCCGAGCGTCGTGGCGGCCGAATAGCCCAGGACCGTGACCGGCGACTCGTCGCTGGAGATGAACCGCCCGGCCAGCAGCGAGCCGTCGAGCGTGGTCAGCAGCGACGCGTCCGCGGCCCGCACCGAGCGGCCGCCGGTGCGTCCGGCCGCGACGCGGTCGTTGCGGTACACGCTCATGCCGGTGATCTTCGCCGTCGGCGCCACCGACTGCACGTGCGGCAGCTGGCGGATCATCGGCGTCGCCGTCGTCGGCAGGATCTGCTCGACGCCGGCGCTCGGCGTGCCGTTGGCGACGGTGAGCAGGTTGGTGCCGAGGCTGTCGATCTGCGCCAGCAGCGCCGACTGGCTCGAGCTCGTCACGCCGAGCACCGAGACGATGGACGCGATGCCGATGGCGATGCCGAGCCCGGACAGCAGGGCCCGCATCTTGCGCGAGCGCAGGCCGAGCGAGCCGGTCGGCAGCAGGTCGGCCGAGCGCAGCGTGCTGCGCGGGACCTCGTGCCCGCCTGCGGTGCGCGGCGGTGCCTCATGCGTCTTCACGTGGAACCTGCACCTTCAGTCCTTCGGTGAGGCCGTCGCCGCTGACCTCGGCGGTTCCGGCGAGATCGTCGAACAGCCCGGTCTGGACCGGCAGCCGGTGGGTGCCCGCGCCGTCGACGGCGATCACCTCGTACTTGCCGTCGGACACCGAGTTGAGCGCCGCGATCGGCACGGTGAGCACGTTGGGGTGCGTGGCGCGCACGACCCAGACCTGGACGCTGGCCTGGTCGACGAAGCCGGTGACCTCGCCCTGCATGGTCACGGTCACCGCGGCCGTGCTCTGGGTCTCGTTCTGGCCGCTGGCGGGGCCGCTGCTGCTCGTGGTCGTGGTGGCGCCGATGGCGCTGACCTTGCCGTCGCGGGTCTTGCCGTCCGGGAGCGTCACCACGACCGGCGTGTCGACCTTGATCCAGCCGAGCTGCTGCGTCGACGCGGCGAGGTTGACCGCGGGCGTGGTGCTGGTGCCGTACTCCACCGGCATGCCCGGCTGCACCCGCTCGCCCGGCTTCATCTCCTGCCCGTTCACCCGGACAGTGCTCGGCATGAACGTGACGAGGCCGAGCGGCACGGTGCCGGTCACGGTGAGGTGGGCCGCCTGCTGCCAGCGGCGGATCGCGGTGGCCGTCGCACCGGTGAACTTCTGGTCGACCGTCAGCCCGTCACCGAAGCCCATGTCCCGCAGGTTGGTCTCGAGCTGCTCGACGTCGACGCCGTCGCTCATGCCGGAGGCGAAGTCTCGCCAGACGGGGCGGCCGCCGTACATCAGCGTCACCCGCTTGCCGTCGACCTCGTACAGCGCGTCGCCCCGGTTGACGACCGTGCCGATCGCCGGCAGCCATGTGAGGGTGCCCGGCTTGGCGCCCGGAACGACGTAGGAGCCGGCGTATCCGAGGGTCCCGTTGACGTATTGGCGTTCCGAAATGGTCTTGGTGGTCACCGAGGCGGTCGACGTGGTCACGGAGGTCGGCACCGGGGGCCCGTTGTCGTGCGTCAGGCGCTGGTTCGCCACGAGCCCGGCGACGCCCGCGACGCCGGCGATCGCGACGCCCGTCACGATCTTCGTCGTCCGGCTCATGGCCACCGCCCCGCGCCGCGGCGATCGGCATCCGCGGCCACGCTCACGCACTGCGGCGGAGATCCGTTTGGATGGTCCAGTACGGTCATGTCTATACGATCGCCCGGACCACCCGGATTTCGCTTCCCCCAAAGGTAACCCGCGCTGCGCTCAATTTGAGGGGGTACCGCGAAACCGGCGGCCGGAGGGGTGTGGCTATGCCTGCGGCGCGGGCTCCCAGCACAGGCCGTCCGCGGTCGGCACCAGGCCGCCGGAGAACAACGGGGCCTCGGGCGCCGCGTCCTTGCCCAGTAGCGCCCGCATCTGCACCTGCGAGCCCTCCTGCATGGCCTGCTTGACGACCGACGACTTGAGCATCGAGGCCGAGCCTGAGGCGTCGTCGGTGATGCGGTTGACCGCGTCCTCCAGCTCGTGCGAACGCGACTCGAAGCGCCGGACGAGCTCGGCGGCGTCGGTGAGCGCGGCCTCGCCCGAGGATACGCCGGCGACGAGCTCGACGAAGGACTCGAACTCGGTGGAGTGCTCGTTGTTGGTGACCCGCTTGGCCTCCCAGAAGTACGAGTCCTCGTTGCGGTTCATCTGATAGAAGGACATCAGGAACTCGTAGAAGACGCCGAACTCCCGCCGGTAGCGGGTCTCGAACTCGCGCATGGCCGCGTCCTCCGACACCGTGCCCGACATGATGCTGTTGATCGAACGGGCGGCCAGCAGCGCGCTGTAGGTGGCCAGGTGCACGCCGGAGGAGAAGACCGGGTCGACGAAGCAGGCGGCGTCGCCGATGAGGATCAGGCCGGGGCGCCAGAAGCGGGTGTTGTGGTACGAGTAGTCCTTGCGGACCCGCAGCTCGCCGTACGGCCCCTCGGTGACCCGCTTGGCATTGGCCAGGTACTCCGAGATGAGCGGGCACTCCGCGATGAGCGCGTTGAGCGCCGCCTCGCGGTCGCCCTGCACCTTCTCGGCCATGCTGCGGTGCACCACCGCGCCGACGCTGGTCAGCTTGTCGCTGAGCGGGATGTACCAGAACCAGCCGCTGTCGAAGGCGACCGAGAGGATGTTGCCTGACGTGGGCTCGGGTAGGCGTTTGCCGCCCTCGAAGTACCCGAAAAGCGCCAGGCTGCGGAAGTACTCCGAGTATTCGCGCTTCCCGCCGGTCTTCGTGTGCAGCCGGCTGGTGTTGCCCGACGCGTCGACCACGAACCGGGCCGTCGCCAGGTGCTCCTTGCCGTCCCGGTCGACCCAGCGCACGCCGCTGACCCGCTCGCCGTCGTCAACGAGGTCCTGGACGGTGCAGCCCTGGCGCACGTCGACGCCGAGCCGGGCCGCGTTGTCCAGCATGATCTTGTCGAACTTCGACCGCTCGACCTGGTAGGCGAACGACGTGGGCGACGCCACGCGCGGCGACACGGCGAAGGAGAACGTCCACGGCTCGGGGCGCGCGCCCCAGCGGAACGTGCCCCCGCGCTTGATCGGGAAGCCGGCCCTGGCCAACTCGTCGCCGACGCCCAGCAGCTGGCACACGCCGTGCACGGTCGAGGGCAGCAGTGACTCGCCGATCTGGTACCGCGGGAAGACCTCCCGTTCCAGCAGCAGTACGCGCGCGCCCCGCATCGTCACCAGGCCGGACAGGGCCGAGCCGGCTGGCCCGCCGCCGACCACGATGACGTCGAACTCGTCGCTCTTCTCCACGGGCACCTCCAAGTGCGCGTACCGGCCCACTACGCCGGGTGATGGTGGCACGGCCGCGGGGAAGTACCACACCTTGCGCCAGTTGGGCGCCAGCGCGGGCCCAGGCGTGCCCCATCCCCGGGCGGTTCGGGGTGCTTTGGAGGCCGATGTCGTACTTCTACCCGGGCGGGCTCACTGGGTACCCTGGGGATTGGTGACAACGTTGAAGGCGGGCGGTGCGGTAACGAGCATGGTCAAGGTGCTGATCGTCGACGACCACGAGGTCGTTCGCCACGGACTGCGGTTCATGCTGGCCCAGGAGCCGGGCTTCGAGATCGTCGGTGAGGCCGGCGACGGCCGCGAGGCACTCGCGGAGATCCGCCGCTGCCGCCCGGACGTGGTGCTGCTCGACCTGGTGATGCCGGGCGTGGACGGGATGGGCGTGCTGCACGCGCTGCGCGGCGAGGCGGACAGCCCGGCGGTCATCGTGCTCACGTCCTACGCCGACGAGGGCAAGGCGATCGAGGCCATGCGCGCCGGCGCGCTGTCCTACCTGCCCAAGACCACACCCGCCGACCGGCTGACCGAGGCGGTGCGGGCCGCGGCGACCGGCGGCAGCGTGCTGTCCCCGAGCGTCGCCGCGGTGCTGGTGAACCGGTGGCGCGAGCACGAGCGCGACGGGCCGCTGGAGCGGCTCTCCGCCCGCGAGCGGGACGTGCTCGTGGAGCTCTCCCGCGGCCGCTCCAACCGGGAGATCGCCCGCTCGCTGTCGCTGGGCGAGCAGACCGTGAAGTCGCACGTGTCGAGCATCCTCACGAAGCTCGACCTGCAGGACCGCACGCAGGCGGCCATCTTCGGCCTGCAGCATGGCCTGGTGCCGCTCGGCGAGGCGCTGCATACCGACGAGTGACCGGCGGTCAGGTGATGAGCTCGCCGTCGCGCATGACGACCTTGCGCTTGCAGGTGTCGGCGACGGCCTGCTCGTGCGTGATGATCACCATGGTTGTGCCGGCGTTGTTGAGCTCGCTGAGCAGCTGCATGATCTCGCCGCTGCGGTTGGAGTCGAGGTTGCCGGTCGGCTCGTCGGCGAACACGATCGCCGGCCGGCCGACCACGGCGCGCGCGATCGCGACCCGCTGGCGCTCACCGCCGGACAGCTTCGTGACGCGGTGGTGGATGCGGTGGCCCAGGCCGACGCGCACCAGCGCCTCCTCGGCCGCCGCCCGCCGCTGCTTGGCTGGCACGCCCCGGTAGAGCAGCCCGTTGGCGACGTTCTCCAACGCGTTGAGCGACTCGAGCAGGAAGAACTGCTGGAACACCACGCCGACGCGGTGCGCCCGGACGCCGGCGAGCTGCTTGTCCGTGAGCCCCTCCACCGCCATGCCGTCGATGACCACCGAGCCCGTCGTCGGGCGGTCGAGCGTCGCCATGAGGTTCAGCAGCGTCGACTTGCCGGAGCCGGAGGCGCCGGAGATCGCGAGCATGTCACCGGCCTCGACCATCAGGTCGACGCCCCGCACCGACTCGACGGGCGGTTCGCCGGGGTAGGTCTTGCACACTTCATGCAGCTCGAGGACGCCCATGACGCCACAATGCCGGGCGCCGGGCGCCGGCGCATCCCCCAAAGGTAAACGCCGGCCGCCCCATTTCGGGGGTCGGGCGGGCCGGTGGCTCGATGGCGCCGGGATGGAACTGCTCTGACGGACCGATGGCAAACCTTGTCCGCCTTCGCGGGCACATGCAACGGTTGGCCGCCGGCCCCCGCGGGCCGCCGATTTCGTCCTCGTCCTTGACGAGCGCCAGAAGGGGCAGCCGATGACCGAGCCACAGCGCTTCCTGCGTCCGAACGTCATCATCGAGCCGCTGGTCGACCGCTTCTACGCCTGGCACCACACGGTCGCGCCGGTGCAGGCGTCGATGAACCTGGCGTTCCTGCAGCTGCCGATGCTCGAGTCGTACCTGCAGTCGCCGCAGGTGCACGCGGCCGCCTGCGCCAACCCCGAGCTGCGCGGCGGGTACTTCGTCAACGTCCCCGAGGCGCGCGCCGGCGAGGTGCGCGAGCTGGTCGAGCGGATCAAGCGCGACCGCGCGGGCATGCTGCGCTTCGCGGAGTCGGTCATGGCCGCCGAGGCGCTGTTGCGCCAGGAGGCCTCCGGCTTCGACCTGACGCCGCTGTACCCGAAGCTGCCGGCCGATCTCGCCGGCATGGTGGAGCTGGCGTACGACACCGGAAACCAGCCGACGCTGCGCTATATCGAGCCGGTGGCCTACCGCAGCCCCGCGTACCTGCAGGACCGCCAGTCGGTGCAGCTGTCGCTGGAGGCGGGCGTGGAGCGGCCGTTCATCCTCAGCACGCCGCGACTGCCCTCGCCCGACGCCCTTGACCTCGACATCCCGTTCAGCCACGACGGGCTGCGCGAGCTGTTCGCCGCCCGGCTGGAGCCCACGACGCTTGGACGGCTGCGGGAGGCCCTCGACGTGCCCGACGACCGCGTGGTGCAGCTCGAGCGGCTGCTCACGGACGCGCCGAGCCAGTCCGCCGACCGGCACGTCGAGGCCGGCGGGCGCATCCGGTACTTCGGGCACGCCTGCCTGCTGCTGCAGTCGCCCGAGGCGGCCGTGCTCACCGACCCGTTCATCAACGCGGACACGAACTCCACCGGGCGGTACCTGCTCAACGACCTGCCCGACCACATCGACCTCGTGGTCATCACGCACGGCCACCAGGACCACATCGTGCTCGAGACCATCATGCAGCTGCGCGGCCGCGTCGGCGCGGTGGTCGTGGCGCGCTCGTCGCGCGGCAACCTGTGCGACCCGTCCATGGGGCTGTACCTGCGCCACCTCGGCCTGCCGGTCGTCGAGGCCGACGACTTCGACGAAGTGGAGTTTCCCGGCGGCAAGGTGACCGCCACGCCGTTCCTGGGCGAACACGCCGACCTCGACATCCGGGGCAAGTCCACGTACTGGATCGAGATCGCCGGCCGGAAGGTGTTCGTCGGCGCGGACTCGTCGGGCATCGACCCGGTGCTGTACCGCTACATGCGCGCCGACCTCGGCCCCGTGGACCTCGCGTTCCTCGGCATGGAATGCGACGGCGCACCCCTGACGTGGCTGTACCAGCCGCTGCTGACCCAGCCGGTCACGAAGCGGATGAGCGACTCGCGCAAGCTGTCCGGCTCCAACGCCGAGCAGGCCGGCGCGATCGTCACCGAGCTCGGCGCGGGCGAGGCGTACATCTATGCCATGGGTGAGGAGGAGTGGCTGGGCCACGTCATGGCGACGAGTTACACCCCCGACTCGTATCAGCTCAAGCAGATCGAAGTCTTCCTCGCGTGGTGCGCGGAGAAGGGCGTCAAGGCCGAGCACCTGCTCGGTCAGCGTGAGTGGCGTTGGTAGCAGGAGTAGCGGACAACTGGAGGACGCTGTGCGTACGGTCAGCTTCGACTTCGAAAACCCCGAGGCCCGGTTCAAGGTGCTC
>Ga0302322_100005630_pt1 | contig 11002 bp, 15 predicted proteins | sample Fen_T0_2_FD_203757 | JGI IMG/M metagenome (GOLD analysis project Ga0302322, IMG submission 203757) | Peat permafrost microbial communities from Stordalen Mire near Abisko, Sweden - Fen_T0_2 | ecosystem: Environmental > Terrestrial > Soil > Wetlands > Permafrost | place: Sweden: Abisko... | reverse complement strand
CTTAGTATTCGATATTACCTTTTGCAAGATTATGCACTGCACAAAGCACTTGAAGGTTTTCTAATACAGTTTCTCCTCCTTTTGACCAGGCTAAAATATGGTGAAAGTGTATGTTTTCACCGGTAACTGTAATTCCGCAAAGCCTGCACTTGTTGCCGTCCCTCATTAGCACCTGAACTTTTAACCTTTCACTTGGAAGTCTTTTCGTTTTATGTTTAAAAATGATTTCTATTTCTTGAGGGACCTCGGAAATTACTTCTTCGGGCTCATATATTCCTGTTTCCCCACTTTGGTCGTTTCCGGTATTAATGAAATTCAACAAAAGATTCAAGAGCTCTTCTCCAGGTTCCAAATTTACTTAAATAGGGCCTTTCTGAGTACTTTGAGAAGGGTTTTCGCATCTCTCTCCCTGTAGGTTGCCGACCGAGAGCTATCCATACCTCTTCAATATTTTCGAACAATTCTTTGTCAGAAATATTTCGATTTAACGTTAACTCTAACCCCGCTTTCTGTAATGCATTGTTCCAATTTTCAAATCTCCTGTTTATTGTCCCAGAAGTATATTTTCCAATCTCATCATATTCTCTGTAAGTCAGGTTATTCCGGCCCAGTTTGTCAGCAACTCTTTTCAAATCGTCCAATAGTTCTTGGTCGGGGGTGTTATGATGAAAGTCATTTAACTTAAATTCCATGGATTTAAAGATTATGCTGAATGCATATATTCAAAGGGCTTTAAATTAAGTTCCTTTGTTTTTTCAGCCGCAAGATAAAGGTTGAACTTAGTTTGCAGGTTAGCCCAAATATCAGCCGTTCCGCCAAATACTTTAGCGATCCGGAAAGACATTTCAGGGGTTATATCGGACTTTTCATGAATAATTTTATTCAGGCTTTGGCGCGAAATGCCCAGCATTTTTGCTGCATCCGTTACGGTTATTTCATTCGCGTAAATAACTTCTTCGCGTAAAATTTCACCAGGATGTATTTGTCTCATTTGTCTTTTCATAATGTTTATTTTAATGGTAATCTATATAGTCCACATCATAAGCGTGCTCTCCGTTAAAGCGAAAAATAATTCGATAATTTTTGTTAACCTTAATACTCCAATATTCAATTAGATCACCTGAAAGCTTGTGAATATTCCAGTTTTGGTATGCCCCAAAGTCTTCGGGTACTTGTTTTACAGAGTCTATTACATCTAACATTCTTTCAATACGGCCGATAAGTTCAGCGGGTAACTTACTACTATTGTTCTGCTCCCATAACAACCTAAGTCCTTTGTGTTTGAAACTTTGTATCATTTAAATTGTAAACTGTAAAGTTACAGTTGTCAATTTGGAAAAGCAAATTATTTTTGAAAATCATCGCAATCCTTTAATCTTAAAAATCATAGTTCAGACAAAAAAATAATCTGTATCTTGTATCCCCCTATTTTCTACAGGGATAAAAAAATGACCAACCACGAAATAAAAATAAACTTCAAAGAGTATAACTCCATTAATGATCTTGATAAACCCGCCAATAATCTTTGCCTCGAAGCGGTAAAAGCCATGGAGAACTCACATTCGCCCTATTCAAAATTCAGGGTAGGCGCGGCGTTGCTGTTGCAAAGCGGAAAGATATTACATGGCAGTAACCAGGAAAACGTTGCCTATCCATCAGGTTTATGTGCCGAGCGGGTGGCTTTATTCAATTGGGGTGCCAATCACCCGGATGATCCCATTGTTGCGATGGCGGTAACCGCACATACAGATGAATTTGAAATACTACAGCCGGTAGCCTCCTGCGGCTCCTGCCTGCAGGTTTTGGCCGAATATGAAAAAAAACAGGACAAGCCGATACAAATTATACTATTTTGCGCCAAAGGCCCGGTTTGGGTGATGAAAGGCGTTGAAACCTTCCTGCCATTTTTATTTTTTGAAAAGAGATTAATATCATGAAGATCAGATTTTTTTTATTTCTATTCCTGGCTTTTGCGGCCGGTGAAAAGGTTAAGGCCCAGCAGGGTTTCCCGTTCGCCGATGAGATCAGGGCATTCAAACACCAGGACAGTATCAGCTTTCCGCAAAAAGATGGTATTTTATTTATCGGGAGTTCCTCAATCCGTCTTTGGGACGACCTGGAGAAACGTTTCCCTGATGCGCCAATTATTAAACGTGGTGTAGGCGGCTGCCAACTTTGGCAACTGGTTGATTTTTATACCCCGTACATATTGTTCCCTTATCATCCCCGGAAAATTTTTATTTACGCGGGCGAAAACGATATTGCGGCCGGCAAAAGCGGAAAATTTGTTTTTGACGAGTTTCAGAAACTTTTTGAAATGATCAACAAACAGCTGCCGGATGCAACGGTTTACTACATGTCGGTAAAGATGAGCCCGAGCCGGGCCAGATATTTTAAGGAGGTTGCAATAGCCAACGAACTGATAAAAAACTACCTGGCCAATAAACCAAACAGCGTTTTTATCGACCTGAACACTATATTGCTAAAAACAGATACATCCATGCCTGATTCGTCCCTTTTCCGCGCAGATTACCTTCACCTGAACAGTAAAGGATACGACCGGTGGCAACAGGTGCTGGAACCTTATGTTAAGTGATTAGAGATTAGAGATTAGCCGGAAGTGAGGAGTGCGCCAACAACCTTTCAACAACTAATCTCTAATCTCCGGTCTCTAACTCTAACCTCTAACTCACAAATACACTATAAACATTCGTGATCTTCCAGCCGTTTGTGGTGTGGGCAATGGTAACATAATTGCTGCGGGTAAAATTTTCGTATTTCATATCTACCTTAACAATAGCTATACTGGCATTGCTTTCCACTACCGAAGTACTGGTTGTGCATAATTGTTCAACATTTTTATTGCTTTGCAGATAGTCGAGCATTTGCTTTTTGTTGAAGCTGAGCAGCTGTTTACCCCTTACCATATTAAAGGCTGTGGAATTATCCAGAACATCATTAAAGCCGTTCAGCTTTCCCCTTGTCATGGCGTCTACATAGGTGTTAATCGCATGAATTTTTGTTAGTTTACCGTCTTCGTTGATATTTGCTTTAACAGCGCCGCAAAACGCCAGCATGGCCAGGCCAAGAATGATTTTTTTTAAGGTTTTCATAATATTAAAATTTAAATTGTTGTTTTGTTTTATAACCATAAGACACAAGTACTAATTAATTAGTTACAGCAAAAGTGCCTTTAATGCTATATTTAACAGTTTTTTAACAAAGGTCTGCAGTTTTATGTATAAAGACCTAAGTTGACCGCCGCTTTTTATTTTTTGATTTAATGCTCAGGACTTAAGACCCCAGACCAAGACAAAATGATCGACTTCAACACCATCATGTTGCAATTTGCAGAGCAGGGCGAAAAAACCGGCTGGACCTATATTGAGATCCCCGCCGATATAGCGCAGCAATTGAAGCCCGGTACCAAAACATCATTCAGGGTGCGCGGCATGCTGGATAGCTGTGCAGTTAGCGGTGTGGCATTAATGCCTATGGGCGGTGGCAATTTTATTATGGCGTTAAAGGCCGATGTAAGAAAGCGCCTCCATAAAAACGCCGGCGCCATGCTGCATGTAGTGATAGAAGAAGATACCGAATATAAGGTTGAAGTGCCTGCCGGGCTGCAGGAGTGTTTTGATTTTGAACCCGAAGCGCTGGATTTTTTTAACAGCCTGCCAAAATCGCACCGCGATTATTTTATCAAATGGATCGACCAGGCAAAAACCAGTGAAACCCGTGCCAAACGGATCGTAAATACGGTAAACGCCATGCTGCGCAAATGGCGCTACAACGATATGATGCGGGCAATGAAGAAGGAATAGTTTTTTCAGGCTGGTTTGTAAACTCTAATTCAACTCCAGGATAAACTCGGATGGTGTCAGCACAGGCAATACCGGAATGCTGTCTTTTTGCAGTTGCTTATCCCTCGAAATGAAATAATCTATTTTATGATGTATAGCTGCGTAATACTGAAGGGCATCTTCAATATCATCTATCTTTGAATGTAAAGCTACCAATGCCGTTTCTTGCGGCACGTCAATGATCGTAATATCTGCCAGAAAGCTGATCAGCAATGCTTTTGCTTTTTTATTCCCATACGCTTTTGCTATCCAATATCCCAATATGTGTAAAACGGATGTCGTAATAAAAGCATTTACTTTTTTAGAAGCGACCATATTTAACACTTTTTCGGCTTCTGCGAAATCCGGGCGCTTCAGTGTATAGTCAAGCAAAATATTGGCATCCAGGAATATTTTAACCGCCATGCTCAGGGTCGTTATAGTACAAATCTTTAAGGTCTGCTTTCGGGTCAATATGATGCTCTCCTAATTCTTTCATCAGGTCCACAAAATTTTTTCGCTTTACCGGCGTGGTAATCTCTTTCAAATAACTTTCCACCAGTTCGGAAACACTCGTATGGTGCTTCTCCGCATACTGTTTCGTGCTTGCTATCAGGCTGTCCTCTATCGTTAAATTTAACCGGCTTTTCATAAAGTAAATATACGTATAAATTTAAAGTATACGCATAAATCTATTTTGTTGTTTCAAAAGATGTTTGAGAAACAAAGGTTTAAGTATCGATTTATAATTTTCGTTTTCTGGGGTTCTGGCGATTATCGAAAACTGCAATCATTACTATCTCAGTTCGATAAACCTTAAAAAAGATTGATGTTTGCGGGGAAACAACAGCGCGGCGTACATTTTTACGCTTTGAAAATATCGGGAATTGATCAGGTGTTTGCTGAATTCTTTGTGCCGTTTTTTCTATTTGTTCACTAACTCTTGAAGTAATTTCATCACCCCACTCACTCAATAAATAATCAATTAACTTGCTGTTTTCAGCCCGGGCTCTGTCAGACCATCGCAGACTTTTATTTGCCATTTTTCTGACGGAACTCGGCTATTTTTTTATTCATTTCGGCCATTACAAATTCATGCGAATGTGTCCGGCCCGCTTCTATGTCTGCCAGGCCAGCTTTTATCCCCTCAATTGCAGCTTCGGGAAGATCGCCCCAATCGTCATCATCTTCATCGGTATCCTCGTTAACATGGAATTTCAGGCCCATGCGTTTAAACACGGCTTGCAACTCCGGCAAGTCACGTTCCTTATCTATTTCTACTGTTAGCGTTGCCATATTATCAAATTTACAAACAAACCATTTATATTCATAATTAAACGTTTACTTTCTGTCCGTTATATAAACCCGCCATCCTTTTTAATCTGCACATCCGCACATCCGCATATTTGTACATCAATGAATCTGCACATCTCCCAAATGTTGAAATATCTCCATGTGTTTAAAAATCGCACCATCTAAAATCCGCACATCTCCATATTAACCTCTATCTTTACCCATCCATAATTTTTTTATTTAGAATGAGTGACGATTTGAGCGAAAATCAATTGCCTGCTGAAAAAAACGATAAAATACATAATATAACCTCACTCGACGGCCTGTACGAAAACTGGTTCCTGGATTATGCCTCCTATGTGATCCTCGACCGCGCCGTTCCGCATCTAAATGATGGTTTAAAGCCGGTGCAGCGCCGGATACTGCACTCGCTGAAGGAGATGGACGATGGGCGCTTTAACAAAGCTGCCAACGTTATCGGCAATACCATGAAGTACCACCCGCACGGTGATGCTTCCATCGGCGATGCCATGGTGCAGATAGGGCAGAAGAACCTGCTGATTGATTGCCAGGGTAACTGGGGCGACCCGGTAACCGGCGACTCAGCTGCTGCGCCCCGTTATATCGAGGCCCGGCTGTCCAAATTCGCGCTGGATGTTGTTTTTAACCCCGATACTACCGACTGGCAGGCCAGTTACGATGGGCGTAACCGCGAGCCGATTACGCTGCCGGTCAAGTTCCCTTTATTGCTGGCCCAGGGCGCCGAAGGTATTGCTGTGGGTTTGGCCACCAAGATCTTGCCCCATAATTTTATCGAACTGATAGATGCATCGATAGAAGTATTAAAAGGCATTACGCCCAATTTAATGCCCGATTTCCCTACGGGTGGTATGGCGGATGCTTCCGCCTATAACGACGGGCAGCGCGGCGGCAGGGTACGCATCCGTGCAAAGATAGTGGAGCGGGATAAAAAGACTTTGGCCATTACCGAGATCCCTTTCAGCACCACCACCGGCGGATTGATGGAAAGCATTGTGGCAGCTAATGAAAAAGGTAAGATCAAGATTAAAAAGATAGAGGACAATACGGCCAATTTAGTAGAGATCATGGTGCACCTGGCGCCGGGGATTTCGCCGGATGTTACCATCGATGCACTGTATGCCTTTACCGATTGCGAAGTTTCCATATCGCCCAATACCTGCGTTATCCAGCACGATAAGCCGCGCTTTATGAGCGTGAACGATATGCTTACCGAAAGCACGCATAACACCCGCCGGCTGCTGAAGATGGAACTGGAGATCAGGCTGAAGGAACTGATGGAGAAAATATTCTTCAGCTCCCTGCTTAAAATCTTTATCCAGGAGGGGATGTACAAGCATCATGACTACGAAACCTCGACCAATTTCGAAGAGGTAGTGGTGGTATTGAACCGCTTGTTTACGCCATTCTTTCCACAGTTATACCGCACCATTGAACAGGAAGATTATAAAAAGCTGATCGATAAACCGATGAGCAGCATTACCCGTTTTGACGTAAAGAAAACGGACGAACAGATCAAAACGCTTGAAGGCGAGATAAAAGAGGTAAAACATCACCTTAAACATTTAACCGATTATACCATTGCCTGGTTCCTGAAATTGAAGGAAAAATATGGCAAGGGCCGCGAACGCAAAACCGAGTTGCGCACTTTTGATAGGGTAGAGGCTGCACAGGTGGCCCTGGCTAACGTTAAATTATACGTTAACAAGGTGGACGGCTTTATCGGCTCGGGCTTAAAGAAGGATGAGTTTGTTTGCGACTGTTCAGATATCGACGAGATCATTGTGTTCAGAGAGGATGGTAAGTGCATTATCTCCAAAGTACAGGATAAGGTATTTGTCGGGAAAGATATTATCCATGTGGCGGTGTTTAAAAAGAACGATGAGCGCACTGTTTATAACATGGTTTACAAAGACGGGCAAAGCGGTGTGAGTTATATCAAACGTTTTTCGGTGATGGGCGTAACCCGCGATAAGGAGTACGATTTAACCAAAGGCACCAAAGGCTCGCGTGTGCTATATTTTACTGCCAATCCGAACGGCGAAGCCGAAGTGATTAACATCCAGCTGAAGCCGCACAGCAAGCTGAAAAAGCTGCAGTTTGACGAGGATTTTGCCGCTATCGCGATAAAAGGCCGGGCCTCGATGGGTAATATCGTTACCAAATATCCGGTTAAAAAGATCCTGCTGAAAACCAAAGGCGTTTCCACCCTTGCCGGGCGTAAGATCTGGTATGATGATATTTTAAAGCGGTTGAATGCCGACGGCAGAGGTAAATACCTGGGCGAATTTGACGGCGACGATAAGATCCTGACCGTTTTAAGCACCGGCATTTACGAGCTCACCAGTTTCGACCTGAACAATCATTTTGATGATAAGATGATCCTGATCGAGAAATACAACCCGGAGAAAGTTTATTCGGTGGTGCATTTTGAGGGGAAATCGAAGAACTACCTGGTAAAACGGTTCGTGTTTGAAAACGCGGCCATCGGTAAACAAACCAGCGTCATCAGCGACGAAAACGGCTCGAAACTGATCATTATCACAGGTACAAAAAGCCCGGTAGTAAAAGTTGAGCAACTGCGGGGAAAAGAACAGGCGCCCGAAACCGTTGAGGTGGAACTGGCTACCCTGATTGATGTTAAAGGCATGAAAGCCATGGGCAACCGCCTTACCCAGCAATTGGTAAAAAAGGTAGAGCTGTTAGCAACTGTTGAGGAAGAAGAACCGGAAGCTATAGTTGATGATGTGGAAGGCGATGAGCCCGAAGCCCTGGAAACGGATGAACCAACCGTTGATGAAGCCGATGAAGAAAAGCCGGAAGTGCCGGAAGTAAAAGCACCAAAGCCAAAAGCTGAGCCCGTAAAACCTATTGCTGGAAAACCGGTGCAATCTACCCATGAATCGGTGGAATCACCTGAGCGTGAATCTGTGCAAACTCCTGAAAAAAAATCAGTGGAATCAGCGCCATCAGAACCATCTGTGATCAAAAAAATCGACTTTGAGATCACCAACCCGGATGATATCGATATGGATGATAAAGGGCAGTTAGGGTTATTTTAATTAAAAAGGCCGGTTTTAAAGCCGGGCCTGTGCGATTCCCCTCTCGAGAGGGGTGGATGGGTGTGTTGAGGAGTATCTCTGCCAACACCCCCCGCCACATCACAACCCAGCGCGCCCCCTCTCAAAAGGGCAACAACATACGTGTCTACACCGGGGAGAAAAACTATTTCCTGCTATCATCCACTATACGTGGTGCGCCGTAGTGTTCAGAGGCTTTTAGTATTCTTAAAAGCTCATCGGAAATCTCCTGTTGACGAAAAGCTTGATCTCCGTGAAGTTGTGGGGTATAATATTTGGCAATCTGCATCTGTGTCAAATTTTGATAGTTCAAGTGCCTTGCAATCTGCGAAAGCAAATCTACTTGTAAACGATTTCTTTGTTCCAAATTCGGAGGAAAAGTATTTAAATTATCGTAAAGTTGAGACCAAAGATTCTTAACTGTTTCATCATCATCAAATATAAAATCTATACAATTAAGTGCATTCGCCCACTCATCCGGTATTTTAATAGAATTTCTATATTTCATCAACGTAAAGAAAATATCCTTTTTTGTCTTAATAATTTCCGATCTTTTTTGATACCATAAAGTCACCCCTACAGCAATTAATGGGCTAAATAAAATAGCCATTACATTAACGATTTCCATAATTTTGATTAAGGTTTGAAGATACCAAACTTACAAATTACCGTTGTAAATTTCGTCTTAAAAATGTATTATCTTTGTGAGGATTAATACATTATAAGATGGGAGAAATTAAAATAGAAAATCATAAAACTGAAATCCTAATAGATACTCTTACTGACGAAAAAAGGGGATTTAATACAATTGTTAAATTCCCGGTAACATTAGAGGTTGACACTTCTGTTTCGGGCATTTTTACATTTAAATATAGGTGCAATATGTTATTTACCAATGCAGATACTGGGGAGGCGTACCAAAACTTTCAGGCTCTTTTTGGTTATACATTTAAACAACCAAGCAATAAAGATTTGTTATTTACGATAGCCACCGATTTATGTAATGATTCTATCGAAAGGCTAAATTTTGCCATTGTTGCTAAATACGGACATAAATATTCGCCATCCCCATTTAGGAAAAAAGAAGAAGTGATAAAGATGGTTGAAAATGCATTTACCCCTGAACGGAATTAAACTTTATCAACAAATTTATACTTTATTTTTTTCTTGGGCTTTTTAAAAACAGCATCATATGGATACTCATAATAACAGTAGTAGATTTTGTTTTCTATTTTAGGTTTTTCCATACCCTAATTTGCTATTTAATTACCTTATTATAAAGTAGGCACCCACTTTCGTGTAAATTTCTACGTTGTCGCCCTCTCGAGATGGGAGTTATAATAACTTATTTCTTTTTCTTCAACCGCAGGCGGTATTTTCTTAGTTTCTGATGCATATAGCCCCTGCGCTTAAGTGCATCCGCAAGCGAAGCCTCATCCGAATAATCCGGATCGAATATTTTGGGGACGGCGATGCGCTGCGAGCTGTAAATGCCCGAATGCCCGCTGAAAAAATAGGCCGTAAAACAGGCCACCGCAAATAACAAAGCATATTCGCCGCCAAACAATTCAACCCCCATAAAGGTGCAGGCCAGCGGGGTATTGGTAGCCCCGGCAAATACCGCTATAAAGCCCAATGCAGCAAACAAACCCACCGGTGCATTTAATAAGCCGGCGAGGGTATTGCCCAGGGTAGCGCCGATGTAAAACAGGGGCGTAACCTCGCCGCCTTTAAATCCAGTGCCAAGGGTAACAGTGGTATAAATGGTTTTCCACAGCCAGCTCCAGGTATCGGCACCGTGGGCGTTAAACGCCGAGGGGATGGTTACCGCGCCGGGGTGTTCCGCATCAACCCCTAAACTTAAATAATCAGGCTTGCCGATAACCAACGTAAAGCCGATGATCACCAGGCCGCCCACAACAGGGATCATCCATTTATACTTAAATATTTTAAGGCAAACGTTTTTTATTTCGTTTACCATGCCGGCAAACAGGAAACTGGCCAAACCAAAAGCCGACGAAGCCACAATTACTTTGCCCAGCAACAGCATGTCAAAATGCAGGTAACCGTTAAGTGCGTTGGTAGCATGTTCAAAGGCAGCAATATGGTATTGTACATGTGTTACGTGCCATGCGCCAACGGTAATATCGGCCACTACGGCGGCTATTAAAGCAGGCAATACGGCATCATATTGGATGCGGCCGATGGTTAACACCTCCATGGCAAATACCGCCCCCGTTAATGGCGTACCAAATACCGCCCCGAAACCTGCGGCAATACCGGCAATCAATACCATCTGCATGTCTTTCCCCTCCAGCTTAAACCAGCCGCCAAACATGGCCGCCATGCTACCGCCGATTTGCACCGCCGTGCCTTCGCGGCCTGCGGAGCCGCCAAAGAGGTGGGTAATAACCGTAGTAGCCAAAATAATCGGCGCCATCTGTTTGGGCACACCCCCGCCTTCCTGGTGAATTTGTTCGGTGATGAGGTTATTGCCTTTTTCGGATGACTTGCCTAACCACTGGTAAATAAAATGGATGAGCACACCCGCCACCGGCAGCAAATACAGCAGCGAGTAATGGTTGAACCTGAAATGAATAGCCGCGCTTAACAGCCACAGGAAAAACGCCACCACGCTGCCAATGGCAATGGCGATAGGCACCACAAGGACCGTCCACCTGATGAGGTGTTTAAATATGGCGAAGTGTTCTTTTAAGGGGATGTGGTTGTTTTCAGTCATGTTTGATG
>Ga0302322_100005629_pt1 | contig 11002 bp, 9 predicted proteins | sample Fen_T0_2_FD_203757 | JGI IMG/M metagenome (GOLD analysis project Ga0302322, IMG submission 203757) | Peat permafrost microbial communities from Stordalen Mire near Abisko, Sweden - Fen_T0_2 | ecosystem: Environmental > Terrestrial > Soil > Wetlands > Permafrost | place: Sweden: Abisko... | reverse complement strand
CACGGCACGCCGCTCGGAGAGATCCGAGATCTTGGGCTTCGCGAGAAAGCCTGCGAGCACGGCCGTGCAGTCCGCGCGCGGGTCCTCGCAGGCGACGTCGAGCACCGCGCACTGCTGCGCGATGCTCTCCGAGCCCAGCGCGTGCTCGAGGACCGCCGCACGGTCGGCGTGGTGGTTGCGCACGAGCGCGCGCGCGGCCGCGGCGCGCACGGCCGGGTCCTTGAACTTCTCGCCCAGCTTGTCGAGGCCCTTCAACTCCAGGGTCTCCTGTGTCCCCGAGAGCAGTGCGTCGAGCGAATCGAGCGCGCGCAGCGCGCCCTCGCCCACGGCGCGTTTCAGCAGCGTCTCCGCGCCGGCCTTGGGCGCGAGCTTGCCGAGCGTGCGCGCGGCCGCAATGCGCAGCGAGCGGATCGGGGCCTCGCTCGCGAGCTTGACGAGTTCGTCGGTCGATGCGGCGCTGCCGTGCGCGGCGAGCACGCTCGCGGCCTCGATCAGCACCTCCCAGTCCTCCTTCTTGTCCTTGAGCACTCCGAGCAGCGCCTTCTCGCCCTTCTCGTCGGCGCCGAGCGCGCTGACCGCGGCGAGGCGCTTCTGCACGTCCTTCGACTTCAGGTCCTTCGCCGCATCCTGGGGCGCGAGGAACACGAGAGCCAGGAGAAGCACTGCGCGCATGCTCAGGAGCTGTAGCGGTCGTCGAACCAGGGCTCGGCCGAATTGGAGTAGCCGCGCTCCTCCCAGAAGCCCGGCTGGTCCTGCTCGAGGAAGTCGATCCGGCGGATCCACTTGGCGCCCTTCCAGGCGTACAAGCGCGGCGTGATCATGCGGCACGGCCCGCCATGCTCGAGCGGCAGCGGCGCGCCCTCCCACTTGTGCACGAGCAGCACGTCGGGCTCGAGCGCGCGCTCGAGCGGCAGGTTGGTCGTGTACGGAATCGACGTCCCGGGAAAGACGTCGTAGCCCGTGGTGCGCACGAAGCGCGCGTTCGCATGCGGCAGAGCGAGTTCGGCCAGCGTCCGGAACGACACGCCCTTCCAGCGATTGTCCATGCGGCTCCAGGTCGTGACGCAGTGGAAGTCGCTCACATCCTCGACCTGCGGCAGCGCAAGGAACGCATTCCAGTCGAGCGTGAGCGGGTTCTCACACGCGCCGCCGATCTCGAGGCGCCAGTCGCCGAGCGCGATCCTCGGGATGTCGCCGAGGTCGAGCACGGGCCAGTTCTTGACCTCGCGCTGGCCGGTCGGGAGCTGCGGCATGCCGTGGCGATTGCGCGGACCCGTGCCCAGCGGCTTCTGGCCCACGAAGCGCACGTCGACCGTTCCCGGCTTGGCGAGCTTCATGCGCTCGATGTACGCGAGACGCTTCGCGACGAGATCGGGGCGGTCCTGCGTCATGGCCCGATTGTAGCGGCTCAGGATCCCGCGAGGAACGCCGCGATGAGCTCGTAGGCGCGCACGATCTCGCGCGTGTGCTCCTCCGCCATGCGCCGCGGCCCGGCGCCGAGGGCAGCCCACTTGTCCGGATGGCAGCGCGCGACGAGGCTGCGGTAGGCCGCGCGCACGGCCGCGAGGTCGGCACCCGGTTCGAGCTCGAGCGTCGTGTAGGCGCGCTCGAGTTCGCTCGGCGCGCGCGCGGGCTTGGGCTGGCGCCGCGGCGTGCTGCGCCGTCTCGCCATGGGCTTCTTGCGCTTCAAGCCCATCAGAAGACTTTCACGTGCAGCATGCGCGCGTAGAGCAGGAAGAGCGCCAGCAGCACGCCGCAGTGGACCCAGAATCCCGAGGCCGTGCCCGCGAAGCCCCGCACGACCTTGTGGCTCGTCTTGACGCCCTCGCGCGCAAGGCTCTCGAGCCAGAGCAACAATCCGCCCAGCAGGCCGATGGTCATCGCCATCACGAGCGCGACCTTGACCCAGTTCTGCAGGCCCGAGGCGACGATCGCGTCCGAGAGCAGCGATTTGGCCCACGAGGCCAGCAGCAGAGCCTCGACCGCGACGAGGCGCGTGTTCAGCGAGACCCTGCGGCTTCCATTCGATCGCGGTTTGGCCATGCCTTTGCTCACCTCAAGCGCACGATCTCGACCGGATGGCCCCAGCGCCCCGAGTGCATCACGCGCAGGAAGGCGAAGTAGCCCATCTCGTAGGCGGACGAGCTTACGTCGAGCTCGAGCGGATCGTAGGGATGCAGCTCGAGCAGCGGCGTGCCGGCTGAGCGCAGGCCCGCGAGCACCTCGTTGTGGCCCGCCGCCTTGCCGGTCGGAACGACGCCGATGCCGTACGCGAGCTTCTCCGCGCGCGCGAACTCCGCCACGCTCGCCGCCGGGCTCGTCTTCCACCACTCCTCGCGCGCGATGCAGCGCAGATCCCAGGCGCCCGCGGGTTCGCCGGGCAGCGCGAGCTGGTAGAGCTCCCAGCTGCTGCGGAAGCGCGGGTTCATCGCCTCGAGGTCGGCGCGCTTCGTGAAGAGCGGCAGCGAGAACGTCGGCTGCAGCCCGATCGCGTCGTGCTCGCGGTCGGCGTGCTGCTCGAGCCAGTGCGCCGCGACTTCGAGCGTCTCGCCCTGCGCGCGCAGCGCGACCAGCTTTACGCAGGCGAAGGTCTGCGGCACGAGCGCCAGCGCGGCGAATCCCAGGTTCAGCCGCAGCGCATGCAGCGCGCCCGTCGTGGCGAGCGCCAGCACGGGCACGAAGGGCACGAAGAAGCGCGACTCGACCACGTTGCGCGAACCGAAGACCAGCACGTAGGGCACGAAGCAGGCCGCGAGCACGAGCAGCGGAGCCATGCGTTCGCCGACGCGCACGCGCCGCAGCGCCCAGCAACCGAGGAGCACGAGCGCCGCTGCGCACATCAACGGCTCGTAGCCGAAGAGGTAGCGCGCGATGTCCGGGAAGCCGCGGCCGCTGAAGAGCGTCGTGTTGAGCTCCTGCCCGCCGATCGACACGCCGCCGCGCTCACCCGGCTCGAGTCCCTTCTGGAGGATCGCCCACCACGCGGGCAGTGCGACCGCGAGCAGCACGGCGCAGGCGAGCGCAAAACCCTTCCAGCTGCGTCCGCGCGCCAGCAGCTGCGCCGCTCCGAGCGCGAGCACCACGCAAGCTCCGTTGTGCAGCCCCGCGAGTGCCAGCCCCGCTCCAAGTCCCGCCAGCGCATAGTTCCAGGCGCTCGGCCGGTCGAGGATGCGCAGCACGAGCACGAGGCCTAGCGACATCAGCCCCGCCATCGCCGCGTGCGGCCGCGCCTGCTGCGCGTAGTTCGTCGCGAGCAGGCTCGTGGCCACGAATGCCGCCGCGACCAGCGCCCAGCGCGCCTCGAAGAAACGCCGCGCGAGGAAGAACGTCGCCGGCACCGCCAGCACCGACAAGCAGGCGATCACGATGCGCGCCTTCAAGTACGGCACCGCCAGCGCCGCGAGGTGCGCCGCGAGACCCGCGTCGAGCGGCGCCGGCGTCGGATACGAGCGCCCCGGCAGGATCGCGATCAGCCACGAGAGGAAGCGCGGGTAGAACGTGTCCGGCCCGCACAAAAAGCTCTCGCCCGCCCCCGCAGGCCGCGCGAACCAGGCCGCGTGCTTGACCAGCATCGAATCGGGCTCGACGTGGTGCGGCAGCCCGCAGCCGATTCCGACGAGGCGCACGGCGAGCGCGCCGAGCGTCAGCCATGCGAGTCCGAGCAGCATGCGCCGCGGCGTGGTCGAGGGGGCAGCCATCACGAGGGGCCGCCATGCTAGCGCGCGCGCTTCCCGGGATGCACTGCGACGGCTAAGCTCGCGCCGATGAAGTCCTGGAAGCGGATCCTGCTCGTCGCCGCGGCCGTGCTCGCGCTCGTGTGCGTGGCGCTCGAGATCACCTCACGCGCCGCGGACTCGAGCGTCGGCGCACAACGCTTCGACCCCAACAGCCTGCGCCTGATGCAGGAGAAGGGCCAGCGCGCCAGCCTGTGGCAGAAGCTGTCGATCGCCTACCTCGATCCGGGCGCGGCGAAGCTCTCCGACGTGCGCACGCAGCCGCACCCCTACCTCGGCTACGTGCTCAGGCCCTCCTGGCACACGGCCGAGGGCGCACTGCAGCAGTGCTCGCACAATGCGCTCGGATTCCGCGGCAAGGAGACAACCTGGGAGAAACCGGCCGGCACGTTCCGCATCCTGACGCTCGGCGGATCGAGCACCTACGGCCAGACCGAGTCGAAGGACGCGGCCGTCTGGTCGCAGCGCCTCGAGGATCTGCTCGGCGAGCGCCATCCCGCGCAGAAGATCGAGGTCGTCAACGGCGGTTGCTCGGGCTGGACGAGCTTCGAAATGCTCGGCCAACTCGCCTACCGCGGTCTCGACCTCTCGCCCGACCTCGTGGTGGTCTACGAATCGGTCAACGACATGCGCGCAGCGCTCTACACCGCCGCGGAGCCCGAACCCGAGCGCGACAACACGCATTGGCGCTCGACCTGGCCCGTGGACCGGCCGAGCGCGCTCGAGAGGCTGCTCGAGCACAGCCGCAGCTACCTCGTCTGGCGGCGCTTCTTCACGAACTACGCGCGCGAGCGCTCCGACCTCGGTTACTACGCGCTCGCCGGCTACGACCCGGCCTCGACCGAGCTCTATTGCAACCGCAGCCGCGGCGGCTGGCCCGACGGCAAGGTGCCCGAGCGCGGCTTCCAGAACTACAAGCGCAACCTCGAGAGCCTGATCGCGCTCGCGCAGTCGCACGGGATCAAGGTCTTCGTCGCCACGCAGGCTCTGATGGAGTGGGACTTCGCGTCGCGCGAGTGCGCCGACGTGCAGATCGCGAGCTTCCGCAAGATCCAGGGCATCCAGCGCGAGGTCTCGCGCGCGCTCGGCGCGGCCCTGGGCGAGACCGGTGCCGCGATCGAGGCCGAAGAGAAGCGCGCCTTCGACACGACCGGCAAACACCTCTTCAAGAACGACGTGCACCCCTTCGACGAGGGCTCGGAGCTGATCGCGAAGACGATCGCGGACGAACTCGTGAAGCAGAAGCTCGTACCCTGAAGTTCAGCGCTTCCTCGACGCCTTCGAGAGCTCGGGCACGGGACTGAATGCGGCCGGCAAGGGCTTACCTTGCCGGTCGGTGAAGCGCGCGCCGAAGGCCGCGACTCCCTGCGCATCGCCCAGCAGCACGACGAGCTCGTGCGAACCGGCCGCGAGCTCGAACTCGAGCTGCAGGCACTCCTCGATCGCCGATTGCATGCGCAGGCTCTCGCCCAGCGGCTTGCCGTCGAGCCAGACCTTGATGCCATCCTCGAAGGTGAGCCAGAGCAGCGCCTTCAAGGGCTCGTCCGGCGCCTGCTTGCCCGGATCGTAGGCAAGTGTCGTCGCGAGCACCCACTCGCACTGGTCACCGTCGCGCTTCGCGATCTCCTCGAGATTCGACCAGCCGTCCTTCTTCAAGACGAGGCGCTCGAACTCCTGGCCGAGGAGCTTCGTGCGTTCGCGCGCGCGCAGCTTCTCGAGGCGCAGACCCGAGGGATCCAGGAACAGCGGCAGGCCCTGCTTGTCGCGCAGCGGACCGCAGACGAGCCACTCGCTCGCAAAGGCCACGTCGCTCGCGGGCACGAGCCTCGGCGCCGCCGCCTGGGCCTGTTTCTGCGCATCGAGCTTCTTCCAGATGTCGCCCAGTTCGAAGGGCGCGCTGACCGTCGCGCGGCGCAGGAAGAGCAGTGCGAAACACGTGTCGAGCAGCTCGCTCGATCCGGCGTGACCCCAGCCGCCCTCGGGACGCTGCTCGTCCACCAGCCAGGCGCCGATCTCGCGGTACCAGTCGTGCGCGCCGACCTTGGTGCGGTTGGTCAGGCCGCACCAGCGCTCGATCGCCCACAAGTGCGCGTAGTGCCAGCTGGTGGTGAAGTAGTGCTCGCCGTAGGGATTGTTCTCCGGCAGGAGGTGCGTCTCCATCCAGCTCTCCGCGCGCGCGAGGTCCGCGCGGTGCTTTGCGAGCAGCGTCGGCACGCGCTCGTTGCCGCGGCCGAGTTCGGCCAGCACCGCCAGGCCGCCGAGTGTCGCGGCGCTCATGCCGCCGGTCGCATCGCGGCCCGGATCGTAGGGAAAGCCGCCCTCGGGCTTCTGGCTGCGGTAGAGCGCCGGGATGCAGCTCTCGATCACCTTCTCGGGCACCACGAAGCCGAGCTGCGCGCCAGCGCGCAATCCGAGCAGCGCGAACTGCGTGTTGCTCATGTCGATCCCGCCGTAGGGGTAGGCCCACAGGCCATCCGCCTGGTGCGAGACGAGGAAGTCGAAGCAGTCGCGGCCCTCGCCCGCGACGTTGGTCTTCGACTTGTCGATCAGCGCCGCCTGCAGCATCAGGAAGACCGAGGCCGAGTAGGTGCTCTTGAAGACCACCTTGCGCAGCGCGGCGAGCGCGTCGCGCAGCGGCGGCTCGTCGCGGTTCACGCCGCTCTTCAGCAGCGTCAGCGCCACGAGCGAAGTCTGACCTCCGGGATGGTTGCTCTCGTCGCCGGGCCAAGTGCCGTCGGGCTGCTGCTGCTTGACGAGGTAGCCGACGCCGCGCTCGATCGCGCGCTGCACGCGCAGTTCGAGGCTCACGCCATCCTGTGCGCTGGCCGCACGCGCGCAGAGCGACAGCGCGCAAACGGCGAGCAGCAGGGCCTGCGGGCGTCGGCGGGAAGCCATCGGCACGAGCTTAGCAGGTGCGGGCGCCCCACAAGAGGGGCGCAACGCGCCCCGGAATGGTAGATCTGTCGCATGCGCTCCCTGTCCCTCTTCGCCCTCCTCGCCCTGGCGCTGCTTTCCAGCGCCTGCCACGAGGAGACCTCCAAGGCCGCGCCGGCACCCTCGGGCCCGCTGCTGCCCAACTACATCGACCACGGCCTGGTGATCCTCGATCCCAACCCGCAGCGGCCGAACTACTGGGACTTCGACCTCGTGCCCTACGGCGAACAGCCCAAGCACGTCTTCAAGCTCAAGAACCTCGACGACGCGACCGTCACGCTGCACAACATGCAGCCCTCGTGCGGCTGTGTCGTGCCGACGCTCACGAGCCCCGGCCAGCCGCTCGTGCGCGGGCTGCTCGCCGACGATGCGCCGCCCTTCCGCCTCGCGCCGGGCGCGGAAGCAGCGCTCGAGATCGCGATCGACACGACGCAGGTCGAGCGCATGAACCTCGACAAGCTCGTCTACGTGCGCATCGTGAGCGACTCGCCGAGCACGCCCTTCTTCACGGTCGAGGCACACTTGAAGGTCACGCGCGAGTTCCTCTGCTCGCCGGGACTGATCGATCTGGGCGAAGTCCCGCAGAGTTACGGCAAGCGCGCGAGCGGCACGGTCATGACCGACCTGCCCACCTCGCAGGCGACGATCCTGGGCGTCGCGCGCGTCGAGGGACCCTTCAAGGTCACGGTCGACGCGACCGAGATCGCGGGGCGGCGCGCCTGGACACTGGTCGTGGATGCGCAGGAGGACGTGCCGCTCGGCATCGCGCGCGGCAAGGTCGTGCTCGCCACGAGCGGCGCGGACGGCACGGGATCAGGCCCGCCCTTCGAGGTCGCGCTCAACGCCCAGGTCTTGCCGCGCATCGTCGCGCGGCCGGCGCAGGTGCGGCTCTCGCTCGTCAAGGACTCGGTCAGTGTCGCGGTCGAGTGCCTCGTGCCGGGCGAGAAGGTCGCGATCAAGCAGGTGCGCTTCGAGGGCGCCGGCGCGGACTTCGTCGGCGAGCTCTACCCCGAGAATCCCGAGGAAGGGCGCGCGGTGAAGTGGAAGGTCGTGCTGCGCCTGACGGCCAAGGGCGCCACGGGCGGCTTCACGCGCACGGCGGTGATCGAGCTCGACGATCCGAAGATCCCGGAGTTGCGCGTGCCGGTGACGGTCGACGCGCACTGAGCGCGGTGTTCAGGCGCGCTTCACGCGTCCGAACTTGAGCTTGCCGGCCTGCACCAAGAGCGGTGTGCCGCTCGGCGCGACCGCTTGCTTGGCGTCCTTGACGACGACGCCGTCGAGCTTGACCGCACCTTGCTCGATCAAGCGGCGCGCATCGCTCGTGCTCGCGGCGAGCTTCAGTTCCTTGAGCAGGTTCGGCAGCATCCAGCCGCCCTCCGGCGCACCGGCGGGGTACGCAAGCTCGGGAATCTCGCTCGGCAGTTCCTTGTCGCGGAAGCGCCGGTCGAACTCGGCGCGCGCGGCCTTGCCCGCTTCGGCGCCATGGAAGAAGCCCGCGATCTCCTCGCCCAGGCGCGCCTTGGCGTCGCGGAAGCCGCCCGCGAGCAGCGCGTCGACCTCGGGCACGGGTACGCGCGTCAGGAGCAGGAACCAGTCGCGCATGACCTCGTCGGAGATCGACATGACCTTGCCGAACATCTCGCCCGGCGCATCGTTGAGCGCGATCGCGTTGCCGTAGCTCTTGCTCATCTTTCGGCCGTCGAGGCCGTTGATCAGCGGCGTCGTGAAGCAGCACTGGCCCTGTTGGCCCTCGCCCGCCTGCAGGTCGCGGCCGCGCAGGAGGTTGAAGAGCTGATCCGTGCCGCCGAGCTCGAGGTCGCATTGGATCATGACCGAGTCCCAGCCCTGCATCAGCGGGTAGAGGAACTCGTGGATGCCGATCGGCTCGTTCTCGGCGACGCGCTTCTGGAACGTGTCGCGCTCGAGCATGCGCGCGACGGTCATCTTGCCGCACAAACGCAGCACGTCCTCGAAGCGCATCGCGTCGAACCACTCCGAGTTGCGGCGCACCTCGGTCTTGGTCATGTCGAGCACCTTGGCGACCTGCGTCACGTAGGTCTGCAGGTTGACCTCGACGTCGGCGCGCGAGAGCTGCGGCCGCAGCTTGTTGCGCCCCGAGGGATCGCCGACCATCGCGGTCGAGTCGCCCACGATCAGCACGATCTGGTGGCCGAGCTGCTGCAGGTCGCGCAGCTTGAAGAGCGGCACGCAGTGGCCGACGTGCAGGTCGGGCGAGCTCGGGTCCATGCCGAACTTGACGCGCAGCGGCTTGCCGGAGGAGAGCGAGCGCGCGATGCGCAGGGCGAGCTCGCGCTCCTCGATCAGGTCCACGACTCCGCGCTTGAAGACCGCGAGCTGCGCCTGCACCTCGGGTGAATCCGCCGTGAACTGGGGCGACTGCATGGGCGCCGACTCTAGTTCCGCTCGGGCTCGCCTGCACGCGGCTCGTGCGGCAAGACGAGCTTCTCGCGCGGCGCCGCGTTCGTGCGCGTCTCGCCGCGCCGGCGCAGCCAGGCGCGCAGGCCATCGACGTCGGTGGGCAGGTCCGCGCCGACCAGCCAGCGCATCGAGGGCACCCACAGCTCCAGGCGCGGCCGCGCCAGTCCCGCGAGCGCCTGCTCGAGCGCCACGAGGCCTTCGCCGCCCGGTCCGGGTTCGGTGCGCACCGCGAGCTCGAGCAGCGCGTCCGCGTCGGTCAGGCTGGCCGAGGCGGCCAGCAGTTCGTCGGGCGTGAGCGTGCCCTCGGGCAGGTTCTCGGCGTGGCGCGCGGCGCGCGCCGGTTGCACGTTGAGGTGCATCGCCGGCAACTCGCGCCCTTCGCGCTTGATCGCGCCCGAGCGCAACTCGAGCTCGAAGGAGAGCCGCACGGCCAGCTGCCCGGGCGGCGGCGCGAGGAAGAAGCGCGCCAGCTCGACCTCGGCCTTGCCCTGCGGCGGCAGCACGAGCTGCTTCAGGCGGTCGAAGCTGCGCGTCTCCTGCGTGCTGCTCTCGGTGCCGTTGCGGCCGATGTCGGTGCGCATCGAGAGCAGCGTCGCCGGGCCGGGATCGAGTTCGAGCGCATCGCTGCCCTGGTTCAGCGCGCGGAACACGAGGCGCCAGGCCTGCGCGCCCTGCTCGGCGCCGGGGAAGAGCGTCTCGAGCGGCTCGGGCTCGCAGGAGAGCTCCAGCTTGAGCAGCTTGACCGCCGCGCGGCCGTCGAGGATGCGCTCGAAGGCGCGCGTCAGCTGCCAGACGCGCGGGTCGGGGCCAAGCGAATCGACGTGCGCGATCAGCGCGCGCGCGAGCTCGTCCTCGCCGCTCGTGACCGCGCGCTGCAGCGCCTCGAGGCTGGGCGCGAAGCGCGCGCCGACCTCGGCCGCGATGTCCGGCCCGAGCGCGCCGGGCGTGTTCGCGGGCGCGAGCGCGCGCGTCTGCCCGCCCGAAACGCCGCGCTCGCCCGTCCCCCGGCAGGCTGCGAGGAGCAGCGCGGCGGCGGCGCAGGCGAGCGCGCGCGATTTCACGGGTCGGCTGCCTTTCAGGCGGCTGGACCGCCCTCGTTGGCGACTTCGGGCTCCGCCTGCGCTTCGGGCTTGGGCTTGCGCTCCTTCTTCGGAGCCGGAGCCGGAGCCTCGCCCTCGGGCGCCGCATCCTGCGCGGGCACGCCTTCGGCCTGCTCGCGCGCCTTGGCCTCGGCGGCCGCCTTGATCACGCGTTCGTTCTCCTCGAAGTCGGCGTGCACGAACGAGAGGCCGATCTTGCGCTCTTCCGTGTCGACACGGATGACGCGCACTTCGACCTTCATGCCGGGCTTCACGATGTCCTCGACGTTCGTGACCTTGTTGTCGGAGAGCTCGCTGATGTGCAGCAGGCCCTCGAGGTCCTCCTCGAGCTTCACGAAGGCGCCGAAGTTGGTGATCTTCGTGACGTAGCCCGAGAGCAGGTCGCCGACGTGGTAGTTCTGCGGGATCGTCTCGAGCCAGGGATCGGCCGAGAGCTGCTTGCGACCGAGTGCGATGCGCTTCTTCTCCTTGTCGACGGAGAGCACGACGCACTGCAGCTTGTCGCCCTTCTTGACCATCTCGGAGGGATGCGTGACCTTCTTGGTCCAGCTCATGTCCGAGACGTGCAACAGGCCGTCGATGCCCTCTTCGATCTCCACGAAGGCACCATAGGAGGTCAGGTTGCGCACCGTGCCCTCGATGACCGTGCCGATCGGGTAGTGGTCCTCGACGAGGTCCCAGGGGTTCGTCTCGGCCTGCTTCATGCCGAGCGAGATCTCCTGCTTCTGGTGGTTGTACTCGAGCACGACCACGTTGACCTTGTCGCCCGTCTTGACCAGCTCGCTCGGGTGG
>Ga0302322_100005628_pt1 | contig 11002 bp, 9 predicted proteins | sample Fen_T0_2_FD_203757 | JGI IMG/M metagenome (GOLD analysis project Ga0302322, IMG submission 203757) | Peat permafrost microbial communities from Stordalen Mire near Abisko, Sweden - Fen_T0_2 | ecosystem: Environmental > Terrestrial > Soil > Wetlands > Permafrost | place: Sweden: Abisko... | reverse complement strand
CATCACCAACGCCCTCATCCTCGATCCCGTCCTTGGCATCATCAAGGCCGACATCGGCATCAAGCACGGGCTCATCGTCGGCATCGGTCATGGCGGCAACCCGGGTATCCAGAGCGGGCTTGGTTCCATTTACGTCGACCCGCGCACGAAGAAAAAGAACCCGATGATCGTCGGCGCCGCGACCGAGGTCATCGCGGGCGAGGGGAGCATCATCACCGCCGGCGGGATCGACACCCATATCCATTTCATCTGCCCGCAGCAGATCGACGAGGCCCTCAGCGCCGGCATCACCACCATGCTCGGCGGCGGCACGGGCCCGGCTCACGGCACCTTTGCCACGACCTGCACGCCCGGCATCTGGAACATCCACCGCATGCTCGAGGCGGCCGAGGCCTACCCGATGAACCTCGGTTTCCTCGGCAAGGGCAATTGCGGCACCGCCGCGCCGTTGCGCGAGCAGGTCCTCGCCGGCGCCATCGGCCTCAAGCTCCACGAGGACTGGGGGACGACGCCGGGCGCGATCGACACCTGCCTCGGCGTGGCCGATGAACTCGATGTCCAGGTCGCCATCCACACCGACACCCTCAACGAGTCCGGTTACGTGGACGACACCATCAAGGCATTCAAGGGCCGCACGATCCACACCTTCCATTCCGAGGGCGCGGGTGGCGGGCATGCCCCCGACATCATCCGGGTCTGCGGCGAGCCCAACGTCCTGCCGTCCTCGACCAACCCGACGCGTCCCTTCACGGTCAACACCATCGACGAGCACCTCGACATGCTCATGGTCTGCCACCACCTCGACGCCAAGATCCCCGAGGACGTCGCCTTCGCCGAGTCACGCATCCGACCCGAGACGATTGCGGCCGAGGACCGGCTCCACGACCTGGGTGCCATCTCGATGATGTCGTCCGACTCGCAGGCCATGGGCCGAATCGGCGAGGTCATCATCCGCACCTGGCAGACCGCGCACAAGATGAAGACGCAGTTTGGCGGCCTCTCCGGCAAGTCGCACCCCGCCGCCGACAATTTCCGCGCTCTCCGGTACCTCGCCAAATACACGATCAATCCCGCGATCGCCCACGGCATCTCCCACATCGTCGGTTCGCTCGAGGTCGGCAAGCTGGCCGACCTGGTCATCTTCAAGCCCGCGCTCTTCGGCGTGAAGCCCGAGGTCGTGCTCAAGGGCGGCTTCATCGCCTGGGCCAACATGGGCGATCCGAATGCCTCGATTCCGACGCCGCAGCCGACGTTCTATCGCCCGCAGTTCGGTGCCGCCGGCAAGGCCCTCGGTTCGACCAACATCACCTTCGTCAGCGCGGCGTCGCTCCGCAGCAAGACCGGCCCGAAGCAGCTCGGCCTCGCGCGCCGCTTGGAGCCGGTGAAGTCCTGCCGGAAGATCGGCAAAAAGGACATGGTGCTCAACGACGCCATGCCGAAGATCGAGGTCGATCCCGAGACCTACACCGTCAAGGCCGACGGCGTGCACCTGACGTGTGAGCCGGCGAAAGTGCTTCCCATGGCGCAGCGGTACTTCTTGTTCTGAGTTGCCAACACCGTCCGCTTGAGACTCAGGGCAGTTCGACGCTTGCCCGATCCACGCGGCCGTCATCCTGCTCCCGCAGACGCAGACCGGATTCAAGGGTGGATTTTCACCCGCGGGGTCAGATGGGATGCGCTCGGCGGCGTGCGGCTTAATGCCGCCCGGCTTGACCAGGCGGGTTACCGGAGGTGCCGGGAAAACCGCCGACCCGCCAGCGGGCAACGGCGGAGGAAACGGGCATGAGGTGGATCTCTTGCCCGTCGAAAAGGTAGCAAAAGGACTCGCCGGCCCGGGGGTCGCGCAGGCCGCCAAGCGGTCCCAGCCAGAGTTGGAGAATGTTGGCCAGCGTCTCGCCGCGGGAGGGCCAGTTCTCGCTATCCACGGATTTCAGCAGTTTCAAGAAAGGCGGGGCAACATGCAGGGCCACCCGGGTGCCATCGTGCAGTTCAACGACTCTTGCGGCCTGATCGCGAGGCACGGCAGCCCAACCGGTGATTTTTTGGCGGTGGATCCTTTCCCACAGCGCGGGATCAAGGAAGAAGTTGAGCTCGTTCATGACCTCGCGGCGCGAACTGCTCCGGGAACTATCGGCATAGGCCAGCAACTCGGGCCAGGTGTTGGGTTCGCCCATGCGGGCCAGGGCCACGGCTGTCTTGCCGGTTTTCGACGTCTCGGCGTTGTTTCGCCGATGCAGGATGGCGAGCAGGTCCGCGGCGCTCTCCCTTGCCCGCAATCCACCGAGTGCTTCGACGGCGGAGTCCTGCAGAAATCCTCCGTTCCGGGGGTCTTGTGCGTACTTCCGCAGGATCGGGATCGCTTCATTGCTGCCGACCGCGGTCAGATATCCCATCAGGGCCCGCCGGATATTGCTGTCCGTGCCGGTGTCACCACCCAGCTCTTGCGGATCTGAGAGAAGCTGGATTGCCGCCGTCGCCATCATGGGCGGCCGGGTGGCAAACAGTTTTTCCATCATGTCGCTGCGTACCGAAAATTCCTTGGCCGTAACCATGGTTATGGCCAGCGGCAATGCGTCCGCCTGGTCGAATGCCAGGGACACGGCAATCGCGTACGCGCGCGTGTGGAGAATAACCTCTGGGGCGAGCAAGGGACGGATGGCCGCCGCCTGGTCGCGGGCGCCCAACTGATACAGGGCATCGAGCGCCGAATATTCCAGATCGGGCTGCGGATTCCGGATGAGGATGGCGATGACTGGGGCGGCTTCGGTAGCCCGCAATTTGACGAGCCCCTCCAAGACCACATGGGGTTCCATGCTACCCGGCGAGGCGGTTTGGTGATCCGGTGGATCGAGGATCCGGAGCAAATGGGGGATAGCCTCGCGGGCATTCCATTCCACCAGTGCTGTCAGCGCTTCCCGACGCAGGTAAGCGTGGGGAGAGGTGAGCAGGGACAGGACCTCCAGTACGCAATCGTAGGCTTTAAGCGTCCGCAAGGTTTCCAACAGGAGCAGCTGACTACCGACGTTATCATCAACGGCCAAAAGGGCCGCCAGGGGCTTGCCCATTTCCTTCAACCCGCTCGCCATGGCAACCAGGCTCAAGCCAGAGACGGCCGCCGCCCGCGGTTCGGCCGGAATGCGCCGCCAGTCCTCGGCTAAAAAGGACCGGATGACATAGACCAAGGTTTCGGGTTTCAGCTTACACTTGAGCTCAAGGGTGAGGCTATCTGAAACAGGCGCCGCGATAAGTGAATTGAGACCTTCCAAACGGTCGGCCAGATCCGGGGATTCAAGGAGCTTCACGGTTCGGCGCCCTGCTTTGCCCAAATCCCGCCGGATTTCGTCGGGGATCGTCGGAGCTCCGACTACCATTCCCGGGCAAACGCCCAGCAGAATGAATAGCACGAAGGCCCGCCTAACCGGGCCCGCACTCCACTGCCCGAAACCCGGACGCCAAGGCAGTGACGGTGGAACGGTTTGCATCACAGTTGATAGGCTCGTTTCCGGGCGGGGTGAACGCAAGAAATCAGGAAAGGGCAGCACGAGGTGAGATGCCGGCAGGCGGCGTGCGTCCTGAAACGGAAAAAAATGAGTGATCCTGGAATAGCAATTGCATGGCGGGCTGAAGCCCTGAAAATTTCCCGTGATGCAGCTCATAACCGGTCCAATTGTGATGCCAGACACGGCATTGTCCGAGGTCGCGCTACGGACGGACCGGTTGATGATCGCCAAGCGGCTTTGGCGCGGCACTGCGGAGGACGGCGGGGAATTCGGCTTTGAGCTGGCGACGCCCTTGAAGCACGGCGACACCTTCTGGCAAACGATGACGACCCGCTACATCGTCCAGCAACAGCCGGAGGCGGTCGTGGAGGTCTCGCTTGAGGTGGCGCCCTCCGCGGCGGCCGGCATCGGCTGGGCGGTCGGCAACCTGCACTTGGAACTGCAGGCGGAGCCAGCCCGCCTGCTCGCACCCGACGAACCGGCCGTGCGCCAGTTGCTCGAGCGGCTGAAGGTGCCCTTCAAGCAAACGACCGCCATTTTTCGCCCTGGCCGCTTCGCCCGGGGCATCCAGTCCACGCATGAACTCGGACCCAGCCACAAACATTAAGGTGAGGCGAGCCCGCCGCACGGCGCGGAGCGCGGCCGAAGCGTCCGGGGGAACGGCCACCCCACCGGCTGATGCGGCCTGGGTGGTCGGGCTGCTGCAGGCGGGAGACTCGTTCTACCCGACGGGCAGCTATGCGCACTCCTTCGGGTTGGAAGGGCTGGTGCAGGCGGGCGTGGTGCACGACCGGGCGACGCTGAAGCAGTTCTTCCAGCTCTCGACGTTGCCGGCCCTGCGTCAGGCCGAGCTGCCGCTGACGGCGCACGCCTGGCGAGCCTTGGGCGGCCCTGATTGGGAGCAGGTGGGCGAGCTCTGCCGGTTGTCATCCGCGCTCAAGACCGCCCGCGAGGCGCGGCAGGCGGCGGAAAACATCGGGCGCCAGCGCACGGAGCTGATGGCGACGATGCGCCAACATCCGCTGGCGATCGAGTTTGGGCGCCGGGCGACGAGGGAAGGGTGGCCGTATTCGCCGGCCCTGGCCGCGGCCCTCGAGGGCCGGGTCATGGGGGCGCCGCTGCCGGCGGTGCTGGCCGGGGTGTATTACGCCGCGGTGGCCGCATTGCTTTCCGCGGCGATGAAACTTTTACGGCTGGGCCAGAATGCCAGCCAGTCGCTGCTGACCGAGACCCTGGCCGAGGCGCCGGCCGTCATCGCCGCCGCCGAAGCCGTGCCGCTGGCCGACGTTGGCTGGTTCAATCCCTGGCTCGACATCGCCGCCGCGCGGCACGAAACGGCGGACTCGCGGATGTTTATCTCTTAACAGTAGCGAATAGTGAGTAGCGGGTAGTGAGCATATTAAGTCACCAAACCTATCCGCTGCCTTTCTACTCGCTACCCACTACTCGCTACTCACTACTTTTCCCATGACTCGTTCCCCTCGCATCGGCATTGGCGGTCCGGTTGGTTCCGGCAAGACGATGCTCTGTCTCAAGCTCTGCCAGCAGATGCGCGTCCGCTGGTCGATGGCCGTTGTGACCAACGACATTTATTGCTCCGAGGACGCGCAGTTCCTCATCAAGCACAGCGCCCTGCCGGCGGAGCGCATCGCCGGGGTCGAGACCGGCGGCTGTCCCCACACGGCCATCCGGGACGACACCACGATGAACGAGCAGGCCTGTCGCGCCCTGGAAGCGAAGTTTCCCGACCTGCAGCTCCTGCTGGTCGAGAGTGGGGGCGACAACCTGACCGCGACTTTCTCGCCGGAATTGGTGGACGCCTTCATCTACGTCATCGACGTGGCCGAGGGGGACAAGATTCCGCGCAAGGGCGGCCCCGCGATCAAGTTCAGCGACCTGATGATCATCAACAAAATCGACCTTGCCCCGCTGGTCGGCGCCGACCTGGGGGTGATGGACCGCGACGCCAAGCAGCAGCGCGGGTCCCGGCCGTTCCTGTTCTGCGACCTGAAGCGCGAGCACAACCTCGCAGCAGTGATCGAGTGGATCGAGCGTGAGGTGTTGTTTGCGAAGAAGCCCAAGGCTGAGAAATAGTTAGCCACAAAAAGCACTAAAGGCCCAAAAAATGTTCCCGAACCGTCATCCTGAGCGCAGCGAAGGATCCACGAATGTCGTTGCCCAGTCCGTTACCCGTGGATCCTTCGCTGCGCTCAGGATGAGGGAATGCGAGTGTCAATGGTGGAGGGAAGCATGAGCCACTTTTCCGGGCATCTCCGTCTCCAGGCCGCGGCTCGCGCCGACGGGCGCACGATCCTGGCGGCCCAGTCTTTCCGGGCGCCGTATCACCTGAGCAAACCGTACTGGGATGCCGACGCCGGGACGTTGCTGGTGCAGGTGGTGAACCCCACCGCGGGCATCCTGGAAGGGGATTACCTGGAGTCAGACATCACGGTTGGACCGGGCGCGACCCTGCTGGTGACCACGCCCAGTGCCAGCCGCGTTTTCAAGATGGCCAAGGGCTCGGCCGAGTGCCGGCAGCGATTCACCGTGGAGAAGGGCGGCTGGCTCGAAGTGCTGCCCGAGCCGCTCGTGCCTCACCGCGGTTGCCGCTATCGGCAGTCGACCAGGGTGGAGGTCGAGCCCGGTGGCGGGCTATTCATGGTCGACCTGCTCACCCCCGGACGCGTGGCCCATCGCGGCGAGGCATGGGTGTGGGACCAGCTTTGCCTTGAAACCGAAATCAGGCTGGGCGGCGAATTGATCCTGCGGGAACGTTTTGAGCAGCGCGGGGCGGACCTCAAGGCGCTGGCTGGGCTGACCGGCTCAGGGCCCAAGGCGTGTTTTGGCAATGCCGTGCTGATCGCCGAGGGTGGGGCGGAGTGGCTGCCTGCGGTGGCCGCCCTTCACGGCGAGGGCGTGTGGCTGGGCGTCAGTGCGCTGCGGCGCGGCGGCTGGAGCATAAAGTTCGTCACCAGCGACAGCATCCGGCTGCGGCAGATCCTGGGCGAATTGCGCGCGATCCTGGCGCCGCACTACCCGGCAATGGCTTGCGCGGTGCGAAAACTGTGACTTTACCGTTGGTCGTTGGTCCGACTCTCGACTGACCGGGATTTGGCCCGGCGGGAGGCGAGGTACAGCCCGACGTTCCAAGCTCCCACGGTCAAAACCAAGGTACAAAGGACCGTGGCCAGCGGATGGGCCGCGAGGTGATCAAAATCCCAGACCAAACCATGGTCGCCATCGTGGCCCGGGTGCGCGTGAGCCAGGGCCGGAAGGGCGAAAGCGGTGGCGAACAGCAGGGAGCGAAGACGGAGGGATTTCATGGGGCAAATAAAGCAGTTCCTGCGCCAAGCTCCAGAATGTTCCGGCCGGGCGGAAGTCGGGGTTTCTGTAGGTCGGGGTTTACCCCCGACAGGCGTTGAGTGTCGGGCGTAAAGCCCGACCTATTTTTTCAGCTGTTGCGGGATGAATTCCTCGCGCACGGCCTTGGCCAGCAGGGCGGGGGGCAGGAGGCCCTGTCCGATGAGGTAGTCGTTGAACGCCTGCCGGTTGAATTTTGGCCCCAGCGCGACCTCGGTGGTGGTGCGCAATTCCATCAGCTTGAGATAACCGTAGAAATACGACGTGGCCTGGCCCGGGGCGCGGAACGTGTAGCGGTCGATCTCCTGCTTGGCCAGGCCCTCGGAGAGGCAGAGGTCCTGGGTGAGGATGTCGTGGGCGCGCTCGCGGGTCATGAGCCCGAGGTTCAGCATCGGGTCGACGAAGGCCCGCGTTGCGCGCATGAGCCGGTGTTGCAGGGCGATGAGCTGGCCGTCGAGGGGCTCGTAGGGTTTCAACTCGGCCTCGGTGTAGAGGGCCCAGCCCTCGACATTCACGCTGTTGAAGGCAAAAAGGACCCGCGCCTGCGAAACGCCGCGCTCCACCATGGCGGAGAACTGTAGCTCGTGGCCGGGGCGGCCCTCATGGGCGGTCAGGGTCCACGCGGCGGCCTTGAAGGTGAAATCGTCATAGCCCGTGGTCTTGGCCCCGGCGGTGGCGGGCGGGTTGCCGGTGGTGAGGACGAACTGGCCGCGCTCGCCCTGGTTGTTCACGAGCGGGGGCGGCTGCATGTGCGGGGCGGGCTGGGCGGCGTTCTCCGCCTCGGAGGCGAGGCGCATGATCATCGCGCGCTCGGGCAGGGTGACGATGTGCTCCTGGCGGATGATGTCCTCCACGCGGCCGATGACCTCGTGGTAGTAGGGCTCGACCTGGTCCTTGGTGAGCTGCTCTTGCTTGAGGGCCTTGATGACCGCGCGATAATCGGTGACGGCGAGGCCGTGCGCCTTGGCGACGAGCGGGGCGATAGCCTGCATCTCGTTGCGGATCTCGGTGAAGGCGACGAGGGCCTTTTGCATCAGCTCTTGCGGCGGGATGTCGAGGCCGACGTTCTTGAGGTTGTCGGCGTAGATCTCTGTCGGTTGCCGGTAATCGGTGGCGGCACGGGGCAACACAACCGTGCGGGTCCAGGCGGCGTAGTCCTTCAGCTGCAGCTCGAGGGCTGCGAGTGCGGCGGGGGCGCCGTCGAGCTTGTCGAGGCCGTATTGGGCATACAGCTCGCGGATTCCCGCGGTGTAGCGGTCGATGTTGGCGAGGCTTTGCTCGATCTTGTCCTTGAAGGTGCCGAGCTTGGCCGGATCCCCGTCGCTCTCGGCGTAGCGGGCCTTGGCCAGCTCGGTGATCGGGGTCGAGCCGGGGACGAGGCCGGTGTAGAGTTTCAGGCGCTGCAGCGCGGCCGGGCGGCGGCTGGCCTCCACCTGGTCCTGCAGCAGGCCGAATTCACCAAAATAGACCAGCTGCGCGACATCCGTGTACGAGAGCAGAAGCTTGTCCCGCAGCAGCGTGGTATAAATGTCGTCGCTGGCGGCCTTGACCAAAATCTCGAGATCCTGCCGGACCAGCGGATCGGTCTCGGCCAGGAGCCGGTTCGCGAGTTCGTCGCGCGCTGCGGTCTCGGCGGCGACATAGCGTTGCGTGAGGCCGGCCTGGAAGTCGGCGATCTTGTCGTCGAAGCCGGGGAAGCCGGTCTGCGAGGCGCCCTCGGGCTGGAACTTGTTGGTGGCGTCGAGCAGCACCTTGGCGTGGGCATTGCTCTTCTCGATCCAGGCCGGGGTGTCGGCGGCGGAGGCCGGCAGCGCGGCGACCAGCAGGAGCGTGGCTGAGATCATGGCTAACTGAGGGCGCAAAGAAACGAACGGGAGGCGAATTGGCATGTGCGGAGCAAACCGGGGCGGAGCCGGAAAACAATCCTTTCGCGACTAAAGACTGGATTGAAACGATATCCGGTCGGAATGAGGGTTGGGCGGACGGAGAGTAGGCTTCGTAGGAGGGGCTTTACGCCCCGACGGGATATCAGCGGCGCTGCCGGTCGGGGCGTAAAGCCCCTCCTACGCCTTCGGCCTGCTCCATTCTTTTCCAGCTCAACTCTTCAAAAGCTGCTTGGCCAGGAATGCCGTCTGGATGGCCGTCAGTTCCTGCAGGCCGGTCTTGGCGAGGGCGATGAGGGTCTCGAGCTGCTCGTGGGAAAAGGTCGATTCCTCGCCGCTGCTCTGCACCTCGACGAACTGGCCGCGGCCGGTCATGACGACGTTGGCGTCCACCTCGGCGTCCTTGTCCTCGACATAGTTCAGGTCGAGGAGGGCGGCGCCGCCGAAAATGCCGACGCTGACGGCGGCGACCGAGTCGGTGAGGGGATTCTCGGAAATTTTCCTCGCGTCGAGGAGCTTTTGGATGGCGAGGCGGGCCGCGAGATAGGCGCCCGTGATGGAGGCGGTGCGGGTGCCGCCATCGGCCTGGAGGACGTCGCAGTCGATCCAGAGGGTGTGTTCGCCCAGTTTCTGCAGGTCGAGGACGGCGCGGAGGGAACGGCCGATGAGGCGCTGGATCTCGACGGTGCGGCCGTCGATCTTGCCCTTGGAGATGTCGCGCGGCTTCCGGTCGAGCGTGCTGTACGGCAGCATCGAGTACTCGGCCGTGAGCCAGCCGCCCTTGATCCCCTGCTGCTTCATCCACGACGGCACCTTGGCCTCGATGGTGGCGGCGCAGATGACCCGGGTGGAGCCGAAGCCGATCAACACGGAACCCGAGGCGTGCGGCGCGATGTTGGCCTCAAGGGTGAGGGGGCGGAGCTGGGCGGCGTGGCGGGAGTCGGAGCGTGGGGCGGGCATGAAACTCAGAGACTCTCGTCATCCGCCGGGTCCTCATCGTCCGGGAACGGCAGCTCGGCGATCACCTTGTGGGCGGTGGCCTTGATCGGCTTCTGCTCGGCCATGTGGGCGATGAGGCGGTCGTTGAAAGTCTTGGCCGGGTCGTGGCCCATGGTCTTGAGCGCCTGGACCAGCGCGGCGACCTCGACGAGGCGGGCGATGTCGCGGCCGGGCCGGACGTAGAACTCGATGTGGGGCACCTTCACGCCGAGGATATTGTAGTAGTTTTCCTCGAGGCCGGTGCGCTCTTCGATGACGTCAGGCGACCACTCGCGCAGGGAGACGACGAGGTCGATGCGTTTCTCGAGGCGGATGCTCTTCACGCCAAACATTTCCGCGATGTTGATGATGCCGATGCCGCGACACTCCATGTAGCCGCGGTTGAGGGGGCGCGAGCTGGCGGACAGCTCGCGCTCGTCGAGGAGACGGATGCAGGTCAGGTCGTCGGCGACCAGGGAGTGGCCGCGCTCGATCAGCGCGAGGGCGCACTCGGACTTGCCGATGCCGCTGTCGCCGCGGATCATCACGCCGATGCCCTTCACGTCGAGGGTGGTGGCGTGTTCGGTCGAGGAGGGGGCGAACTCGTTGTCGATGCACAGCGTCGCCGCATTGACGAAATGCATCGTGATGAGCGGCGTGCGGAAGATGGGCAGGTTCATCTCCTCCGAGACCGCGAGCATCGGGTGGGAGGCGTTGTAGTTGCGCGTGAGGACAATGGCCGGGATGCCGCGCTTCGCCATTTCGCTGAAGATCTCGATCTGCTGCTTCTGGGAAAGGGTCTTGAGGTAGGTCATCTCGGCCGCGCCGAAGACCTGGATGCGCTTGTTCGCGAAATATTTGAAGAATCCGGTCAGGGCCAGCGCCGGGCGGTTGATGGAACCCTCGCGGATGAGCCGGTGGAGCCCGTGGGCCCCGTGGAGCAACTCAAGCTGCAGCTTGTCCCGGTAGGTCTCGTAGAAGTGGGCGACAGTGATGCCGTGGATGGACTTCGTGGGCATGAGGCAGGCAGGAGTGGGTAGCGGGTAGTGAATAGTGAGTAGAGTAAGAATCAGGCGACAACAAGCTCCTACTCGCTACTCGATGCTCGCTACTCGCTGCTACATATTAAAATCCTTGCCGAGGTAGATTTCGCGGGCCTGAGGGTCGTTGATCAGGAAGTCGCCGCTGCCCTCGGTCATGACCTCGCCCTTGTTGATGATATAGCCCCGGTCGACGATGCGGAGGGTTTCGCGCACGTTGTGGTCGTTGATGAGCACGCCG
>Ga0302322_100005626_pt1 | contig 11006 bp, 4 predicted proteins | sample Fen_T0_2_FD_203757 | JGI IMG/M metagenome (GOLD analysis project Ga0302322, IMG submission 203757) | Peat permafrost microbial communities from Stordalen Mire near Abisko, Sweden - Fen_T0_2 | ecosystem: Environmental > Terrestrial > Soil > Wetlands > Permafrost | place: Sweden: Abisko... | reverse complement strand
ACATGCCGACGAGCGTGGCGGCGACGTCACGGTCGGAATTGCCTGGGCGGCGAAAGGCAAGATCCGGCTGCAGTCCGGCATGCGCATCGATGTCACCGGCGGCACCAGGGGCGGCTTGAGCGGCGGCACCGTCACGTTCCGGGCGCCGGTCGACGGCAATGGAAATGCGAAGATCGTGGCGATCGACAAGGACGGCACCGAGCTGCCGAATTTCGCAGGCAGCAATATCCATATCACTGGCGCCCGGGCGGTGACCGTCGAACCGTTCATCGCCTTTGACACCGTTGCCAGTTCGTACGGCCTGAAACAGGACGGCTGGGACGGGGTGGTCGATCCGGCCGGTGGCTATGACGCCACGGGCAAGGCGGTAACGCCGAGCTTTGTGTGGTCAGGACTCACGGGTTACCAGTTTACGGTCACGAGTGGTGGCAGCGGTTACACCACAGTTCCGTTTTTGCGACTGAATCAGAGTGAAATTAACATTACGGCAATCGCCGTCATGGGTCTGGACGGGATTACGCTCCTGAGCCTGTCGACCACCGCGAGCTTGCCTGCGAACTCGAATCTGACGGTGACGTTCCCGCCACCGACGAATGCGGGCGCCAATGTTGTGAATACCGCTGCTACGGGCCGCGTGTCGACCGATATAAACGGCAAGATCACGGCATTCACGCTCATCGATGCGGGCAGCGGCTACACAAACCGCCCAACGACGGCCAAGATCACGTTCACGGGTCAAAACGGCCAACCTCAGACGGTAGATGCGACCGTCAGCGGGGGCGGTATGAAGGTGGTCGCCATCGCCGCCAAGACCACGAGTAACATCGATGTTAGCAGGATTGAGCTGCTGGGTGGTTCCTTTAGTGTTCAGGCAACTGCCAGCTTCTCGAGGACCACGTCCCTGACGGGTACGACGACGGGCACCACATTCAAGCTCGACCCGAACGAGCAGGGTGCCTTTGTCAAGGCGGTTGCAGCCCCCAGTGTCAATAGTCCGCCAGCCGGTGCTACAGTCAAACAGGCCGACACGTACAACCACCTTGCGTTTTTCGACGACACGCTGGTGCAATTCAGCCAGGGTAAACTGAGCCTCAACAATCAGGATTACGGATTTGCGAACCTGATCAGCGCGCTTTCGCCGCTGGCAAGGGATCTCGGCGCAGGCGTCGTCCATGTGCGACCGGGGATCGAGCTGGTCAACTCCGATCCTAACGCGAACTCCGGCAACATCACCGTCAAGAGCGCCTGGAACCTAGCGTCGGGCAAGGCCGGTAATCTGCAGCCCAATGTGCAGCCGGACGGCACGGTCAACGGCACCAAATACGTCCAAGTTTACGACAGCAGCGATCCCGCAACGCAGAGCTACGTGACGTTCGACTACCGCTATGCCGCGAATTACGGAACCGGAACCACGTCCGTCGAGCCGGGCGCGCTGACATTGCGTGCCGTGAACAACGTCATCATCGGCGCATCGATTTCCGACGGCTTCTTTCAGTTCCGCAATTATCTCGACTCGAACTACAACACAAAGGTCGCTGCATACCTGACCGCCAGCAGTCAGCGCCAAGGGGGAACTGTTAGCGAATATTACCTCAACGGGTATCTCACGCCGCCGGTTGCCCCCTATAACGCCGCCGGCAATATCGTCAGCCCGTCCGCCACGGACCTCGCGGCGGCGGACCTGTTCCCCAATCAGCTGCGGGTCGCAACCCCCAACAACGGCATCGTGACCGTCACCGATCCGGGCTCGTGGACCTACCGCATCACCGCCGGCGCCGATCTTGCGAGCGCCAATCCGAACGCCGTGAAACCGCTCAATGCCACCATCTACAATCCGAGCTACATTCAGAAATATAACCCGGCCGCTCCGTCGCAGACCCCGAGCGTGATCATCACCGGGCAGGCTTTCTACAGTCAGACGTATTCCACCGGCGGCAAGACCATTGACGCCTCGACCAAGGTCTTCCTGCCGACGATGGTGCGGACGGGGACCGGTGGCATCAATGTCGCCGCTCAATATGATCTGTTCCTCAACGACCCCGATCCTAAAAGCGCCACCCCCAACAACGACGCGCCCGGCGTGATCTACGCCGCCGGGGTCAACACGCCGCGGCTGACAGATCCGAACTACCAATTGCAAACAGTCAACGGCGCAACGAAGGTCGTGCCCACGGCCGACCTGAATGACGCGCTGTTCCTTGAGCCGCAATTGCTCGCCTATGGCACGCTGAGCTCAAAGTTGACGCAGATCGGTCCGCCCACCGCAGCCGCCTTTCCCCACATGGGCGGCGACGTTCAGATCGCGGCGCAGGCGGATATCATCGGCTATAACTCGGCGGACAGCACCACCAGCAAGACCAGCTACCAGTATTACAAGCAGTGGCTGCTGGCGAACAGCGAACTCACTCCCTCGAGTCAGGCCAGCCTGAGGGGCGAGGGCGTCTTCGCGCCGATCGGAACCAGTATCGCATCGCAGACCGCCTGGTGGATCCAGTATGGCAGCTTCCAGCAGGGGGTCCTGAGCGCCGGCGGCAACGTGATCGTGACGGCGGGGCGCGATATGAACGACCTTTCGGTGTCATTGCCGACGACCGGGCGGGTCAGCGGCGGATTGACCGCGACCAGTACGCCCGAGACCCATGTCTATGACAGCGGCAATATGGCGGTCAGCGCCGGGCGGGACCTCCTTGGCGGCTCGTTCTATGAGGGATCCGGCCATGGCACCATCGTGGTCGGCCGCGCTGCGGGTGCGACCACGGAGAAACTTTCCTGGATAGGCCTGGATAGGCTTCTTGGCGCCACGCCGGTTGCTCTTGATAACTTGCCCCTGCTCGCGGTTGACCTCGGACGCATCCAGCTCACCGCTGGGGGCTCGATCTCCATCGCGGGCGTGATCAATCCGGCCGCTTTGCGCAAGCAGGCGGGAAGTACAGCCAACCCTGTCGCCCCGGAGAATCAAGGTGCAGTCACAACGCCCATCTTCATGGATACCTATGGTCCGAACAGCTTCGTGGGTCTGCAGTCTCTCACCGGCAATCTGACCATCGCGATCTCGCCAACGGCGATCTCCTCGAACAGCACGTCGCCGGTTTATCCGGCCGGCTTCGAGGCCGTGGCGCTGGGGGGCGACATCATAACGACGGGGTTGCAACTACAAGGAGTCACATTCGCAAAGATGCCGGGGATTGTTCTGAGTGGATCGGAACATGGCGACTTCCAGATCGTGGCGCAAGGCAGCGTTGATCTCACATTCGGTACCAGCGGGACCAGCAACAATAAGCCCTATATCTCAGCCGGTCCGGCGCTGCTTGACAAGGCGTTCGATCCGTTCCGTCCCGACGCCTGGTACGGGACCCATGGGGGCGACGCCAGCTATGCCGGCGCTTTCAGCAGCGCGGTGTTGTCGCATCAGGATGACGACATGATCGCCAGGATCGTCGCGGCGACGGGGGACATCGCCGCTCGGGCAACCACCACTCTGAATACGAAGCGCGATGCCATAACCGGCCTGGTTCGGGTTGAGATCAACCGGTCCACCGAGGTCTACGCCGGTGGTGACATCACCGATCTGAACCTGATTGTGCAGAATATCCGCTCCTCCGACGTCAGCAGCGTCATCGCCGAGGGCAATATAACCTATACGGGCAACAACATCGCGGGCGGATTGCAGGTCGCGGGTCCCGGCTTCTTCGTGGTGCAGGCCGGCGGAGACCTCGGCCCATTTCTCCCCGTGGCCAAAGACGTTAAGGATGCAGTCAGACAACAACAGGGCATTGCCTCGGTCGGCAACGCCAGCATTTCTCCGGTCGGCAACACCTTCGTTGCGGGCGGCTCGACCGGCATCTACAACGCCGCGCTGCTCGGCCCCTCGGCCAACGCAACCAAGCGACGTAACGCGCTGTTGAGCACCAGCGGCGCCGACGTCATCGCCATGTTCGGGGTCAAGAACGGCATCAATTATCAGGGTGTCATCGACGCCTATATCAATCCGGCCAATTCGGCCAATGTCGCCCACAATTATCTTCCCGAGCTGCAGGCTTTCCTGGGACGGATCGGCATCACTGCCGCCGACGGACAGGAGGCGTGGCGAAAGTTCACCAACACGGACGAGGCACCGGTTCCGCCGGTGAGCAAGGCCTTGCAGCAGGTTTTCGTCGATCAGGTCTTCTTCGCCGAATTGAAGGCGGGCGGCCAAAGCGACCAGGGCAATGCGGCGACGCCGCGCGGCTACAAGGTCATCGAGACCATGTTCCCGTCGCGCTACGGCTATACCGCGAATGACGGCAGCGCGCCGGTCAAGACCGGAGACCTCAATCTGCTCCACGCCACCATTCAGACCCGGCTCGGCGGCGACATCTCGATCTTCGGCCCCGGCGGCAGCATCTTCGTCGGTCCGCTCGCGCCTGAACCGAACACCAATCTGAAGCTCAGCGACCTCGGCATCCTGACGCTGGGGGGCGGGGCCATCAACACATTCACCGACGAGAGCGTGCGGGTCAATTCGAGCCGCGTGCTCACCACCCAGGGCGGCGACGTCCTGATGTGGAGTTCGAATGGTGACCTCGATGCCGGCCGCGGCTCGAAGACCACCCTGTCGCTGCCGCCCTTGCAGGTTCTGTTCGACGCCGATGACTACGAAACTGTCGATCTTGGCGGCTTCGTCTCCGGCGCCGGCATCGGCACGGTGAAGGCCTCCCGCGTGGCAAGGTCCGCCAACGTCTCTCTGGTGGCACCGCGGGGCGTCATCGACTTTGGGGTCGCCGGTGGCCGCTCGTCCGGCAATCTGAATGTGGTCGCGCCGGTGGTCCTCAATCCCGGCAACATCCAGGTCCAGGGCACCGCGACCGGGATTCCGGTGATCACGGTGCCGGTGATCTCGGCCGGATTGGCAACGGCGGGGAACTCGGCCGCGACGGCCGCCAAATCGGCGGATACGACCAACGCGGGCGGCAACCGCGATCGCGCCTCGGTCTTCATCGTCGAGGTGGTCGGCTATGGCGGCGGCGATGGAACAGGTTCCATCCCGGCATCGTCTGGCGAGACCCCTCCCAACCCGGCTTCGCCGTCGCCGGCAACGCCGCCGGCGCAGGACGACGCCGACCGGAAGAAAAAGGCGGGCAACCAGCCATAGGGATGGCTGGCTGCGAAGTGTCTACGCCGGATTGCTTGGCATGGTGGGGGCGGGGTGACGCAGGCTCGAATCCCCCCCGCGCGCTGGCGCTGACGCTGCGCGAACGTAGAGGAAGTCGGCCTGCGTCGGTCCGATGCCGCCGGCAAAGTAATGGTTGTAAACGCCGCGCAACATGAAGCCGTGATCGTGCAGGAAGGCGGTGATGTCGCTGGCGAGCGGCTGCCCCTCGTACAGATTCACAAACGAAACCTCGGCGTAGATCGAATCGATCAGGGGCAACGCATCGGCGGCTCCCTTCAGGACGTCGAGCTCGCCGCCTTGCACGTCGATCTTCATCAGGATCGGACCCGGCAGCGCCGCCACGTCCAGGATGTCGGTCAAGCGCGCGACCCGGACATTGATCGACGACGTCAACGTCACCCCGCTCGCCGCTTCCTGGGCAACGCCCGGCACCAGCAGCGATGAACTGTCGCGCTTCGACGTGACATAGAACGTCGCCTCGCCGGCGTGGGTCCCGAGCGCGAATGGATGATAGGCGAGAGGCTCTGCGACGACCGATTGCAGGACCCGGCCTTCGGGCTCCAATGGCTCGAAGGCGTGGATCGGGGCATTCGGGAAGTGGTGTCGTACGAGCAGCGAGAATTGCCCGCGATTGGCACCGACGTCGATCAGGGTACCGACCGTGATGTCCTGCAAGAGCCTGGTGTGCTCGAGCGCTGGCATCACCCGCCGTCTCAGCGCCGGCCAGAAGGCCGGCCGCGAGACGGCGAGGGCATATTTCAGATAGTGATGAATGACAGCCTCCTCCCTCCAGTATCCTCATCGCCGAGATCGGGCGTGGTCAAAACCAAGCACCACTCATGCTGCGGGACCCGGGAATGACGAGCCAGGTGGAACGGCCACCATCGAATCGGCGTCGCAAGGCGCATTAGCGGGGACTGGTGAGGTGGAGCCGCTGCGCCAAGCCTTGATTGCACGAATAAAGTCGCCCGGCCAGTCGGGCCGCATGCAAGGACGTTCGATGCAGGCGTAGAAGACCAAACCTGCCGCGATACTTGCGGGGATGAGTACCGCCCAACAGAGAATCGCCGACACGACGAGCGAGTCCGGGCGCATGACGTGAACGATGATCTCAGCCGACGCATGCATGACCGGGAGATGGACAAGGTAAATCGAATAGCACGCGCCACCGATGAGCGTGATCCAGGGCGACCCCAATATGGCACGTCCGGCCAACCCACGCGCCGCTCCGGCGAACACCAGGACGATGCATGCCGCGCGCGCGAGCGAATTGGATATTCCGGCCGCGATGTCGAATACCGGATTAGAGGAGCCGAGAAGCTGTATCTTGGGTTCGAATACCCCGGTGATGAGAAGTCCGATATATCCGAGTAAGAGACATAAATCGTAGCTGCGGCGGGCGACCTGCTGGAAAGGTTGTGTGCGCACCGAATGATCACACACGAGGATACCCAGGCAAAAGCCATAGCTTTCGGCCAGAACCGTGTGCTGGAGCGGATGCTGCAATCCCAGTCCGCTCCGGATCACCTCTCCGAGCACCACTAAGGTCAGGCACACCGCGCCACCCCACCAGACCCTCGCGCGCCAGTTCCCGATTCGCTGGTAGACATAGATCAGGAACGGGGCCAGCAGATAGAACTGAATCTCGCGCTCGAGCGACCATGCCGGCGGGTTCAGCCTCGGGTTTTGGCCGAAGATGATGCCGTGTGTATAGGTGAGGCTGGCCATGAGACTTTGCCAGAGCGGAGCTTCGGTGAAATAGAAATTTGGAGCGCGGACCGGCGGGTAATGGCTGAGAATGACGAAGCAGCCGAGCATCACGATAATGTATGGCGGTTCGAGCCGCAGCAAGCGGCGCTTGTAGAAATCAGCCAGCCGCGGCGGTCTGCCCGAAAGAAACGGATAGGCGATGATGTAGCCGCTGATGAAGAAGAACAGCGAAACTCCGAGACCACCCATCGGAAGCCAGGCCGAGATCAGCGCCTCGTTCACCTCCGGATCCGGCGAGATTCGGGCACCGCGCAAGCCGGCATGGAAGAAGAGAACGGGCAATATGGCGAGGAACCGAAGGCCGTCGATCTGGGCAACATAGGCTCCGCCGCTCGTCACGCGTCCGAGCCGACGAGGCAGATCGCGGAATACGATCATGAATAATCACCTGTCACGCGTCTTATCGCTGACAAGGCGGCCGTCGAGAAGGATCGTCGCTGCCCGATCTTGGCATGGTTGGATTTGTTCAACTCCGCGCGCGAGTCTGGGGCAACCGAACCAATGATTGTATCAAACCGGTCGGTGATCTTGCCGATGTCGAAGGTCTCTTCCGCATAGGCGCGCCCGTTGTTGCCGAGCGCCGCGCCCATGGCTGGATTGTCGAGGAGACCCTTGATCGCCGCGATAAAGCTTTGGACGTCTTCGACCGCGACGGCATATCCAGCATTGGCGCGGTTGATGACGCGCGAAGCGAGATTCTCCGGCGGCGCACTCAGGACGATCGGCCGACCCGAGCACAGATAGCTGAGAACTTTCGAGGGGACCGAGAACGTGCCGGCGTCCCGCTCGAGCACCGCAATCAGCACGTCGGCGGTCCCAAGCACATCGGAGTAGGACCCAAACGCCTGGAACGGCAGAACGCGCAGTGGCTGCCCAGGTATGCTCTTGGCTTCACATTCAAGCCAGCTGGCATAGGGTCCCTCAGATGTCACAATCACGCGTGTCCGCGGGCGCTCTCCCAGCGCCTTCGCCACCGCCAGTATGAGTTTGGGGTCGTGCTTCAGGCCGATCGTTCCCGTATATAGTACGACGTCGCAATCGATCAGCCCTTGTTGGCGCGCCCATTCGTTCGTCTTCGGACGCGGAGATATCTCGTCCAGCGGGGCCCAATTTTCGACCATGTGTATCCTGTTGCCGTTGACCCCGAATTCTTTTTCAAGAGTGTCGCGGAAGTCGTCCGCGATAATCACGACCGCCGCGCTGCGGCTTGCCGCGGAGCGTTCCAGGAGCTGATAATATCGTCCGATCATCCGGCCTGCGACGCCGAACCTGTCGCCGAGCAAGTCCGTGATGGCTTTGCTGTAGATGTCCTGTTGCCAGAAAACAAAGGGATAATTCTTGCGCGCGCAAAGGTCGACGACCTTGTCGAGAGCATCGACCGGCAAATTGCATCCAATGACCACGTCCGGATGGAAATCCGCAATCCGCTCGGCGATAGCTTTGCCGACGCGGATTTCCTGAAAACGCCGCTCGACCAGACCATATTTCTTGAACGGCTTGCCAAGAGTGAGTGGTGATATCTTCAGGCTTGCCGGATCGCCCAGCTCGACCTGCAGGCGTCCCTTCGGGGTTTGGAAGTCAGAAAAATACGCGTGAACGACGTCGTTGCCACGACGCGCCAGTTCACGGCTGAGTTGGACCTGAAACGGATGCCCGGAATAGTCACAGACGTAAATGCGCACGCGTTCGCCTCAACAAGCTTTGCTTCCGCAGTGCAGCGCGAAGACGGCTTCTATGCCGCGATGCTGCTCACATCGTCGGTCCCGTGGACCTGAGTCTCGATCCAGCGGTAGGTCTGCTCCAGTCCGGCGCGCAGCGACTTCGATGGTTCCCAGTCCAGCACCTTCCGGATCAACTGGTTGTCGGAGTTACGTCCGCGAACGCCGGTCGGTCCAGGGATATGACGCTTGCGCAGCGTCTTGCCGGCAATTTCCATGGCCATGTCTGCGAGTTGGTTGATGCTGACCATTTCCTCTGAGCCGATGTTCACCGGGCCCATAAAGTTCGAACGCGTCAGCCGCAAGGTCCCGTCGATGCATTCATCGATGAAAAGAAAGGATCGGGTCTGCTCGCCGTCGCCCCAGATTTCGATCGTCTCGCCGTCGTGTGCCTCCGCGACCTTACGGCATATTGCGGCGGGAGCTTTCTCGCGCCCCCCGGTCCAGGTCCCGAGTGGACCAAATATGTTATGATAACGTGCAATCCTCACTTCCATACCAAGATTGCGGTGGTAGGCGAGGTAGAGCCGTTCGCTGAACAGCTTTTCCCAGCCGTACTCGCTGTCCGGATTTGCCGGGTAGGCGCTCGCCTCCGATGTAATGGGGGCATTCGCGTCCTTCTGATTGTGATCCGGATAGACGCAGGCGGACGACGAATAGAATATCCGCTTGCAGTTGCGTTTGCTGGCGACGTCCAGAACGTTCAGATTGATCGTCGCGGAATTGTGCATGACCTGCGCGTCATTGTCTCCGGTGAAGATGTAACCGGCACCGCCCATGTCCGCCGCAAGCTGATAGATTTCGTCGAACCGGCAATCGACGATGCCGCGGCAGCTGGAGAGGTCGCGAAGATCAGCGACGACAAAATCATCCGCATCCGTCGTGCTGTATTCGGGATATTTTAGGTCAGCCCCGCGCACCCAGTAGCCCTCTTGCTTGAGTCGCGTGACGAGATGACTGCCTATAAAACCGCCGGCGCCACACACAAGAGCACGTTTCATAACATCCCCTCTAAACTCATGGTCATGCAGTGCGCGAATGGTATATAACACTCGCATAATGTGATAAGATCATACATATCATCAATCATATTCGCAAGCGTCTTGCTGCGGCGCGATAGAACTTCGTGTCGGCAATCAAGCTAGATCGAGCCCGGCAACGTCACGATGATTGATGTTTTAATCACATAAATGTCGTTTATGTATCATGGCTGCGTTACATCTCTCGTCAAGAGATGGAGGCGGGTTGTTGCGGAAGGGCCTGCTGCTTGCGCGGTTGCTTTCATCGTCGGGCGCCGGCTGACGGCAAAGGTCAGTGAGTCGGCACGGCGCCGCCAAATAGCAAGATTGGCGGGAGCGATGTGCAAACGGCTCATGAGAGAGTGTGTCATCAGCCGGGCCGCGTTGTCGATCCCTGGAAGATTGCCTGTCAGAGCAACTGCATCGCTACTGCGTGTGGAGCGTGTGCAATGGTGGCGGCTCCTCAATGTAGGCTTGCTGATCGGCGGATACGGGCTTGGGCAGGGGACTATATTCGCGGTTCAGACCTGGCTGGTCGCCCGCGGCGAATACGGCCTTCTCTCCGCCTTCGGCACGTACTTTTCCTTTGCAATGTTGGCCATCTTCCTGATTGACGCTGGATCGACCACGACATTGGCGAACCAGATCGCCAGGCAGTCGGACCAGCAGACCGATGAGGCGCTCTGGACACTCTTCTGGGCTACTGCCGTTGTCAGGGCCGTGGTCGCGACGGTGATCGGCACTGCCGCGCTGATCTACGTTCTGGGGTTTTCGTCTGATCCGTTTGCTCGATACTATCTATTGGCGATTCTACCGGGGCTCGCGGTGTGGACCGGCAACGCCGTCGGTCTTCTCGATGGCCTCAAGCTGAGCGGACTGAGTGGGCTGACGGGGTCGATTGCATTCGCGACGTCCGCGCTTGGTCTTTCCCTGGCTCAGAACGCCCGGCCCGAAACGGCCGGCGCAATCCTCGGATGTGCATTTTCCATCGGCTATGTTCTCACTGTGATCACACAATGGACCGCCCTCGGAAGGCTTGGAAGGCATCCCCGCTTTCATCGGCCGAGCCGACACGAGATCATGCGGGCTTTCAGGGACGGGCTCGCATTGTTGTCCCAAATCGTACCAGGACAGCTCATCCTTCGATTTCAACTCGTGCTCAGTGCAGTTTATCTGGGTTCCGAAAGTACGGCATTGTTCGTCTACACCAAGCAGGCCGTCGTCGCCATGACGATGCTAGTCGGCTTCATCATGCGGGTGGATTTTCCAGGGTTGGTTCAGAAGATGATGTGCCCGGAAGAGCGGGGCATCGGCAGCATATTCGAAGCCCAGAAGTTCGCATTCGGT
>Ga0302322_100005625_pt1 | contig 11006 bp, 9 predicted proteins | sample Fen_T0_2_FD_203757 | JGI IMG/M metagenome (GOLD analysis project Ga0302322, IMG submission 203757) | Peat permafrost microbial communities from Stordalen Mire near Abisko, Sweden - Fen_T0_2 | ecosystem: Environmental > Terrestrial > Soil > Wetlands > Permafrost | place: Sweden: Abisko... | reverse complement strand
GCGTCAACCCTTTATTGACTTGATCTCTCCAATCCGTCTCAACCATATTAATAAGTTGGTCACCGCTTAAGGTGCTGCTGAAGTCGTATTCAAGATAGATAACACGACCATATTTTTCTGCAGCTTTGTGTTCGTTGGCGAGAAGGGTAAGCCCATGTTGGTAAAACCTTGGATCAAGCATCGGAGCCAGAAATCTCTGAAGTGCAACGCCGTCGATTTTATATTGCTGCATCCACGCGAAGTGGCGCATCACTGTGAGCAGGTTGTAACCCGAGTATCCAGTGAGAGGTTGACCATTAGGGAGTTGAACCTGGGTTGGGCATAACTCCGATGAAGTTAATTCAGTGGTATCTGGCCAGAAGTCAACTGTTAGAGAACTAGATACTGGGAGTTTTCCGTAATCGAACCAGTGCACCCAACCGGGGCCTGTGTCATCCTGCGGGCACCCAAACCATCCCTGATAACCAAATAGCGCCTTGCCTTTAATTGTTGAATTATCAATCACAGTACCGTCACTTGGAGGTAACGAACTTAAATCAATCGTGGGTGTGGGTGTGGGTGTTGGGGTTGGGGTACGAGTATCAACGGGCGATGGTGTCGGAGTCGGCGTATCACTTGGGGATGGTGTCGGAGTCGGCGTGCTGCTAGGCGGCGCAACAACTGGAATTTTCACTCCCTGATTCCAGATCAATTTCTTACCTGATTTCACGCAGGTGAATTTCTTTCCAAGGTATGTGCTGGTCTTACCCGCCCTGGGGCAAGTCGTTCCCGCCTTTACGGCCGCAATTGAATTTGGCGTGGCGAAAAAGGGCAATGATATTGCCAGCGAAATTAGAAGAATTTGCCACGATCGCTTCATGGTATTGATGCTAGTCCGCGCGCTTCTTCAAATGAATAGAAAATGGACCTCAACTACTGCGGTGGCTGCTTAAGTAAGTGTGATCTTCTGAATCTAAGTGCGTTGTGAGGGACTGGAACCCCCGACCCCGTGACTATGAGTCAGTTCGACGAAGTTCATGGCCGTTCTTGTAGCCGCCGTTAGTTGAGATGCTCTTGGTGATGCTGAATCAGGACGAACGTATTAGCGTTGAGTTGAGTTCCTTAATAGCAACTCCTGCTCAACGTCCTCCATAATCAATCGAACTTCTTGAGAGCACCTACATGATTCGGCAATTTTTGCAGCCCACTCATTCGCTTCCGCTTCACTATGCACATTTACGATCGCGAAGCCGCCGATATGAACATCGCTCGCCGCCAAAGCACCTGGGGTAACTGATTTATCTGCTGAAACAACATGTGGAAAAAATCCTTCAAAACCTCCACCGATGACCCAGACTCCTGCATCGATCGCCTCACGCATTACGGCGTGAGCAGCGGCCCCCACAGCAGGAAAATCTTCGGGTGGAAAAGTCATATCGCCATCATTAAAAGAGATGAAGTAGTGAGCCATCGCATAATAATAAATCTGAAAGTGTCTAATGTGAATCGAAGGCCTTCACCAGACCCCTTCCAATTGGGGGATTTCTCTCTACTATTTTACAATGGAATTCATCTCGACTGAGGGCGCTCCAAAATCTCCTATGTATAACCAAGCTGTGAAAGCAGGGGGATTGATTTTTGTTTCAGGTCAGTCTCCGTTTGACCCTAAGACAGGTCAACTCGCGGGAGAAACCATTCAGGAGCAGACGGAGCAAAGCTTGCGAAATATTGCGGCGATCTTGGAGGCGGCGGGATCTTCAATATCCAAGGTCGTAAGTGCGACCTTTATATTAGTCAATGAATCTGATTTCTCTGGGGTAAACGAGGTCTGGGCGAAATGGTTCCCGACCAACCCGCCTGCTCGTCAAGGTGCAAAACATCCAATAAGCGGGGAGACGATTCCTGGTTACAAGGTTTCTATTTCGGTGATTGCAGAGGCGTAGAAGAGCTTTTGAATTTCTAACTTAAAAGTGCGTTGTGAGGGACTCGAACCCCCGACCCGGTGATTAAGAGTCACCTGCTCTACCAACTGAGCTAACAACGCGGGATAAATTTTACTGTGCGGGGATGACCCTATCAGCACCTTTAAAGGCTAGACAAAACGCTCCACACGCTCATTTTGCCCCTGATTTGAATCTTTATGAGTGTTCTTTATACCTTTCATAAGAGTTTCTAATCTCTTGTTGTGCGCTTTCGTGATTTACCCAATCGCCACCATGAACCTGCTTGCCAGGCTCCAGGGTCTTATAAACCTCAAAGAAGTGCTTGATTTCTTCAAGTTCATAGGACGGAACATCGGTGATGTCACGAATTCCATTCTTGCGAATATCTCCGGCAGCTACACATAACAACTTATCGTCGCCACCCTTTTCGTCAACCATGCGAAACATTCCCACAACGCGGCAAGAGACGGTGCAGCCAGGGAAGGTGGGTTCATCCAGCATCACAAGTGCATCGAGCGGATCGCCATCGAGTGAAAGGGTGTGCTTTACAAATCCGTAGTCATGAGGGAAGCGAGTTGCGGTAAAGAGCATGCGGTCCAAACGGATCTCGCCGGTGCGATGATCGATCTCATATTTGTTTCGACTCCCCGCAGGGATCTCGATGACAACATCGAAAATCATCTCTGACAAATCGGGCTCCTGACTAAGAACTGCGAGGGCTACTTCGGTTCGAACTGGTCTTGCTAAAAGTGGGGTGATCGACGGGGCTCGAACCCGCGACATCTCGGACCACAACCGAGTGCTCTACCAGCTGAGCTACGACCACCATGGATTGGGAATTCTACTGTACTTAGTTAGGTACAAATATTGTCTTTCGGTAGTACTCGAGTTCTTCGATGGAATCACGGATGTCGCCGAGGGCGCGATGATTTCCGGTCTTCTTAGGCGCGGCAAAGTAGACCTTGGGATACCAGCGGCGGGCCAACTCTTTAACCGAGGAGACATCGACCGTTCGGTAATGCAGGTAGTTGTTGACCTCGGGTAGGAAGCGCGAGATGAAGGTGCGATCGACCGAGACTGAGTTGCCGGCCAAGGGGGACTTTCCTGCCCCAGGGGCATACTTATTGAGGTACTCCAGGATCTTGGTTTCGGCCTCGGAAAGCGAGACCCCTTCAGGAATTTCGGTTATCAGACCTGAACTCGTGTGCATCTCGCGAACGAAGTCATTCATACCCTCAAGCGCCGCGGGGGAGGCGTGGATAACCAGGTCGACCCCTTCGCCCAGGATATTGAGTTGAGAATCGGTCACCAGGACGGCGATTTCAACCAGCAGGTCCTTCTCGAGGTCCAACCCGGTCATTTCACAATCAACCCAGATTAGATTCGGTGCTTCACTTCCCATACCCGAACCTTAGGGCACCGCCCGCGTGGGGTCGATTTCACTTTCCGTTCACCTTCTAGACACCTTCACTCCATTATTTGAAACCCAAAAGGGTCAATTATTCCCCCGTGAGTTCAACAACAACCCAGATCCCCGCGGCCATCCCGCCAAAGCGGGAGATCACCACTAAGCCACGCTTCTCGGATCGAATCTTCCGGGGCGTTGTGACGTCGGGCGGATTGTCCTCCTTGGTTATTCTGGGTTTGATTCTTGTATTCCTATTATTCAACGGCTTTGACACTCTTAAAACCCAAGGGATTCATTTTTTAACTAGTAGTGACTGGCATGCCGTCGTATCTGACGCAGGACAGATTGATCCAAAGGCATCGCATTTCGGAATTGCAGCAATGTTGATTGGAACAATGCTCGTTGCAGTTATCGCCGTTGTTATCGGGGTTCCGATCAGTGTAGGTGCTGCCATATACCTAACATTTTACGCGCCGGAAGCAATTAAGAAAGTAATGGTTTCAGCGATCGATCTCATGGCTGCCTTTCCTTCAGTCTTGTTCGGTCTCTGGGGATTTTTCGTGCTCGAAGCTTCGGGAGAGTATTGGGCGAAATTGCTCAGTAAGTACTTCTCTTGGATTCCAATCTTTAAATTGCCAGCGCCATATGTGACGCGCTCGCCATTTATTGCCGGGTTGGTCTTAGCAGTTATGATCATTCCGATTGTTACATCTATCTCTCGCGAAATTTTCTCGCAAACACCTTTAGATCGCATGCAAGCCGCATACGCACTCGGGGGAACTCGTTTTGCAATGTTGCGCGCCGTTGCATTCCCTTATGCCCGGTCGGGAATTGTAGGCGGAATTATGCTCGGCTTAGGTCGCGCTATGGGTGAAACTGTCGCGGTCTACACCGTATTGAATATTGTTTATCAGGTAAATTGGCATATCTTGTTTAGCGCCGGCGGAAATGTCGCTTCTATGATCCTGTTGAAGTTTGGCGAAGCATCACCGTATGAGATTAAGGCTTTGATGGCGGCGGGGCTAGTCCTCTTTATTCTCACTCTGATTGTTAATTCGCTCGCGAATCTGATTGTGTCCCGCACTGGAAAGAGCGGTCGCTAATGTCCACAATCGAAAAAGTGTCTTATCCCTCGCCGCGTAAGCCTTGGGCTGCATCTCCACTAGATCGCGCAAAAACTGCGGGAATCCTGGCTGCGGCGATTACCGTTTCGATGATGGTACTTTGGATAACACCACTTTCGGGCAAGCTCGCTTTTGCAGCGGTTTTCTTCGTCGCCTACTTATCCATTGATTTTGCGGTGAGCTTTGCTAAAGCAGGTCGAGCTGCTGCCGTTGACAGCGTATTCCGCGGCCTCGTAACGGCTGCCATTGCAATAGCCGTCATGCCGATTGTCAGCATTTTGGTGACAGTCTGGATCCGCGGACATCACGGTCTGCACTGGACTCTCTTTACAAAAGATATGCACTCCAATTCCTACACCGATCCGGTCGGCCAAGGCGGACTTCTTCACGCCATAATTGGCACTTTCTTGCTCGTTTTTGTAGCGATGATTATTAGTGTGCCTATCGGAATTTTGACCGCGCTTTATCTCACGGAGGTCCGTGGTCGATTCACTCGCCCGATCGAGTTTCTGGTGCAAGCGATGTCCGGCGTACCTTCGATTGTCGCAGGCCTCTTTATCTATGCCGCAATTTTGATTCCTTTTACTAAGACGGTAAATGGTATTCAAGGTTCGCTGGCTCTCGCCATCTTGATGATCCCCACTGTTGCTCGTACCTCTCAAGAGGTTCTCAAGCTCATACCTGAAGACCTTCGTGAAGCCGGAGTTGCTTTAGGTGGTACTCAGTGGCGCTCAGTTGCCCTGGTTGTTGTCCCAGCGGCCCGCAGTGGATTGATAACCGCGATGATTTTGGGTGTAGCCCGAGTGGCTGGAGAGACCGCACCTATTCTTTTGCTTACAGGCGGAAGTGGAACCAAGAATTACAACGTCTTTAGTGGATCACTCGGATCGCTTCCAAACTATGTTTGGCAGGCTTTCTCGGCCGGCACCCCTGAATCGATTACGCGCGCTTGGGCGGGCATCTTGGTTTTGTTGGTAATTGTTGTCATACTTTTCACGGCTGCTCGAATCCTCGGAAACCGAAAAGTGGGTAAGAAGTAATGGCGATTGAGTCAGAAGAAAACCAGGGAGATGAGATGGAAACGACGGCCGCAAAAAACTCGCTATCGGATATCACCGCTGCGCGCTTACAAAAGCAACCAGGCAATAGCGCCCTTGGGGTGGGTCTTGAAGCCCGTGGGGTACATGCATGGTTTGGCGAAAAACATGCCTTGGCTAATGTCTCTTTAGATTTCTGGCCAGGAACCGTGACGGCATTGATTGGTCCTTCGGGTTGCGGTAAGTCAACCTTCATTCGTACTTTGAATCGCATGCACGAGTTCATCCCAACCGCCGCGATGGCAGGAGAAGTTCTGCTTAACGGTGAAGATATTTATGCCCCTGGTGTTGACGTGACAAAGATCCGCCTAAAAGTGGGAATGGTTTTCCAGAAGCCAAATCCATTTCCATCTATGACCATCGCGGAAAATGTTTTGGCTGGACTCAAATTGGCACAACTAAAAGTTGAGAACAAAGATGCATTACTTGAGGAGTGTCTAGAGCGTGCCGGCCTCTGGTCGGAAGTTAAAGATCGCCTTAACACCCATGGGGGTGCACTTTCGGGTGGACAGCAACAACGTCTATGTATCGCTCGAGCGTTGGCAGTGCGACCACAAGTTCTATTAATGGATGAGCCTTGTTCGGCACTAGATCCAGGATCGACGCTTCGCATTGAAGAGACAATTTCTCAGCTCTCTTCAAGCGTCACCATCGTTATCGTTACTCACAATATGCAGCAGGCTGCTCGTGTATCTGACTACACAGCCTTCTTCTTGTCTGATGGCGGCCCGGGGCAGATGATTGAAGTTGGTTCGACCAACGAAATCTTCTCCAGGCCAAAGGATGAGCGAACTGAGAACTATGTCACAGGTCGCTTTGGGTAAGCCATCTATTTAACCCGTTGTTCACCTAGATAGCCCTCTCCGTTCACTCTGGGAGGGCTTTCTGTTTGCCTGAAATCTCTAAATTTCTCACTACGACCCTCCGACCCGCACGGTTCTTGAAAGGAACTCCATGAAGGTTTCAAAGACAATCAAGATTGCTGTAGCAGCTATTGCTGTCGCCGCTTTCGCCGCCCAGAGCGCATTTGCTGCTGGCGTATCAATTCAAGCTGGTGGATCATCCTTCGATGCCACCCTTCTTAATACTTGCAAGGTAGCTTGGCAGACAAGCACAGGCAACACCTTCACATATAACTCTTCAGATTCCGGTACCGGACAGAAGAACGAAGATGCTGGCATCTTCGATGCAAACTTCTCAGATTCTGGTTATGTTCCTGCAAAGGCTTCAGTATTGAACATTCCACTAGTAATGGCTCCAATCGCTGTTATTTACAACCTCCCAGGTTCAAAGCCTCTCTTCCTTTCAGAGAAGACACTTTCAGATATCTTCGCTGGCAAGGTTACAAAGTGGAACGATTCCGAAATCGCAGCAGATAATAACCAAGTAATTTCTTCAGTTATTTATGCAAAGAACGCAGATGGATCAGTAAAGAAAGATAAGACTGGTGCTCCAGTTGTTCTCCGCACTGTTACCACAAAGCGTTACTACACACTTCCAAACCAGAACATTCACCTTGTAGTTCGCTCTGATGCTTCAGGTACAACAAAGAACTTTGTTACCCTGTTCACAAAGACAAACGCAGATGTATGGACAAAGGCTGCTGATAAGACATTCGCTAATACCTTCCCAGGCACCATCAACGGTGCAGGTAACATCGGCCGCATCCAGGCTTACTCTGGTTCAACCGGTGTATCTGCTGGTCTTAGTGCAACACCATACTCAATCGGTTATGCAGAACTTTCCTATGCAACCGGCAAGCTACGTACTGCACTTATTCAAAATGCCAACGGTGACTTCGCAGCCCCAACAGCTGCTAACACTTCTGCATTTGTTGCTGGTGCAACACTTGGTTCAACGGGTCTCTACTCATTCAACTATCTAACAAAGACACCAGGTGCTTATCTCCTCGGTATCGTTTCTTACGCCCTAGTTGATTCAGCAAAGACAGGTGCAAACGCAGCGGCTATGACAAGCTTCTTGAAGTATGTTGCTTCTCCAGCTTGCGCCAACACAAGCCCTAACTATGCTGCAGAGAGTGGCCCAGTTGCTGCTTATGTTGCAACGTTGTTAGCAAAGCTTCCAACCGCTTAATAGCAACACCTTAAAAGCGCAGAAAAGAGAACCCGGTCACCTGAGGGGGTGGCCGGGTTTTTGCGCGCCTGGCAGGAATCGAACCTGCGACAACTCGCTTAGAAGGCGAGTGCTCTATCCGACTGAGCTACAGGCGCATACGGAGAAACTAGGGGGTTTGAATTACTTCGGTATGAAGTGGGGTAATTCTAACCGATAAGGTTGCGCCTATGGCTGAGTTCATTTATACGATGAAGAAAGCGCGAAAAGCGCATGGTGACAAGGTAATTCTTGATGATGTGACCCTGGCCTTCTATCCTGGCGCAAAGATCGGCGTAGTGGGTCCTAACGGCGCCGGAAAGTCGACCGTGCTGCAAATTATGGCCGGGCTACAAACCGCCTCTAACGGCGAAGCCTTCTTGAGCCCAGGTTATTCAGTCGGAATCTTGTTACAAGAGCCGCCGCTTGATGAGAATAAAAACGTTCTCGAGAACGTCCAAGAGGGCGTCGCCGAAACCATTGGACTACTCAATCGATTTAATGAAATTTCCGAAGAGATGGCCAATCCCGATGCTGATTACGACAGGCTTTTGGCCGAGATGGGCACTTTGCAAGAGCAACTCGACCACCGCAATGCTTGGGATCTTGATTCACAATTAGAACAGGCGATGGATGCACTGCGCTGCCCGCCAGGCGATGCCGATGTAAAAGTACTTTCTGGTGGAGAGCGCCGCCGCGTAGCTCTTTGCAAACTCTTGCTGCAACAACCAGATCTCTTGCTTCTCGATGAGCCTACTAACCACTTGGATGCAGAGTCAGTTCTTTGGCTCGAGCAACATCTCTCTAAATATCCCGGCACCGTTGTTGCGATCACACACGATCGCTACTTCTTGGACAATGTGGCGCAGTGGATTCTCGAACTCGATCGCGGTCGCGCTTACCCTTACGAGGGCAACTACTCGACTTACTTAGAAACGAAGTCCGCTCGCCTCAAGATTGAAGGCCAGAAAGATGCCAAGCGCGCTAAGCGATTGTCTGAAGAGCTCGAATGGGTTCGCATGAACTCCAAGGGTCGCCAAGTTAAATCGAAGGCGCGCCTGGCTCGTTATGAAGAGATGGCTGCTGAAGCCGACAAGATGCGCAAACTTGATTTTGAAGAGATACAAATTCCTATGGGGCCTCGCCTTGGAAATATCGTGGTTGAAGTAGATAATTTAAAGAAGGGCTTTGGCGATCACCTCTTGATCGATGGTCTTTCATTCACCCTTCCGCGCAATGGAATTGTTGGAGTCATTGGGCCTAACGGCGCTGGTAAAACTACGCTCTTTAAAACCATCCTCGGCCTCGAGTCTCCAGATTCGGGATCGGTAAAGATTGGTGAAACCGTAAAGATTTCTTATGTCGATCAGTCACGTGGCGGCATCGATCCCAAAAAGACTTTATGGGAAGTTGTCTCCGATGGCCTTGATTTCATGAAGGTTGGAAATGTCGAAATGCCTTCGCGGGCATACGTTTCCTGCTTTGGCTTCAAGGGTCCTGACCAGCAGAAGCCAGCGGGAATTCTCTCGGGCGGCGAGCGCAATCGTCTCAACTTGGCTCTTACTTTGAAAATGGGTGGCAACCTACTTCTTCTCGATGAGCCAACCAACGACCTCGATGTAGAAACGCTTGGCTCACTTGAAAATGCTCTTCTGGAATTTCCGGGTTGCGCCGTCGTGATATCGCATGATCGCTGGTTCTTAGATCGCATCGCAACTCACATCTTGGCCTACGAAGGCGATTCACAATGGTTCTGGTTTGAAGGTAACTTCGAATCGTATGAAGAGAACAAGATCAAACGATTGGGTGCAGAAGCATCACGTCCGCATCGAGTCACATATCGCAAGTTGACACGTTAAATAACAGAAACAATTTAAGGGAGTCAGTAGATGTCTTTGCCAGCACGCAGTGAACGTCCCTGGTGGCGCGATGCAGTTACGTATCAAATCTATATTCGCTCATTTGCGGACGCCAATGGCGATGGCAAGGGCGATGTCGAAGGTATCCGCTCGCGTCTTCCCTACCTAAAGACTTTGGGCGTCGATGCCATCTGGATCACTCCTTGGTACCCATCCCCACAGATGGACCATGGGTATGACGTGGCTGATTACATGGATATTGAGCCGGACTATGGCACCATCGAAGAGGCGAAGCGTTTGATCGATGAAGCCCATGCCCTTGGCATCAAATTCATCATTGATATCGTCCCCAACCACTCATCGGACAAGCACAAGTGGTTCCAAGAAGCCCTCATAGCGGCCCCAGGGTCCCCTGAGCGCGAGCGTTACGTATTTCGTGACGGCAAAGGAAAGAACGGCGAATTGCCTCCCAATAATTGGCAGGCCATCTTCGGCGGTCCCGCCTGGGAGCGAATTACCGAGGCCGACGGGAAGTTGGGTCAATGGTATTTGCACCTCTTCGCGGTAGAGCAACCCGATTTCAACTGGGATAACCCAGTGGTGCGCGAGCACTTTGAAGAGGTCCTTCACTTTTGGCTCAAACTGGGAGTCGATGGATTCCGCATCGATGTAGCCCACGGAATGATCAAAGAAGCGGGACTTCCTGATGAAATGAAGTCAGCCGATCTTTTGACTGCCCAGAAGTCTCCGTACTTCGATCAAGAGGGAGTTCACGAGATTTATCGTTCCTGGCGCAAAATCTTTGACTCCTATCCTGGTCATCGCATGGGAGTTGCAGAAGCGTGGGTATCAAAAGAATCGTTGCCAAAGTACATTCGCCCCGACGAGCTCGCTAACTCATTTAACTTTCACTTCCTAGATTCAAAGTGGGATGTCAAAGAATTTAAGACCAATATCAAAGAATCCTTTGAACTCTTAACGACTACTGGCGCACCGGCATCATGGGTTTTGAATAATCACGATGTTACCCGGTCTGTAAATCGCTTTGATCTCGGACTCAAGGGTGGCGGAGTAGATACACCTGCTAAGCGTTTTGGCGATACGACAAAATTCGATATCAAGCGCGGAACCAAGCGCGCTCGCGCGGCAGCTCTGATGATGCTTGCGCTGCCTGGTGGCGCATACATTTACCAAGGTGAAGAGTTGGCACTTCCCGAAGCAACCGGAATTCCTAAAGATCGATTGACTGATCCGCGCTGGAAACTCAGTGGTTATACCGATCCCGGTCGCGATGGTTGCCGCGTTCCACTTCCGTGGAAGGCCGATGTAGCTGGTTCATACGGATTTTCAAATAATGCGAAGTTGGGCGAGAACGATTCGTGGTTGCCACAACCAAAGCATTGGGGAACGTTGGCTGTTGAGTTGCAAGAGCGCGATCCCGAATCCACGCTCAACCTGTACCGCGCCGCGCTCGCAATTCGTCA
>Ga0302322_100005624_pt1 | contig 11007 bp, 7 predicted proteins | sample Fen_T0_2_FD_203757 | JGI IMG/M metagenome (GOLD analysis project Ga0302322, IMG submission 203757) | Peat permafrost microbial communities from Stordalen Mire near Abisko, Sweden - Fen_T0_2 | ecosystem: Environmental > Terrestrial > Soil > Wetlands > Permafrost | place: Sweden: Abisko... | reverse complement strand
GGGCACTTCTGACGCCCACACTTCACAGACTGTTCTGGCCAATCTGGCTACCAGTTTGGAGAACCGGCAGAAGAATGTGAATACATTTCTTTACTGGGATGCTGGACACGGAGCAGATGAGGATGCTGAAGACTTCATAGCCTGGGTTGGTAATATTACCGGATTTATTAAACAGGTCAATTCAGGTAAATAACTGCGCTATATCCAGTACCTGTAAGTTATTTAACAGTGACCTCCAGGTTACACTCTTTTAGTCCTTCTGCCGTTGCTTTTATATTGATTCTCCCCGGAGTAGTTTCCGGACATATAATAGCCAGACAAACTCCCTGGTAAGTTTTTCTTTCGGGTTGCTGAAAACTTGCCATATCTTTTGGATTTCCATTTCCTGATCCAGCCAGTTTTCCTTGTCCTGAGATTTCAAATTTCACCTTCACGTCATCAGCATAAGGAATTACATTTCCATCAGCATCAACAACTTCTGTTGTAATGTATGCCAGATCATTTTTGTTGGCCCTGATCACATTTCTGTCAGCTGTTAACCGAATAGCTTCTGGTTTACCAACTGTTTTTAATGTCTGCGAAGCAGTTTCCTTTCCGTTGTCGTAACATCGTGCAATTAGAGTTCCCGGTTCGTAAGGCACTTCGAACGTGGCGGTAATTGAATTTTCTCCGTCAACAGCCTGTTCACCTACGACTTTGCCATTCAACTCGAGTTTTACCAGTTTGCTGCGTGAATATACATGAACCTGTAGTTTTTCTTTTTCATGCCCAGGCCAACTCCAGCTTTTCAATTCATCGGGCCAGCCCCATGGACTTACAATTTCTTTCAAACCGGAAGGAATAGGACGGTGGACAAGCATTTCAACCTGACTTTTTCGCCACACCACAAGTTGATGAGAATACCTGGGTTTCATTTTTCCAATAAGATCTATATCACCCTGATAATCATTAAATATTGGCCATGAATCCCTGCTGAAAAATGCACCTAAACCATCTCCTTGCCGCGATCCGGGTTTCTCCGGAACATCTGGAACGAGTCTTGAAAGTCCCACACCGGCTTCGCCGAGGTAATCCATAACGACCCACGCAAAATTGCCAATCACATAGGGATGTTTTTCCACCATCTTCCAGTTATCAAGCGAATAAACCGGCATAAATTCGGTCGCAACCATCACACGGTTCGGATATTTTTCATGATCTTCTTCGTACCTTTTAAACATGTAGTTGTACCCGACTACATCGAGCATATCCATATGGGAACGCGATTCATCCCAATGGCTTTTTTGACCTCTCATTGCTGCGAAATCGTTAAACCCTTCTGTAATTGCACGGGATTGATCCAAACTACGTACTTCTTCAGTAAGATTTTTAGCGATTCGGATGCCTGCAGTGTCGAGTGCTTCGCTTATTTCGTTTCCAATACTCCACATGACCACTGAAGGATGGTTGCGGTCGCGAAGTATCATTAAATCAATATCTTTTTTCCACCATTCCTTAAAGGATTTCGAATAATCGTCCGGAGAAACTTTTTCTCTTTCCCAATTATCGAAAATCTCATCGATCACCAGAATTCCCAGACTGTCGCATATATGTAGTAAGTAAGGTGAAGGAGGATTGTGACTGCACCGTATCGCATTATATCCGGCATTTTTAAAGATTTCCATTTTTCGTTCTTCGGCCCGGTTGATAGAAGCAGATCCCAGGGGGCCATTATCGTGGTGAAAACAACCGCCAATTAGCTTAAGGGATTTTCCGTTAATTGTAAAACCATTTACTGCATCAACCTTGATTGTTCTGATCCCGAAAGACGTTTTGGTCCAATCTGATTCTTTATTGTTATCTAGGATGGTTACTTTGGCAAAATACAGTTTAGGATTATCAACCGACCAAAGCAGAGGATTACTGACAGATACGTGTATTTCAATATTATTTTTAGCATCTGGTAAAACCGTGGTGCGGTTTTCAGAATTTCCAACTATCTCACCTGAAGGATTAATAATCTCAACTTTTACAGTTACTTCTCTCTTATTCTTATCTGAATTTTCCAGCGTTGTTGCGACATTTATCTCAGCCGAATTTTCGCTGACCGACTGAGTTTTTATGTTTACTCCCCAAACACCGATGTGTACCGGATTAACCAGGGTAAGCCAGGTATGTCTGTAGATACCTGAGCCGGAATACCAGCGGGCTGTACGACCTTCGTTTTTAACCTGAACTGCCACCGTGTTGGATTGCCCAGCCGGATTAAGATAATGGGTAATATCGTAATAAAATGAAGTATAGCCATATGGATGATTCCCGACATGCTTTCCATTGACCCACACATCTGAGTTCATATACATCCCGTCGAACATCAGATAAGCAGTTTTATCCTGATTTTCTTTGCTGATTGAAAAATGCTTTCTGTACCATGCCGTTCCACCGATGGTATAACCAGTCCCCATTTTGCCGATTGCTGCTTTTGAGAATGGGCCGATAATACTGTCGGGTATCTGCCCCGGAAGATCTTCGATGCTCCAGTCATGGGGCAGATCAAGCGTTCTCCATTGCGAATCATCATAAGCAGGTGCTTCTGCGCCCGAAGGGTTGTCCTTGATAAAGCGCCAGGCCTGGTCGAATGATATGGTTCGTGAATTATTCTCTTTGCTTTTTTGTAAGCCGCAGGAATTCATGGTAACGACTAGTACCAACATTAAAAGTAACATGATGTTAATACGTTTGTATTTGATTTCCATGTTTGATTATTTATTATATAAATGAATAGTAAAGCTAGTAAAAAATCAAACTAATTTTCCCAAATCACAAAGAGTCCAATCGACAATTCTTTATAAGGATTTACAATTATCACGTTAATCATTTAGCAACCCTGACACAGATTAACCGGCTTTGATCCCTGATCAGGAGTTTGCCATCGGCGAGAGCTAATGGCGCCCAGTTCTGAGTTGCAAACCGAGGGTCAGTGCCTGATGCTACTGAAAGCATGTCAGCAGATGCAACCGGCTTAAAAGCTGACGGATCAGGTTCAATCAGGTATAGCTTTTTACTGCCATCAGTTGTGAGAAGCAGGCCATTTGCGAGAATCATTCCCCCTTTATCAAATAATGGTGCTCTTAAGGTTTTCCATTTAACCTGACCATCCATACTCATGCAGACAAGGCCGTCTTTTCTTTCGTTGGTTGTATACTGAGCATAGAAATAGCCGTTAACAAGTACCGGCTGCTGGGTATGCGCACCGAAATCAGGGTTTTTGTAAAGTTCTTTGACGCTGTAGCCGCCATCAGCTTTCTTTTCAACTTTTATCATTGCTGCACCGGCCTGATATCCGCCGGTAATAAGTATTCTTCCTTCGCCGGCATCAACAGGTCCCGGGACCGGGATTCCGCATTGCCAATTTGTATATTCCCACAGGATTTTACCTGTAAGCGGATCAATTCCAACGACCTTACCACCACTGGCCTCTGCTCCGCGACCAGCAGAAGCAGTAATCATAACGATATGACTGGCTCCCCCCACTTTTACGATTGCAGGACTAACATATCCGACTTCTCCAAGCGAGGGTGTTGTCCACTTAACTTTGCCGGTAAGTTTTTCATAGGCCACAACACCGGCCTTAGGAGCCTGTGATGCTACGATAAGCAAATCACCGTAAACTACAGGACACTGGGTAATTGCCCATTTCGGAATTTCACCTCCACCGAAATCTGTCCAGACGTTTTTATTCCAGACAGGCTTGTGTGTATTGATGTCTATGCAATAAAGATTACCATAAGGGCCGCAGGAAAAGATCAGATTTCCGTCTATAGCCGGAACGCTTCGAGAGCCTGGAAACATAACAGACCCAGGAGCATCATAAGAAAAACTCCAGAGTTCTTTTCCAATGGTAAGGTCAAAACATCTCAGTTTGTCACCAACCTTGTCATCTCTATCCAGTAGGTAGACCTTGCCATTTTTTATAACAGGTCCACCATAACCTATACCCACATTGGCAGTCCACAGAACTTCCGGTCCCTGCTGAGGCCATGTACGTAATATATTTTTCTGCGTTGACACTCCATTCCTGTTGGGTCCGAAATACTGGGGCCAGTCTTGTGCATAGATATTCGATATGCAAATCAACAATACTATCACCGGAATCAAAATCTTACTATGTTTCATTTTCATTGCTCTTTTTATTTTTGCTAATTTAAAGTATTTAAATCCCAATCTTTTTTCCTTTACTCTGGCACAATTTCATTTAAACATCTCAGTGCATTTAAAGTTCTTGGGTATCCTACATAAGGCAGCAACTGGGTCATTACGCACAGTAGGGTTTCTTTATCATTTCCAACATTGATATTACCCTGAATATGCCCCTTTATCTGAGATTCTGTTCCTCCTAATGCAATAAGCATTGAAAGAGTAAGAAGCTCTCTCGTTTTAATATCCAGGCCATTTCTTGTGTAGTAATCGCCAAAGCAGTTTGCAGATAAATATTTCTGGATATGAAGTTGATTTTTGGGTGACTTTTCATACATCCTGTCAATTGTATCCCCGAAAATTTCTTTTTGGACTTTCAGTCCCTTTTCATATCGTGTTTCCGGGGTGGTTGTAGATTGGCTTTCAAGTGGTAGTGTAATTCCCCGTTCAGTAAATATTCCATTGGTTAGATAGATAAAATCCACTACTTTAGCAATGCCAACATAAGGAACAGACTGGTACAATATCTCCTTTACCTCGACAGGAGTCACACCCACATTCAGCGCTGCGTTCACCATCATCTTGTATTCTCCCTGGGCCTGGCATGCAATGGTTGAACCTAAAATCATCATGACACGGGTTTTGGTTTCAAGATTGCCATAACCTATTACTTCATCGAATGCAAAATTGTCAAATAATTCAATCAGTTCAGGGTCTGTATCCATGGCTCGTGATTTGTAATCCGGCCACAGTTCTTCGTGATTTTTAAGGGCTATTTCAGAAATACTCATTTTTTTATCCTCCATGGTTTAAAAATTGCTTATTGCCTTTTACGACTCTGTGTTACTCTGTGCTTCTCAGTGCAACTCTGTGTAACAAAAAAAAAGAAACTTGCACAGAGGGTCACAGAGTGCCACAGAGACCATTTGCTTTTATCGTTTATCAGTTTATCACACCGATATTCCTGCCTTGAACGCTTCTTCCATTGCCGGTTTGCCTTTTATTTCACCCTTATTCCATGGTCCGGTTCCATAGATAATAGCTTTTTCCTCAGGATTATCAAGACAGTAAGTAAATCCCCTGAATTCTTCTACAGTTCTTTCCATTGCAGGTATGCTGTCGTCAGCGGCTGTAACTATAAAATAAAACTGCTTATTATTTATTTCGGTATATCTGGCACATGTTCTGTCAATCAGTGTTTTCATCTGTCCGCACATGGTGTAAAAGTAAACAGGCGTAGCCATCACGATTACATCAGCTTCGACCATTTTATCGAGAACTTCGGCCATGTCATCTTTCTGGGAACACGTCCCGGCTCTGTCAATGCATGTTCCGCATCCGGTGCAGTAATTGATTTTCTTGTCTTTGAGAAAGATCTTCTCAACATTGTTTCCTGACTTTTTTGCACCGGATATAAACTGGTCGCAAAGGAGATCGGAATTTCCTCCCCGCCTCGGGCTGGAGGATAGTATTAAAACTTTTTTATTCACCTTGTTACTTCACTGAATTTGAATCTACTTAAATAACTTTATCGATTGATCAATTTTGCACTGCCTCCCGAATATCTGTCACCCTGAACAGTAATTTTTGATGAAGCGGTGTTTATCTCCTGAAGCTCAGCAGGGGTAAGTTCTACTGCAATAGCTCCAAGATTCTCTTCCAAACGGTGCAGTTTTGTAGTGCCGGGAATCGGAACTATCCATGGTTTTTTGGCGAGTAACCATGCTAGTGCAATTTGAGCAGGGGTGACATTTTTGCGTTGTGCAACTTGTTTAAGCAAATCTACAAATACCATATTTGCCTTAAGATTTTCTGCTGATAAACGCGGAACTGTACTACGGAAGTCTTTACTGTCGAAAGTCGTGTTTTGGTCCATTTTCCCTGTAAGGAAACCCTTGCCAAGCGGACTAAAAGGTACAAATCCAATCCCAAGTTCTTCGAGAGTCGGGAGAATTTCTGCTTCCGGTTCACGCCACCATAGAGAATACTCACTCTGGAGAGCAGTAACAGGCTGAACAGCATGAGCACGACGTATTATTTTCACACCTGCTTCGGAAAGACCAAAGTGTTTCACTTTTCCTGCTATGATAAGATCTTTAACGGCACCTGCAACGTCTTCAATTGGCACGTTTGGGTCAACCCGATGCTGGTAGAACAGATCAATAACTTCTACCCTGAGTCTTTTTAACGAAGCTTCAGCAACTTGTTTAATATGTTCCGGGCGGCTGTCAAGTGCAGAAGCTCCAGTGGTGTCAAATCCAAATTTGGTAGCTATTACTACTTTACCTTTAAAAGGAGACAGAGCTTCCCCTACAAGTTCTTCATTAATAAACGGTCCATAAACTTCAGCTGTATCGAAAAAAGTAACTCCATTTTCTACAGCTTTATGAATAAGTGTAATCATCTCCTTTTTATCAGCTATGGTTCCGTAACCAAAGCTCATTCCCATACAACCAAGTCCAAGGGCAGAGACTTCAAGGTTGCTTTTTCCTAATTTGCGTTTTTGAATTTTTGTTTCCATGATTATACATTTATAATTAAAGTATAAAGATAAGTCTGAAATAGACCTGATAATAACTAAAAGAAAACATTAAATTACGAAAATCAAACAATTACCCCTAATTCCCCCTTCTTCGACAAGCTCAGGATGGGGACTTTCAGATTTGTTTATATTTATTACTTCCTCATAATGGATGGGAAAAACTGATCCTATAAAACTTGTCACAACCAGGTACTATTCTCTAATGCTTCCGGGTAGTAAGGTACTTGTAAACTTGATAACCTCAAATACTACCTATTGTTCGACATATTTTTTATTGAATGTGTAAATCAAATTTACATTCCAAAGGAAATTTTCACCTATTGGTATTTTAGTGCGAATGGTCTTATTGATAAGAGCTGAAACCGATAACGGAAAATTCCGTTTAGTTATAGATGCTGTTGTATTAAAATAAAATCCGGAATTTTTATCGATTTTAAGAAAATATACTGAAGGGCTAAAGCCCAAAAAAAACTTATCTGATAGTTTAATGTTTGAGAAACCTGATCTTAAGGCAAAATAATGTGTATTCTTTAATGCATTTCTTTCAATACCATATGCATACATATAATATGGACTGATACTGATATTTTTGGTTATAAAATAACTGGCAATCAGATCTCCTGTCAACGTTCGGCTGGCTTTTAAAATATTATTTGATACATTATCGGTTGTGACAGTGACTGTATTAAAAACAAGAGAAGTATTTACCCGCATCTTAATATAAAATTTATTTGTATTCAGCAAATCATATCGTCCCCAAAAGATATACATCCATGGCTTCCCTTCGAGGGCAATCCGAAATTCAGGTTCAAATCTTATTTTTTTACCTGCTGAGAAATAAAATATAATTGCTGGTTTACCCAGTGTTAAATTGGGTATTGAGGAGATACCTTTATTGGTGAGAGTTACAATCGTTCCCAAATTTGTGGGGAGCTTAGTACTGTCTGCTTTTTGGGAATAGGTCAGGCAGGAGATACCCGAAAGAAAAAAAAGTATTATTAAGTATCTGTAATGAAACACTTTAAGCATGAATTTGTATTTAAAGTTTAATATCGCAGGTTAGTAATTCCGTTTTCGGGCATAATATTATCTTTTTCTGAACTTTAAAGGACTTAACTCAACATGCTTTTTAAAGAAGTTATTGAAGTGTGTTACTTCAGTAAATCCAAGTGCGTAAGAAATATCAGATACACTCCATGTGCTGTGTTTCAACAGTATTTTTGATTCCTGAATAATCCGTCCGGCGATAATGTTTGAAGTTGTTTTCTCAGTTGTCTCTTTTACTGCCCTGTTCAAATGGTTCACATGAACATTTAACTGGCTGGCGAAATCAGAGGCTGAACGCAGATTAATTCTCTGATGGTTATCATCAATTGGAAACTGACGTTCCAGAAGCTCCAGGAACAGAGTAGATATTCTTTGAGAAGCATTTACATGTTTTTTACTGAAATTGTCAGATGGCTGCATCTTCATTGCAAAGTGTAACAGCTCAAAGACAAGTGTTCGGAGTACATCATATTTATGTAAATAATCCGAACCTATCTCTTCAAACATTCGTTCATAGACAGGAGCAATTTTTTCAACCTGTTCATCGGTAAGTTCAAAAATATGAGTACCATCCGGCTGAAAAACTGAATACTGATTCAGATTACCATACTGAAGGAAAAAATGCTGATTGAAAATGCAGAAAGCACCACTGCGTATATTGTCAAGATGTTCCCATTTATAAGGTATCTGAGGATTGGAGAATGATAAAGCATGTTTTTTGACCTCTACAACCTTATCTGCATAATGGACCTGGCTGTTACCTGATACCAGCATGATTTTGTAAAAGTCACGGCGCTTATAGGGTACAGGTTGAGCTTTATCACCTACAAATGGCTCTAATCTGAAAACATTGAAATGCCCGATTTCATTACGGATATTATCCGGAATCCAATCGAATTTTCTTTTATAAAAATCTTCTAATGATTCAATCTTATCCATTATGCAAAATTACAATATTCAAATATAATTCCTGTTTCAAATATGATATTTACCGAATGCTTTTCCTGGGTCATGCCATTTCAAGACGTGCTTTCAGTTGTCTGCAAAAAGGCTGACAAAGAAGCATTGAAATGAAAAATTAATAGTAGTGATTTTTTGATATTATTTATTGTCATAGATAAGTTCCTTAGTGGTTTTCAGGATACAAAGAAATATGGTCCGGGAGGATATTTATAACGATTTTCAAAGTAAAAGTTACGATTTTCAAATAAATGGAAGTCCAGACGGATTTTTTGATCTTTTCTATCCCGGTTTCATTTTTATAGTTATCCATTAGTAATATTGAATAAAAGCAGGAAGTGAATATTTCAGAATATTTATCTTTATCGGCTTATTAAATAAATACCATATGAACCACAGCTTCTTTACGATGTTTTTACTATCAGTTATTGCCGGAATGTCTGCTGAATCTGCTTTTCCACAACAATCAAACTATCAGACCCATATTGGAAATTCAGATTCATTCAATCAAACAAATACGAAAATGATTCAATACGTAAATCCATTGATTGGTACAGATCGTATGGGTCATACATTTCCAGGAGCCACAGTTCCATTTGGTATGGTACAATTATCACCCGATACTGACACCATACCTTATGAGTTGGGAGGCAAATATAACAGCGACGTTTATAAATACTGTGCCGGATATCAATACACTGATAGCACAATAGTTGGTTTCAGCCATACTCATTTCAGCGGAACAGGACACTCAGACCTGGGAGATATTCTTATAATGCCAACATGCGGAATTCTGCAAATGAATCCAGGCACCTCTGCCAAACCGATGTCCGGTTATCGTTCTGCATTTTCTCACAGCACAGAAGTTGCAGCACCTGACTATTATGCTGTCACTCTTAAGGATAATAATATCAGGGCAGAGCTCACTTCCACAGCCCGTACAGGGATTCATCGTTATACATTTAATTCAGGTGGAGCGGCTCACATCATTCTTGATATGGTTCATGGGATCTATAATTATGATAATAAAAATGTCTGGACTTTCATCCGCGTTGAAAATGATACACTTATTACCGGCTTTCGTCAGACAAACGGTTGGGCCCGTACGCGCACTGTATTTTTTGCAATTGCATTTTCAAAACCCGTGGAATCGTACGGTTTTGAAAACCAGGCACAGCAACAAGTGTACAAAGGATTCTGGAGACGTTTCGATCAGAAAAATAACTTTCCCGAGGCCGCAGGTACAAAAATTAAGGGTCACTTCGACTTTAATGTAAAACAGGGAGAACAGATTGTCATCAGAGTTGCATTATCACCTTCAGGCACTGAAGGTGCAATTGCAAATATGAAATCAGAAGCTCCTGATTCTGACTTCGATATTATCAGACAAAAAGGCGAATCCCTGTGGGAAAAGGAGCTCTCAAAGATCAATGTAACTATGCAGGACCACGATGATATGGTAAACTTTTATACTGCGATGTATCATGCCTTTCTCTCGCCAACACTCTATATGGACATGGATGGAAAATACAAAGGTCTGGATCAGAATATTCATATTGCGGATGGATTTGATAATTATACAACATTCTCATTATGGGATACATACAGGGCGCTTCATCCTCTCTTTAACATTATACAGCAAAAACGTAATTCTTCAATGATAAACTCTATGCTTGCACATTATGATCAGAGTGTTCATCATATGTTGCCTGTCTGGTCGCATTATGCTAATGAAAACTGGTGTATGATTGGTTATCATGCAGTTCCCGTAATCGCTGATGCCATTGTGAAGAATATAGGCGGGTTTGATTATAAGCGGGCTCTTGATGCATGTGCTGTTACCGCATCAAACGGATGGTATGATGGTCTCGGTGATTATATGCGTCTAGGGTATGTTCCTGATGAGCGAAGCGGGTCATCAGTTTCAGCAACACTCGAATACTCATATGATGACTGGTGTATTGCAAGAGCAGCTGAGAAGCTAGGTGACAGTATCATTGTAAAAGAGTTTTCGAAAAGAGGTCAGAACTACAAAAATACCTTTGATGCAGGAATTGGTTTCATGCGACCCCGAAGCATAAACGGTGAATTCCGCACAAAATTTGATGTCCTCAGCACTCTCAATCAGGGTTTTATAGAGGGTAATGCCTGGAACTACAGTCTTTATGTTCCCCAGGATCCCGATGAACTTATCAGACTTATGGGAGGGAATAAACGGTTTGTTCAGCATCTCGACTCTCTTTTTACCATGTATCTGCCCGATAAGTATTTTGCTGAGACTG
>Ga0302322_100005623_pt1 | contig 11007 bp, 7 predicted proteins | sample Fen_T0_2_FD_203757 | JGI IMG/M metagenome (GOLD analysis project Ga0302322, IMG submission 203757) | Peat permafrost microbial communities from Stordalen Mire near Abisko, Sweden - Fen_T0_2 | ecosystem: Environmental > Terrestrial > Soil > Wetlands > Permafrost | place: Sweden: Abisko... | reverse complement strand
GCCGTAGGTCGGCGGGGTGTTGTACATGGAATCGTTGTCGGCGTGGGTCTTGTAGTCGAGCATGGTCGGGGTGCCGGCAACGACCTGACCGAGCAGGTCCTCGCGCACGATCACCACGGTCACGCCGGCCGGGCCGATGTTCTTCTGCGCGCCGGCGTAGATAAGGCCGAATTTCGGCACCTCGATGGGGCGCGAGAGGATGGTGGAGGACATGTCGGCAACCAGCGGCACGTCGCCGGTCTCCGGCGTCCAGAAGATCTCCACGCCGCCGATGGTCTCGTTGGGCGTGTAGTGGACATAGGCGGCGTCCGGGTCCAGTCGCCAGGCATCCTGGCTGGGAGCGTAGGTGAAGTTGCGGTCCTCGCTGCTCGCCACCACGTTGATGCCGCCGTACTTCTTCGCCTCCTCGATGGCCTTCTTCGACCACACGCCGGTATTGAGAAAGTCGACCGAGGCCTTGCCGCGAAGCAGGTTCATCGGAACCATGGCGAACTGGGCGGAGGCACCGCCCTGCAGGAACAAGACCTTGTAGTTGGCCGGGATGCCCAGCAGATCGCGGAGGTCGGTCTCCGCCTGCGCCTGGATGCCCATGTATTCCTTGCCGCGGTGGGACATCTCCATGACCGACATGCCGCAACCCTGCCAGTTCACCAGCTCGTCACGGGCCTGTATCAGTACCTCGCGGGGCAGGACGGCGGGACCGGCGCTGAAGTTGTAAATGCGTTCCATGGAAAGGCCTGTTTCAGTAATGGTGGGCACAAGGTCGCCCATAGTACCGAAACAGCACCCGTTCGTGAGCCCCCCGGTTATCAGTGACCGCCGGGCTTGACGGGTTTGTCGCCCTCATCGTCGCTGTCCGGCCTGGGCTTCGGCCTGGCGACGGGGCTTGCATCCCTGGCTGCCTCTTTCCTGGAATTGAGGTTTTCCGGCTTGTCCATCTCGGCAGGCTTCTCCGGCAGCTTGATGAAGTCGCGCCGCTTGGCAGGCTTGGCGGGTTTTACCGGGCTGGCTGCGGTATCGGTCACGCGGGGAGCTGCTGCAACATGGGCAGCAGCCCGATGTCGATGCATGGCCGGCGGCGCATCGCGCTCTTCGGACGGCACCTGCATGAAATCGAGCTTGGCGAGCATCGCCGGGGCAGTCTCGCCGTTGACGTTGACGATGTTGAGCCGGCCCTGCCCATGCTTCATCTCGTTGCGGAAGTCGTAGACCGCGCCGACCACGGTGAGATGGCCGCCCTGGACCTCTTCCTCGTACCGGGTCATCGCAGTCCTGACCTGGTTGTGGACGTTGATCACGACACCATTCAGGCCGGGTTCGCCACGCGGGATCTGCAGACTGTCGAGCTCGCGCCTGATCGCGGCCGGTTCCTGCGAGTAGTCGCTCGCGGCGGCCTTGACCGCCCCGCAGGCCGAATGACCGACTATCAGCAGCAGGGGCGTGTGCAGGTGGTGCACGCCGTAGTCCACCGAACCTTCGGCAGTGGCGATCTGGTTGCCGATGTCGCGCACCATGAACAGGTCGCCGTCGGGCGCGGCGTCGAGGGCATGCGCGTGAACGCGCGAATCCGAGCAGGTGACCACGGTGGCGCGCGGGTGCTGTTCGGCCATGAACGGCTGGAAATAGGCGGGGGGATGCGACTTGACGAATTCGCGGTTGCTGCGCTGGATGTCCTTCAGGATCGGTTTGGCATCCGAATAGGCCGCCGCCGGGTCGAGCTTGGTGGCGTATTCCTTGAGGACTTCCCTCACGATCTGGCGGATCTTTTCCTTGTCCGCATCGACCGCCGCCGGTGGTTGCGAGGCCGGAACAGCGGCGCTGCAAACGAGAAGGACGAGAGTAACGACGAGTGATTTCATGATTCCGCTCTGGGGCCGTGCCTGGAGCAGATATCGGCACAAACGACAAATTCTTCAGTCCCGTCCCGAACGCCAGATGCCGACCACGATCCAGATGCTGTTGAAGAAGGCCACGATGAAACCCAGCAGGCCGAACAGCGGCAGACCGAATACCTCCGGCCCGCCGTGTACGGTCATGATGATGCTCGAACCGATCACCAGCGAGGCGGTGAGGATGCCCATGGTCAGGCGATTGGCGGCATTGTTGAGCTGCAGGCCGAAATGGTCGAGCCGCTTCAGGTCCAGGTCGATGCGCAGGCGCCCGCGGCGCGCCTGCCGGAACAGCCGGGCGATGTCGCGTGGCAGGCCGACGAGGATCTCGCCCATCTCCCTGAGTCCGCTGCGGGCGCGCCGCGCCAGCGCCTGCGGCGAGTAACGCGCCTCCACGACACGCGCCACGAACGGCGTCAGGTTGTCGACCATGTGGAAATCGGGGTCGAGTTGGTGGCCAAAGCCTTCCAGGGTGATCAGGGCCTTGAACAGCAGCGTCAGGTCCGGCGGCAGGGCCAGGTTGTTGTCGCGCATCACACCGGTGATCTCTGACAGCAACGCGCCGATGCGGATGTCCTTGAGCGTCAGGTTGTCGTAGCCGAAGACCAGTTCGGACAGGTCGTAGGCAAGACGGTCCTCGTCGATCTCTGCATTGCCCGCCCACATCGACAGGATGTTGAGCATGCCCTGCTCGTTCTTGTGGATCAGGGCATCGAGGAAGTCGATCAGCTGGTCGCGGCGAGTGTCGGTCACCCGTCCGACCATGCCGAAATCGAGCAGGCCGATACGGTCGCCGGAAAGGAAGATGATGTTGCCTGGATGCGGGTCGGCATGAAAATAGCCATCCAGCAGGATCATCTTGAGCACCGCGTCGGCGCCGCGCTGCGCCAGCAGCCGGAGGTCGTGCCCCGCAGCCCGCGCCCGCGCAAGATCACCGGCCGGTATGCCGATCAGCTCCTCCTGCACGTTGACGGTCTCGGAACAGTCTTCCCAGTAGACGCGCGGGATCGCCACTGTCGGGTCGTCGGCGAAACGCAGGCCGAAGGCGGTGAGATTGCGCGCCTCCTTGACCAGATCCAGCTCGCGGATCAGCGAGCGTTTCAGTTGACCGACAATCTGGACCGGGTGATAGCGGCGCACATCGGGCAACTCCATTTCGATCAGGCGCGCAAAGTGGTTGAGGATGCGCTGGTCCGCCTCGATCTTCGCGACGATGCCGGGCCGCCGCACCTTGACCACCACCGGCGTGCCGTCGTTGAGCAGGGCGCGATGCACCTGGGCGATGGAAGCGGCGGCAAAGGGCTCCGGGTCGAAATACGAAAAGGTCTCCGCCACGGGGCGCCCGAGCGCGGCCTCCAGTTCGGGACGCAACAGATCGAACGCGACCGGCGGGACCTGGCTGTGAAGCTTCTCGAACTCGGCGATCCAGCTCGGCGGAAAGACGTCGACGCGCGTGGCCAGCACCTGGCCCAGCTTGACGAAGGTGGGCCCCAGCTCGGTAAGCGCCAGGCGGATGCGCACCGGCAGTTCGAGCTGCTGGACCTCGTCGGGGGCGTGCCAGTGCAGCAGCCGGCCGGCGCGCTCAAGCAGGTGCGAGACGCCGATCAGCCGGACCAGGTCGCCCCAGCCATAGCGGATGAGCACCGACGCGATCTCGTGCAGGCGCGACAGATCCCTCACCATGGAAAGCGTTTCGCGCAGCATCTAAGCGCCTGTCTCGGCGGGGTTCATGGTTTGGATTCGATCGCGTCGGCAATACCGCGCAGCACGCCGGAAGCGATGGCGGCCAGACGGCTGCGGACAAGCGTGGTGCTGTCGAGGGCATCCCGGCCTGCGCCGGACGCCGCCCCCTTCAGACGGTTACCGAGGATCTCGGTCACCTCCCGCACCCGCCTGCCGGTGTCGCTGCCATTGCGAGACAGGTGGTCGCCCAGGGTCAGGAATTCCTGCCTGAGCCAGCCTTGCGATTTGTCGGCGGTGTCACGCAGGGACTGCACGAAACTGCTTTCGAGGCCGCGCAGTTCATCGAGGCTGGCCTTCAGATCGTTGGCGGCGAACTGGCGCCCGCCGTCCCAGGCCTCCTCGGCGGCCATCTGCAAGGCATAGACAGCGCGACTGACCGCCTCGTCGATACCCTGCACGGCCGAAGCCAGTGCGGCGGACGCAGCCTGTCCGCGCGGGGCGAAGCCGGCGCCCAGCCCGTCGACCGCCGCCGCAGTCACTTCATGCAAGGCGGCCGGGTCGACCCGGTGTTGCGACAACCAGCGCATGACGATCAGCTTCACCCGGTCCCGCAATGCCTCGTCGCTGCCGGCGACATCGCGCAGTGCGTCCTGCATCTGTGAGTTGTCCGACATGGTCAACCTCCGGCTGGTGATGATGCGCATGTTCTCATACTGGAGATCCCATACTAGACAAGACGATGATTCGATGGCCTAATCGCCGAAAATTTTCGCCCGCTCAATGCGCACATTCGCAGTCTTCACCACCCTGCTGTTTATCCTGGCCGTGGTCAAACCGACCCTGGCCGATGATTCCATCAGCGACGGCATCAAGGCCAAGGCTCTGCCCCTGCTCAAGGCCCTGAGCATGATCGGCACCCCCTACAAGCTCGGCGGACAGAACCCGATCAAGGGCGTGGATTGCAGCGGTTTCGTCAAGCACGTCTACAAGGACACCGCCAACATCGAACTGCCGCGCACCGCGCGCGCGATGAGCCATGAAGGCGAGAAGGTTGCCAAGAATGAACTCAAGCCGGGTGATCTGGTTTTTTTCGGCACGCGCAAAAAGTCCGTGAGCCATGTCGGCATCTATGCAGGCAATGGTGAATTCGTCCACGCCAGCAGCCGCAAGTACAAGGAAGTCATGGTTTCTAGCCTTGATGACGGGTACTGGGCCAAGCGCTTTCACGGTGCCCGGCGCGTACTTTCCGAACAGGAATCCGGGCCGCCTGCCGATCCGCAGTGATCCGCCTCTCATGTCCCCCGTCAACGGGGTAGCGCCCAGTCCGAACGATGCCCTTCCGCCCCTGATCCGGGGTCTGCTGCTAGCCGCGGCCTTTCCGCATCCGACACCTGCTCCGCGTCTGATCGAGACCCATATCTCCTGGGTCATCCTCGCCGGCGATTACGCCTACAAGCTGAAGAAACCCGTCAACCTGGGCTTTCTCGATTTCAGCCGGCTCGACGCACGTCAGTTCTACTGCCAGGAAGAGATCCGCCTTAATCGCCGTCTGGAGCCGGATACCTACCTCGGCGTGGTGCCGGTGACAGGCAGCGAGGCTGCGCCCCGCCTCGGCGGCGAGGGGCCGGTGCTGGAATGGGCGGTGCACATGCGTGCCTTCGCGGCAGAAGCCACCCTGGACCGCGAGGCCGACGTCACGCGCTCGCAGGTGACTGCGATCGCGGCCCGGCTGGCCGCCTTCCATGCCGCCGTCGATCGAGCGCCCAATGACAGCCACTATGGCGAGCCCGAATTGGTACTGGCCAGGTGTCTGGCAAACTTTGAACAACTCGATGCCGGATTGCCCGCCGACGCTGCCGAGCGTAGCCATCTGGACGATCTGCGCACATGGACCCATGCCGAATGGGAACGTCTGCGGCCGACGCTTGCAGCACGCCGGCGGCAAGGCTTCGTGCGTGAATGTCACGGCGACCTGCATCTGGGCAACATCGCCTGGGTCGACGACGCACCGCTGATCTTCGACGCCATCGAGTTCAGCCCCGACCTGCGCTACATCGACACTGCGAGCGAATGCGCCTTCCTGATGATGGATCTGAGCCATCGGGGCCGCTCCGATCTGGCCTGGCGCTTCTATAACGAATACCTCGAACCCGGCGGCGATTACGCTGGCCTGTCGGTCCTGCGCTTCTACCTGGTCTATCGGGCACTGGTCCGCGCCAAGGTCAGTGCCATCCGCGCCAGCCAGACCGGTGACGATCTGACCGAAACTGCAAGTTTCATCCAGCTCGCCCGACACTTCAAACGCCCCCCTGCGCCTGGGCTGGTGCTGATGCATGGCGTGTCGGGCTCGGGCAAGACCCGGCTCGCAGGCGGACTGATGGAACGCCTCTGCGCCGTGCGGCTGCGCGCCGATGTGGAACGCAAACGCCTGTTCGGGCTGGCTGCACTGGAATCCAGCACGCACATCGCCGGTGGCATCTATTCACGCGAGGCCGGCGAGAAGACGCGAAATCGCCTGCTAGGCCTGACCAGTCGGCTGCTGGACGATGGCTTCGTCGTCATCGTCGACGCCACCTTCATCCGCCGCGACTGGCGTGCACCGTTCGAGTCGCTTGGCATGCCCTGGTGTCTGGTCAGCCCCGAGGCGGATACGCCGACGCTCCGGACTCGTCTGCGCAACCGCAACAAGTCAGGCAGCGACGCCTCCGAGGCCGACGAATCAGTCCTCGATGCGCAGCTGGCGCACAACCAACCGCTGACCGCCGAGGAAGCAACTCGAAGAATTCGCGTGACGGATGCAACTGAACTGGTTACCCTCGCCTCTACTGTTTGCGAATCACTCTCATTAGACCGATCATGCTAGGCATCACGCCACTCAACGCCTACCCTGCGGGACGCTGCGGAACCATCGTCAGCATCGAGGCGCACGGCCATCTGGCGGATCGCATGCACGCCCTGGGTCTGACCCCGGGCCGGTTCATACGAGTCATGCGGCGCTCGCCCTGGCGCGGCCCGATCCACATCCGGGCCGGACAGACCGATCTCATCCTGCGCAGGGAAGAAGCCGCCCTGGTCCGCGTTACGCCCTTCCTGCCGACTCACGCCCCTGGTCAGAAGTAATGGCCAGGCAGCGTGTGGCCTTGGTGGGCATGCCCAATACGGGCAAATCGACCCTGTTCAACCAGCTCACCGGTTCCAGCGCCCGCATCGGCAACTGGCCGGGCCTGACTGTAGAACTCATGTCCGCCCGGCTGCTGCTGGGCGACGCCATGGTCGAACTGGTCGATCTGCCCGGTCTGCACAATCTGCATGGCTTCTCGGAAGACGAGCGCGTTGCGCGCCACTTCCTCGAGACCCAGCCGGTCAACGCCCTGCTGGTGGTGATCAACGCCGCGCAAATGGACCGCCAGCTCGCCTTCGCCCTGCAGATGCGCGCCCTGGGCGTGCCGATCCTGCTGGTCCTGAACATGGCCGACGAGGCCGGCAAGCGCGGCATCCAGATCGACGTCGACATCCTGACGGCACGGCTCGGCATGCCGGTCTGCCTGCTGAGCGCCAAGTACGGCAAGGGTGTGCCCGAACTGCGCCACGCCCTGGCCGGTCTCCTCGCACGGCATCCGGAGGGCCGCCAAGCGCCACCGTACATCCTGGCAGAGGACGACAGCATCGAGAAAGATGTGGACGCCCTGATCGAGCAGACCCTGCACATTCCGCCCGAACTCGCGCCCTCCCACACCGACCGCCTTGACCGCTTGCTGTTGCATCCCTGGCTTGGCCTGCCGCTATTCTTCCTGTTCATGCTGACCATGTTCCAGCTGGTCTACGGCCTCGGCAAGCCGCTGCAGGACGGCCTGGCATGGCTTCTCGAAGCCGGCAAGACTCAGGCCCTGGCGCCGCTGGTGACCAACTTCCTGCCCTTTGGGAAGAGCTTCATCCTCGACGGTCTCTACGACGGTATTGGCACGGTGCTCTCCTTCATGCCGCTGATCGTGCTGTTCTTCATGGCCATGGCGGTGGTCGAGGACAGTGGTTATCTGTCCCGCGCCGCCTATCTCATGGATGCCCTCATGGCCCGCATGGGCCTCGACGGGCGCGCCTTCGTTATGCAGCTGATGGGCTTCGGCTGCAACGTCCCGGCGATCATGGGCACGCGCATCATCCGCAGCCGCCCGCAACGCATCCTGGCGATGATGACCATCCCCTTCTCGCTCTGTTCGGCGAGGCTGCAGGTGTTCATGTTCTTCATCGGCGCGGTGTTCAGCGCCCGCGCCGCACCCTGGGTGCTGTTCAGCCTCTACCTGATGAGTTTCGCCATCTCATTCCTGACTGCCTGGCTGTGGGGCAACAAGGCGCGGCGCGATCCCGATCCGCTGATCATGGAACTGCCTCCGTACCGGCTGCCGACCTTGCGCTACCTGTTCCGCCAGGCCTTGCGCGAGTCCGGCCATTTCGTTCGCTCGGCCGGCGGCTTCATTGTCCTCGGCGCTGCGATGGTCTGGCTGCTGACCCACATGCCCAGCGGCATACCGCCCGCCAGCCCGCAGACCTGGGCAGGCCGGATGGCCAGTTTCATGTCGCCGGTCTTCGACCCGCTCGGCATCGACCGGCTGCTGTCCATCGCCCTGTTGTTCGGCTTCGTCGCCAAGGAGGTAGTGATCGGCTCCCTGGCGGTGATCTATGGCGCCGGACCCACCGAACTGCCCGGCATGGTGGCGCGCAGTCTCGACTGGGTGCAGGCCTACAGTTTCATGCTCTTCACCCTGATCTACACCCCCTGCCTCTCGACCCTTGCCACCCTGCGCCAGGAAACCGGCGGCATGCGCGTCGTCCTGATTTCGATCGGCTGGTCGCTGGCCGCGGCCTGGGCCATCAGCTTCGCCTTCTATCAAGGTGCGCGCCTGCTGGGTTATTGAGCCTGCATGGCGCTAACATGCGGGGCCATGTCGCAGCGTAAAGCCCTCCTCCCGCGCCAGTTGATCTTCACCGTCAGTGCCGGCTTCGCACTCGCCCTGGCATTGATCGTCGCCCTGACCCTGCTGGGACTGTATCAACTCGCCGCCAACAACTCGCGCCTGGAAACCATCGCCCAGGAAAACAACACCAAGGCGCGCCTGGCCGGACAGATGCGCGACATCCTGCGCGATCGCGCCATCTCGATGCTGTCCATCGTGGTGATGAACGATCCGTTCGCAAGGGACGAGGAGATGATGCACTTCTATGCGTATGGATCGGCTTACCAGCACGTACGCATGGAGCTCGACGCCCGCAACCTTACCGCACCGGAAAAGGCCGTGCTGGCGCGCATCGACCGGCTCACCAGCACCAACCAGCCAGTCATGGTCAAGGTCGTCGACCTGGGCGTGGAAGGCTATACGTACATGGCCTTCCAGATCGTGCAGAACGAAGCGCTCCCCTACCAGCGGGAACTGGTCAAGCAACTGGACGACCTGATCCAGATCCAGCGTGACCTGACCAGCCAGGCCGTGGACAGCGCCCACGACGAATATCACCGGACCCGCAACCTGATGATCTTCCTCGGCGGCATGGCGGTGCTGGTGGCGGGCCTGGTCGCATGGGCGGTGGTCAGGCGCTCTGCGCATCTGGCAGCCGATTCCGAACGCGAGCGCACGAAATTCCGGACCCTGTTCGAGACCAATAGCGATGGCATCGTCATCCTCGACGAGTACGGGTTCTCGGACTGCAATGCCGCCACGCTCGAGATGTTCCACCTGAAGCTGGTCGAGGAATTCCTGGTGTGCAAGCCTGAAATGCTCGGCGTGACCGCACAGGCGGACGGCACGGCCGCCAGGGTCCTGACTGCGGGACAGATCCGCGAGGCCATGGACAAGGGCCACGTCTTCCTGGAGATCACCGCCCAGCGTCCCGACGGGAGCAGCTTTCCAGCCGAGATCGGATTGCATGCCATGGCTCAGGACGGACACACGGTCATCCAGGTCATCATCCGTGACGTGTCGCCGCAGAAAGAGGCGGAGACCGCCCTCAAATCCGCCCGTGACGCCGCGCTCGGCGCGGTCGAGATGAAGTCGCAGTTCGTCACCAACGTCAGTCACGAGATCCGCACCCCCATGCATGGCATCCTGGGCATGAGCCAACTCCTGCTGGGCAGTCCGCTCAACCTGCGCCAGAAGGAGTACGCGGAAGCCATCATCCGTTCCGCCGAATCGCTCATGGCGGTGATCAACGACATCCTGGATTTCTCCAAGATCGAGGCCGGCCATCTGGCGGTGGAACGGATCGAATTCGACCTGCATGCCTTGCTCAAGGACATCATCGAGCTGTATGCGCCGCGAACCGAGGCCAAGGGGCTGTCCTTCCTGCTGGCCCGCCAGGACGGCCTGCCGGAGTGGGTGCGCGGCGACCCCACGCGGATCCGGCAGATTCTGCTCAACCTGACCGACAACGCCATCAAGTTCACCGCCCAGGGCAGGATCAGCCTGAGCGTGGAGAGCGTACCCGAAGCAAAGGACCTGCTGCGCTTTATCGTCAGCGATACCGGCATCGGCATGGACGAGTCGGTCCAGACGCGCATCTTCAATGCCTTCGCCCAGGGGGATGGCTCCATCAGCCGCCGTTATGGCGGCACCGGTCTGGGACTCGCCATCTGCAAACAGCTTGCCGAACTCATGGGCGGCACGCTTTCGGTATCCAGCACCGTCGGAGCAGGCAGCAATTTCATGCTTGAACTGCCCCTGCCCGCGACGCAACCCACTTTGAGCATGCCGGACCCGCATGCCCCCCTGCAGGTGACCTTTCCCGGCGTGCGTGTGCTGGTAGCCGAGGACAACAGCGTCAACCAGAAACTCATCAGCTTCATGCTCGAAAACCTGGGCATTGAAGTCCTGCTGGCCGACGACGGCAAGTCCGCCTACAAACTGATGGCGAACGAACAGGTAGACCTGGTCCTGATGGATTGTCAGATGCCGGTCTGGGATGGCCTGACTGCAACCCGCGCCATCCGGGAACGCGAGATCCTGCAGGGCCTGCCGCGGCTGCCGGTGCTGGCCCTGACCGCCAATGCCATGTCGGGCTATGAGGAAACCTGTCGCCAGGCCGGCATGGACGACTATCTCGCCAAGCCTCTGCGCGAGGATGACCTCGCCCAATCGCTGCAACGCTGGCTGCCTGGCAGGGTGAAAGGCCTTGGCAGCTTCGAGGCGCCGAAGGAAGGGACGGTATCGGAGGTGCTGGAGACCGGTCTCGATCTTCTCAAGCTGCGGCGTCTGTGCCGCAACGATCAGGCCCAGCTCAGGCAGATGCTGGACCTGTTCATCACCAGCACCGAGGACCAGCTCAACGGGATCGGCCGCGCCCTGGGTTCGGGTGACACCGGCGAGGCCGCGCGCCTGGCACATCAGCTCAAGGGCGCTGCCGGCTATATCGGCGCGGAGGCGATGATGGTCCTGGCCGTGCAACT
>Ga0302322_100005622_pt1 | contig 11007 bp, 12 predicted proteins | sample Fen_T0_2_FD_203757 | JGI IMG/M metagenome (GOLD analysis project Ga0302322, IMG submission 203757) | Peat permafrost microbial communities from Stordalen Mire near Abisko, Sweden - Fen_T0_2 | ecosystem: Environmental > Terrestrial > Soil > Wetlands > Permafrost | place: Sweden: Abisko... | reverse complement strand
GGGAAGCGCGTGCACCTTGGTGTCCATGCGAATGGCGTCGCACGGGCAGGCCTCCACGCACAGGCCACACACCACGCAACGAAGCTCGTCTATTTCGAAGATGCGCGGGCGCTTCTCGATGGTGCCGTCGGGCGCTTCCTCGGGCACGATGGTGATGCAATGGGCGGGGCACACCGTGGGGCACATCATGCAGGCCACGCAGCGAACCTCGCCGTTGTCGCGCTTCATGAGGCGGTGCAGGCCGCGGTTGCGTTCGGGGTAGGCCTTCTTCTCCTCGGGGTACGACAGCGTGGCTATGTCGGTCTTCGCGCGCCGACCCAGGGTATTGCCGACCCAGTTCTTCATGAGGTGGCGGAAGGTGACCCACATCCCCTCGACAATGGCGATGAGGTAGGTCTTGCGCCGGATCCCGGCGGGCCGCTCGACTATTTTAACCGTGGTTGCCATGCTCGCGCGCCCCTACTTGAGTAACAGAACCCAAACCGCGGCCAAGACCACGTTGGCGATGGAAAGGGGCAGCATACGTTGCCAGCCCAAACGCAACAGCTGATCGGCGCGCAAGCGCGGCAGCGACCAGCGAATGAGAAGTTGGAAGGCGCAGAAAAGAAACACCTTGGCGGACCACGCGCCGACGCTGATGAGCACGAAGGCCCAATTCCACACATGGGCGGCCAAGTACGCGGCGCCGGGGAAACGCCAGCCGCCGAAGAACACGGTGACCATGATGGCGCTGCTGGTGATGATCTCGACGAACTCGCCCAGGAAGAACATGCCAAAACGCATGCCCGAGTACTCGACGAAGTAACCGACGATTTCCGATTCACCCTCGGGAATGTCGAACGGCGTGCGCTTGCTTTCGGCAATGGCCGAGGCCAGGAAGAGAACAAAGGCAAAGACCTGCGGGAGACCGACGATGCCCCATTGCCAGGGCCAATCCCCCTGGGCATTCACCATGGCGCCCGGTTCAAGCGTGCCGTAGATGAGGAACATGGACATGGCCGCCATGCCCATGGTGACCTCGTAGGACATCATCTGCGACGAAGCCCGCATGCCGCCCATGAGCGCCCACTTGTTGTGCGAGGCCCAGCCGGCCAGGGCCGCGCCGTACACCGCCAGCGAGGCGATGGCGAAGTAGAACAACAGGCCAGCGTCCATGCGGGCCGCCTGCAATTCCATCGGCGCAACGCACGTGCCCGGCGCAACGATGTCGGACATGTGGCCGTAGCACAGGGGCGCGCCAAACGGAATGATGGCGCTGGCAATGAGCACGGGCGCAACTGCCAGCACGGGCGCCAAGGCGAAGAGGAACTTGCTCGCCTTGGGCGGAACGAAGTCCTCTTTGAAGATCATCTTGAGCGCGTCGGCGATGAAGTGCGGGATGCCCCACAGGGTCAGCGGCCCGATGTTGGCGCGGTTCGGTCCCACGCGATCTTGCATCATGGCCGACTGCCGCCGCTCCATCCAGGTCAGGATCCCGGCCAGCGGCATGGTGAACAGCAAAATGAAGAACACGCTCTTGGCCAGGGCCGAGACAGCGCTGAAGCTGGCCGATCCGTAGGGCAGGATGCGCGCGAAGAAGGTGTAGATGCTATCCATGATGACTAGCCCCTCGACTCGCCGAAACGGAGTTGAACGGGTGGACTCGGCGGTCCCCAGGTTGCGCCCTTCATGAAGGCGTGGCGCTGCGTGGCCTCGGCGAAGACATCGCCAGCCGAGGTGTACCCGAGTTCGCCGCCGAACTGGCCGGCCAGCAGGGCCAGCGCGCGCCAGCCCGGGACAACCTCGCCGGTGCAGGGGATGGCCGCGTGCAGGCGCTGAACCCGCCCATCCTTGTTGGTGAACGAGCCGTCCACTTCGGCCCAAGCAGCAATGGGCAGGACCACCCGGGCGGCATCGACCAGCGGGCCCTTGTGCGTCGCTAGCACAATCAACGCCACCGGCGTGGTGGCAGGAACCGCCATGGTCTCATGACCGAGGACAATCACCGTGGTCAGATGGCCGGTCGCCAAATCCGACGCCAGATCCTTGAGCGTCCGCACCGGTGGCGGCACCATGCGCTCAAGGCCCGTGGTGTTGGGGTTCTTGTCGGCGCTGACCAGAATGGTGTCCGAGCCACCAAGCGGGAGGCCGCCAGCATACACGCGCTGGATCTTGAGGCCATCGACCGCAAGGCGCAGAAGCGCGTGGTTATCTTCGTTGGTGGCTTGGGCCGAGAACACCACGCCCACGCTGTCGGGCGTGCTCGAAAGGTCAGTGCGAAGCAGGTTCGCGGCTTCGAGCAGCGCTGTTTCGAAGGTGACCCGCCTGCCGTTGGCCGCGGCAAGCAGCACCCGGTTTTCATGCACGGCCTTGTACTCGAAGCGGCCCTCGTCGCACATCCAGAACTTGTTGACGGCCAGATTCTCGCGCGGCACCAGCCGGCGGATCTTGTCGCGCGAGGTGTGGATCTCGACGTTGCAGCCAGTGGCGCAACCTGGGCACACCGACGGGGTCGAGTAGAGTTCCCAGGCCCGGCGCGAGAACCGGAAATCCTTGGACGTAAGCGCGCCCACTGGACACACGTCCACGGTGTTGAGCGAATACGGATTGTCCAGGCGCTGCCCGGGCGCCGTGGTCAGGACCTCGTGGCTGCCACGAAACGCCATGGTGAGGTCAGGCGACTTGGCGACTTCGTTGCATACACGAATGCAGCGGGTGCACAGAATGCAGCGCTCTTGGTCGAGCACGATGTGCTTGCCGATGTCGATGACCTTGCCCTTGTGGACCTTGTCGCCCTCGTTGCGCGCGCGCATGCCGTCCCAATCGAAGTAGTGGCGCTGCAGGCTGCACTCGCCCGCCTTGTCGCACACCGGGCAGTCGATGGGGTGGTTAAGCAGCGTGAATTCCAGCATCTGCCGCCGCACGTCCAGCACCTTGGGCGAATTGGTGGTCACCTCCATCTTGTCGGCGACGGTGGTGTAGCAAGACGGCACTGGTTTGGGTGCGCCCTTGATATCCACCAAGCACTGGCGGCACACCGCGGGTGACGATAGCCCTGGGTGCCAGCAGAAGAAGGGGATCTTGGCCCCCACCGACTGGCAGGCTTCGAGAAGGTTGGTGCCCTTCGGGAACTTGTGTTCCTTGCCGTCGATGAGAACGTTAACGGTTTCAGTTGGTGCAGAAGGTTCAGTTGCCATTTAGCGATCGCACTCGCCACCGATCATGTTGATCATGCCGAAGGTCGGCACCACATCGGCAATAAAAAGTCCGGGGAGAACCTTGGTCAGAACGGCCAGGTTGGCGAAACAGGGCGGACGCACGCGGCACTTCCACGGGCGGCCCTCGCCGTTCGAAACGATGTAGAAGCCCAGCTCGCCGTTACCGCCCTCGGTGAACGAGTAGATCTCGCCGGGGGGGACGTGCAGGCCATCCATGATCAGCTTGAAGTGGGCGATCATGGATTCAATGGTGTTGTAGGTGTCGCGCTTCTTGGGCAAGGCCACGCGCTGATCGTCGACGATGAACGGCCCCTCGGGGATCTTGGCCAGCGCCTGCTCGAGGATGCGCATGGATTGAAATATCTCCGCCAGGCGGCAGGCATAGCGATCGAAGTTGTCGCCGGTGGAGCCGACGGGCACCTCGAAATCGAGGCGGTCGTAGACCAGGTACGGGTGATCCTTGCGCACATCGTAGGCCACGCCCGTCGAGCGCGCCACGGGTCCGGTCAGGCCCCATCCCGCCACGTCGGCCTTGGCGATGATGCCCACGCCGTCCATGCGGTCGCGGAAGATCTTGTTGCGCGTGAGCAGTTTGTCCGCATCGGACAAAGCCGTGCGCGTCTTGGCCAGAATATCAAGCAGCTTGGGGGGCCAGCCCGCGGGTAGATCCGCGACCACGCCGCCAATACGCACGTAGCTGTGGGTCAGGCGCGCGCCCGAGACTTCTTCCAGCAGCTCCCACAGCCATTCGCGCGCCTTGATCAAATAGAAGAAGACGGTGAAGGCGCCCAGTTCCATGGCTCCCGCGGCCAGGCAGGTCAGGTGGTCGGTGATGCGCGAGATCTCTCCCACGATCACGCGGATGTACTGCGCGCGCTCGGGGATCTTGTCCTCGATGTCGAGCAGCTTTTCCACCGCGATGGCGTAGCCCACGTTGTTGAGCATGGGCGACACGTAGTTGAGCCGGTCGGTGTAGGGGAAAATTTGCGTCCAGGTGGCGTACTCGGCTTCCTTCTCGAAGCAGCGGTGCAGATAGCCAATCTGGATGTCGGCGGTCTTGATTTTCTCGCCTTCGACTTCGAGGGCAATGCGAACCGTGCCGTGCATGGCCGGGTGCGATGGCCCCATCATCAGGGGCATGGACTCGGTGGGCAGATCCTTGTCGTCGTCAAAGTCGGAAATATCGGATTCGCCGAACACGATTCGGCGCCGGGATTCAAGCTGCAAGGGTGCGTCCGCGGACATGGTCACACGCTCCCCGGAAGGCGGCGCAGAAGCGGCTGCCGTTTCTCTTTGGGGTAATCCTTGCGCAACGGGTAGCCCTGAAATTCTGGGTACATCAGAATGCGCCGCAGATCCGGGTGGCCCTCGAAGCGCACGCCGTACATGTCGAAGGCCTCGCGCTCGAACCAGTTGGCGCCTGGCCAAACCGGCACCAGCGTGTCGATAACCGCCTGCTTTTCCGACACCCCCGCCAGAAGGCGCACGCGATACTTGTTGTCGATGGAATAGAGATGGAGAACCACGTCGAAACGCGGCTCGCGCGGCATGCGGTCAACGCAGGTCAGATCCACGAACATGTTCAACTGCAACGCCGGATCGTCACGCAGGAATTCCGCCACTTGCCGCCAGGCGGCCGGCGCCACGCGTGCCCACTCGTTGCCGTGCTGCGATCCGGTTTCCAGGATCTCGCCGGCAGTGAAGCGTTCGTTCAATCGATCGAGGACGATCTTCGCCATGGCCCTAGCCCCCTGCCTTGGCAATAGGTCGTATCGCCGCCAGTGGGACGTCAAAGCCCGCCTCCTGCTTGAGCACGACTTGACTGTGCCCTTCCCCGCGCTGGATGCGCTCTTGAAGCATGATCAGGGCATCCAACGCCTGTTCTGGCCGCGGCGGGCAGCCCGGCACGTAGACATCGACGGGGATGACCTGATCGGCTCCCGGCATGACCGAGTAGTTCTGATAGAAGCCGCCGGTGGAGGCGCACACGCCGAAAGCGATGACCCACTTGGGCTCGCACATCTGATCGTAGATCCGGCGAAGCACCGGAGCCTGCCGCTCGGTGATAGTGCCGACGACAATCAGCAGATCCGACTGGCGGGGTGAGAAGCGCGGGAACTCGGCGCCGAAGCGGGCCACGTCGTACTTGGGCGCCCACAGCGCCATGAATTCCATTCCGCAACAGGCGGTCACGAACGGGTACTGGAAGAGAGAGTACTTGCGCGCCCAGTTGACCGCGTCGGCAAGCTTCGAACTGTAGAACGTAAGCGGCATGGTCCTAGCCCCAACCGATGACGCCTTTGCGCCACGCATAAATGAGGGCCACGAGGAGCACGGCCATGAAAGCCAAGGCCGCCCCGAGCCCGAGAAAGGAGAATCCAGCGGTGCACACGCCGGCGCGCAAGGCGCCGGCACAAGAAAGCTCGCGGAAGTTGACCGCCCAGGGATAGAAGAACGCCGCCTCGATATCGAAAACGACGAACAGAATGGCCAGGGGGTAGAAGCGCACCGGGAAGCGCGCGCGCGGATCACCCACCGGATCCGAGCCGGATTCGTAGGTGATGTCCTTGGCCGCGCTCGGCCTGCGTTCGCCTAGAAATTTGGCGAGCGCCAGGAACTGCAAAGCGACGCCAATGCCTACCAAAATGACGAGTGTGACTGCGATGTAATCCGAGCCCATGCTGACTGTCCGTGCGACGGGCTACATACTGTCCGGTCGGGGTCGGAACGTCAAATGAGGAGTTGCGACCACGGGTTTGACTAAAAGCGTTCGGGTTCTTAATCTCTGTCCCGATGCACCTCTCACGAACCTTGCGATGGCTCAGCTTGGCGGTTGCGCTCGTAACGACCTGCGCTTGCGTACAGCTACTTGTGCGGACTCGGCCAGCCCAGGCCGCCCCTGCCCTGCCCCCTGGCGCGAATCCGGTCGCGGAAAAGAGCGGCTCTCCGTCGGGCGACGACAATTCGCCCCCGCCTGGCATCGATCTGGGCAAACTTGACGAATTCGAGCGCAAAGTCTTCTTCCGGGTGGTTAACCGCGAATCCTCGGCTTGCGGCAAGGGCCACAGCCTGATCTACTCGGTCAAGAACGATAGTGCCTGCCGCGCGTCGGTCTATGCCGTTCGATACGTCGCACATTTGGTCGATTCAGGATTCACGGACTCCGAAATCGGAGAAAAGCTAGAGAAGCGTTTCCGCGCGTCCCGCCACGCCCACATCGATGTGTCGGCCGCCCCCGTCAAGGGCAACGCATCCGGCCGCGTCACCATCGTCGAGTTTGTAGACTACGAGTGCCCGCACTGCAAGCACGCCCAGACGCTGATCCGGCAGGTGGTCGAGGAATACCCGAACGACGTCAAGATGTACTTCAAGCACTTTCCGCTCAGCTCGCACACCAACGCACGGCTGGCCGCGGAAGGCGCCGTCGCCGCGCAAAAGCAGGGCAAATTCTGGCCCTTCAACGAGAAGGTTTGGGCTAATTCGGACAGCCTGACTCCGGCCGTGATGGAGAAAGCGGCCAAGGAGATCGGCCTCGACGTCGCGCGCTGGCGAACAGATCTCGACTCGGACGCGGTCAAGAACCGGGTGCAGGCGGACAAATCCGAAGGCAACGATCTTGGTGTCATGGCCACGCCCAGCATCTACATCAACGGGCGCAAGTACGAAGATCCACTGGAAATCGCCAGCTTCCGTGACTGGATCAACGAAGAGCTGGGCCGCTAGCCGCGGGTCTGGAGGAACGCACATGGCCGATCGGATTATCGCCGAAACCCGCTTCCTGCGCCTGATCGAGCGCGATGGCTGGTACTTTGTCGAGAGGCCCAACTCCAATGGCGTGGTGACCATCCTGCCGCTGACCCGGGAGAGGCGGCTCATCTTCGTCGAGCAGTTTCGCGCGCCGCTTGGCCGCAACGTCATCGAATTCCCGGCCGGTCTCATGGGCGACGAAGCCGGCCATGAGAAGGAAGGTCCGGTCGTCGCCGCGCACCGCGAGCTGATCGAGGAAACCGGCTACCAGGCACAGGACATGGAGCTGGTCGCCACGACAGCAACCTCACCCGGCATGGCGAATGAGTTTGTTCACTTCGTGCTGGCCTGGAACCTGGACCGAGTCGGTCCCGGTGGCGGCGTCGATAGCGAAGACATCGTCGTGCATGAGGTGCCCATCGGCGAGGTGCGCCCATGGTTACGCGCGCAACAAGGCAAGGGCCTCGTCATCGCCGCCAAAGTGTTCGCGGGCCTGTACTTTGCCAACGAGCGCTGGGAATAGGGATCTAGAAGCGTCCGGCCATGCCAAGCCCCGCGCCGCTCCGATAGGGAATAACTCCGACACCAACTGAGACGCCGGGATCTTTGCCAGGCCGCCGCAGCGCCGCGGAATAGGACGGACTGTCGGGATCCTTGGTATCTTTCCAAGCCAGCAAGGTGTCGTCGATGATGGCGGCGGCTGCCATGCCCACCAAGAGCCCGCCCAGGATCCACGAACCGTGGCAAGAGTCGCTGGCCTCGTTACAGGTACCCAGATGGGCGCTGAGAAAACCCAGCCCAATCCCCGCAAGTGGGATACCCGATCGCAGGCCTAGGCTCAGCCAGGCACCCCGCCCCTCGCCATTGGCTGCGTGAACCAGCGGGGGAGCAAGCAGGTGCGTTGGAACGGCGAATGAAGGCACAGGACTGAACAGCGCCGCGACAGATGCGCCATCGGCGATCACGAGCTGCCACCCGTACCAGGTACGCTCGGATCCCTCGCGGGCCGGACGGCTTTCGGGCGTATCACTGTCGTCCGCCTCATCTTCAGCTTCGTCGGGTGGGGTGTGCTCCTGCGCTACACCCTTGGGCGGAGGCGCAGAACCGCCGCCGAGGCACTGCGCGTTTTGGGCACGCACGCCCGAAAGCATGGCGAGTCGTTGCCCCGCACCATCGCGAAAATCCGCGGTGGCAATCGTGGGTTCGCCTCCCGCCAGGACCTCGATGATGGCGACCAGCGGTGCACGGTTGGCGCCGGTCTCCTCAACGGCCAGGTCGTGCGGTGACAGGGCTTGCGAATTGCGCATGATCATCACTTCGACGCCGCGACGCCGGACCACCAGGGACAATCCCTTGGCCGCCAATCGCGCATCCATTCCCGAGTTCCTCACCACGATAGGCAATCGCTGCACGCGGCTTGACTGGAGGAGGCTGTCCAAGGTCGGCGACGAAAAATCAAAGCACAGGTCCTCGTTGGCCTCTGCGCGTCCCACGCACGCGAGCACGAGAACCAGCACCCAAGCGTAGCGACTGCACATTCCCGCTGCGGTTGGTCTACACAAGTGGCGGGGCAAGCCAGGTTCCACAACGCGACACTAACCGTGGCATGGACTTGGGCACAAGCGCGAAGCAGCCATACAAATCAAACCTGGCACCACGCACGCGGGCTTCGGCGACTGCTATCTCTGGAATCCGCGGAGGATCCTCACAGTGCCATCGGGATGCCGCTCGACCACGGCCACAAGAGCCGGACCTCCCTCGCCGCTTCGCACGGCACACACGGGTCCGGCCAATTCGCGCCCGCCGCTGAGCACGGCCCAATCCATGCGCTGCCCGCGTTCGAGCACCAGGGCCTGCGTCTCATCCACGTTCACCATCGGCAGATGGGCCAGCGCTTCCAGCAGCGACAGCATGGGCAGCGGGCGCCCGTCTGCGATCCTTGCCGCCAATTCATCCAGCGTAACGGACTGGTCCAGTCGAAACGGGCCCGAAGCTGTGCGGCGCAATTCCACGAGATGCGCGCCAAGCCCAAGTCGCGTCCCCAGGTCCGCCGCCAGCGAGCGAATGTAGGTGCCCTTGGAACAGCGAATCCGCAGCCGCGCGCGATCTGGCGCATCGAACGCAATCAGCTCCAATTCATGAATCGTCACCGGGCGCGCGGCCCGATCAACCGTCTCGCCAGCGCGGGCGTAGGAATAGAGGGGCCGGCCGTCGCGTTTGAGCGCCGAGTACATGGGTGGGACTTGTTCGATGGGACCGCGGAACCCCGCCAGCGCGTCCTCGATGGCGGTGGCGGACAAATCGCCGACTGGATGCTGCGCAAGGGTCTGGCCGGTGACATCGAGGGTGTCGGTTTCGACGCCAAAGCGGACCACGGCTTCATAGGATTTATCCGCCGCCAGAAGGAACTGCAGAACCTTGGTCCCCTCCCCCATGCAGATCGGCAAGACCCCACTCGCGAAGGGATCTAGCGTTCCGCCGTGCCCAACCTTCTCGTGCCGCTTGCCGAGCAGAGCCCGCACCCGTTTGACCACCGCGAACGAGGTGGGACCGCTCGGCTTATCGACGATGAGCAGACTCAAGCAGGCTTCTTGCTCTCGTCTTCGCTCGCGGCTTCGCTCGCATCTTCGCTCGCGGCTTCGCTGACTTGGCGCAGAAGCGCGTCGATGTGAGCCTCTTGTTCGAACACTTGGTCCACCTCGAAGGCGAGCGACGGGGTGCTCTTCAGGCGCAATCGGTCCGCGATACGACGGCGCATAAATGGCGCGGCGCTGGTCAGGCCCTGGCGTACACGCTCCAGGCTTTCGTCGTCCATGCCGTGCACGGTGAAGAACGCCCTGGCCTGGCGCAAGTCGCCGGACATGCGCACGTGGGTGAAGGTGATGATGCCGGCAATGCGTACGCGCGGATCCTTGATCTCCTGGCGAACGACGATCTCGCCAAGGATTTCCCTGATTTCACCGGCCACGCGCTCTGTTCGCTGGGTCATCTTGTGGTGAATCCTAGATCGTTTTGGGCCAAAGCATCGCCAAAGGTTTGAATTTCGCGCTCGGCGTTGCTGACCTCGGCCTCGTCGCGCACGAAGCGGATGACTTCGTCCAGCGCCGATTCCACGAAGCGGCGGCCGTTGCCGACCACCGCAATTCCCAGCACGGCGCGCTGCCAAAGATCGTTTTCGCCGACCTCGGCAATGGACAGATTGAACTTCTGCTGCGCCCGATCCTTGACCCGGCGAAGGACCATTCGCTTTTCCTTAAGCGAATGGGCTTCGGGCAGAAACAAGGTCAGGCGCGCAATGCCCACGGTCATGACGTAGCGGCACCAGGCCGACGCGTGCTAGCGCCGGCCGGGCTTGTCGGTGATGGCCGCGTCGAGGACCGCGGCGGTGGTCTCGATCTCGAAGGCCTCGATGACGTCCTTTTCCTTCAGGTCGCCGTAGCCGTCGATGGTGATACCGCACTCGTAGCCGTGCGTGACTTCGCTGGCGTCTTCCTTGAACCGGCGCAACGACGAGAGCTTGCCGGTGAAGACCACCACTGAATCGCGCACCAGACGGACCTGGGCCTTGCGCGTGATCTTGCCTTCCACGACGTTGCAGCCAGCGACGGTGCCGGCCTTGGCGATGTGGAAAACCTGGCGGACCTCGGCCTTGCCCAGGATCTTTTCGCGCAGAACGGGCGAAAGCATGCCGACCATGGCCTTCTTCACGTCGTCGATGGCGTCGTAGATGATCTGGTACAGCTTGATGTCCACGCCCTCTTGATCGGCCAGCGCGCGCGACTTACCAGCCGGGCGCACGTTAAAGCCGATCACGATGGCCGACGACGCCTTGGCCAGGGTCACGTCCGATTCAGTGATACCGCCGACGCCCGACTGAATCACGCTGACACCGACGGTGGGCGTGGACAGATTGCGAAGAGCGTTGGCGATGGCTTCAACCGAGCCCTGCACGTCGGCCTTGAGCACGATGCGGACTTCCTTGACCGCGCCTTCCCGGATGCGGTCGAGGATGTTCTCGAGCGAGACGCGCGTGTTGGCGCTGGCTTCCTTGCGCTTACGCAAC
>Ga0302322_100005619_pt1 | contig 11010 bp, 17 predicted proteins | sample Fen_T0_2_FD_203757 | JGI IMG/M metagenome (GOLD analysis project Ga0302322, IMG submission 203757) | Peat permafrost microbial communities from Stordalen Mire near Abisko, Sweden - Fen_T0_2 | ecosystem: Environmental > Terrestrial > Soil > Wetlands > Permafrost | place: Sweden: Abisko... | reverse complement strand
CGAGCTGGACAGCGTGGGGCGCCTGTCAATGTCTGTGATCGGTCTCGCGTTCAACAACCGCCTCCTCTTTGGCGGCTTCGGAGGGGAGTCGCCGTCCACGATTGGCTCTCTTAACCCGTTCGACGACCCGGCTGTTGCTTACCACGGGCGGCACAATGCTGGTCTCGATCTTCGCGTATTCAATGGTTTTTGGCTGGCCTTATGCCGCAGGTTTCGTGCTGCTGATATTTTTCCACGAAATGGGGCATTACATTGCCGCCCGGTTGTGCGGGCTTGATGTGGGAGCGCCGATGTTCATCCCGTTTGTCGGCGCTTGGATTAACTTGAAAGAATTGCCGCATGACGTGCATACCGAAGCCTATGTCGGTTTTGCCGGGCCTTTCGTCGGGACGCTGGCAGCCCTGGCCTGTTATTGGCTTGCACGGACTTACGACAGCCAGCTTTTAATGGCACTTTCATATTCGGGCTTCATGATCAACTTATTTAACCTTATCCCCATTTCGCCACTGGATGGGGGGCGGATAACCGCCATCATTTCGCCCAAGGTATGGCTGTTTGGTGTCCCGCTCTTGGCGGCCCTTTTCCTCTACAACCCCAGCCCGATGTTGATATTGATCGCAATTCTTGCATTCCCTCAATTGAAGGCGGCTTTACAAAAAGATGGGGGCATCTCCAATATGCCGGCTGGCTATTACGATGTCCCGACCGAAACACGGGTGAATTACGCTTTCTATTACTTAGGGTTGACTGGCTTTTTGGCCATCATGTCGTACCAACTCCATAACGCTATGGCGAGCCAGTGAATTAGTTAAGCCCGCAACAAGTCTTTCTTGAAACATTCCGATACATACCGGACACTTGCAAGCTGAAACTGTCACGATAAGTTCACATTCGCATTCCGACCCACTGGAGACTATCAACATTAAAATGAAAAAACTCCCAAAGCTGACATTGGGCTAATACGCTTAACGAATGATTGGCATCAATTTTTGGGCGTTCTTGGGTGGAAACCGCTTTAGGGTTTGGACTTAGACCGTTTCAGTTGAAGATTAAGTAGTGTTTCAGGTGATTGGGGGGTAGGCCCATAGAACTGGTAGGATATTTGTAGATTATAAATTTACTTGCCTGTTACACAATAAATGGTAAATCTATCGCAAGTAGTTGATGCTCTGCATTTGCTAATTTGAATTATTACCTTGTCAGCAAGTAGTTTCATTATAAAATCAATTTTGGAGAGTTTTCATGGGGCCATATTATCGTGCAACGACCCAATCTACGGGTGCCTTTTTTGACATCTTTTACGAACATCCTCTTTTGATGCTGGCCTTTGTGTTGGGTGTGATTGGAGTGGGCGCATTTATGTGGCAAAAAAATAAAGCCAGCAAATAATATGTGAGTTAAACAATTTTTCTGGTATTGAATAGCTGATGTTGAAGTATGTCTTACCACTAATACCATTCGCAACTACTGCCAGAAAAGCGGCGATTATAGAATCGGATTGCGCTGAACGTTCCCCCAGGATTCGTGGTGGTATGTGTTTCGACGGTCAAATAATCACCCAAGCAAGTGTTGATGCCTGCAATCCGATGAAAGCGGCATCGTCCTGGAGGGTTCTCCTCCCGTTAATCGGCGAACCAATTAAAATCGTTTGGGCCTAATGAGGTTTTAACTCACCGTTCGCCTTTAGCTTGTCGAAAGGCTTGTATCTTCGACAAGCACGGACACTTCAAACATTTAAGACCCGAAACAATAGTTGTATTCAACGCGCCGTAAAAAATACGTCACTCTATGTCAATATGCACTTCGTTACGGCGCAGGAACGGCAGTGTCCAGGGTGGGTCGTAACCTGCAGACCGCGCTGTGGAAATCGCCTTATAGCCCTGCCCGTCCAGCCAGGAATGCAATTCTTTGGTTTTGTCCGCGATACTTTGCTCAGAAAGAAAACCGGAATAACGCAGCACGGCGACTTTTTTGCTGGGTATTTCCTTTAGGGTGATGGAAGAATCATCAGGGATTGGTGCGGTTGCCAATGTGTAGTCAGCCGGTAACGCAAATTGCATCAACCAGAATTTGCCAGATTTTTCCTGGAACACGGGTGCGGTCATGGCGATTTCCTCGGCTTTTGGCCCCCATAATCACTGGAGCTGCCATCGAAATTTTTTGCCGCTTTTTGTTGTAGCCGCTAATATATTTGAACAGGCGGTTGAAAGCTTGGTTACTGGCCTCGTCATAATTCGCATCGACTTCAATTTGTGCGACGATCAAGGGTTTATATTGCCTGACCTGGAAGTGGGCATTATCTTTGAGTACATCAAAACCCGCTTCCTCTACTGAAGGTACGCCAAATACACTGCATCCCGTTAAGAACACGGTGTTTAAAAAGTTAAGTAAAATTTTCATGGCGTCCTTGTTTTATGCGAATAAGTTGACTTTGAATGGTGCGTTAACAAACTAAATTGACAATGTGGTTAACTTTGCACCGTCCAGTGTTATTATTGACCTGACGTACGAGAAAGACCGTAACTTTCTAAATAATAATAACATCATGAGGAGGAGACGATGGACCTTGACAATAAATTTTCAGCCTTGCAGTTATCAATAATCAACGACCAAGCAGCCCTTTATGCTTGTGCCTGCCCTTTACAAGTCAGCCTGCAAATAGCCAGCTTGCGTAAATTATTCGATTATCAAAAGGAATGTATAGCTTCGGAAACGTCATCCGTCAGTAATGTGCAAATACAAGTACACCACCGAATTGCTGAGGCAACTAAAATAGCCCATCAGATCATGGAGCAATGCCTGGAGGACATTTTAGAATTGGAAGGCTGGGACAGAACCAATATTGAAATGCCTCCTGGAATACGGAAGCGCATTGAAATTAATTGATGGGTTGTGGTGATGTAGATCGTTTCCCGGATGGAGCTTGCGGAATCCGGGCTACATACAGAAAATCTCCGGTCTTACTCACTCGCAATCCTTTCCATTAGCCATGTAGGGTCGCAAAAATAACATCAATTTTTAATGACAAGCATTTCACTATAATTGGTCAGCAATGATTCCACCTGCCGTCAGTGCCTTGCAAAATTTATTTGTAGCATCATGGCAAGCACAGATTTCATTTACTCAACCAATAGAGATATTGAAAATAAATCTCATGAAAAAAATCCCAATCGGCATAAGAAGTTGTTTATTAGGTGAAAACGTACGTTTTGATGGTGGCCACAAACGCGATTCCTATATCACCGGCACACTGGGTCAATACTTCGAATTTCATCCTTTTTGTCCGGAAATGGGCATTGGCCTGGGTACGCCGCGCCGACTCTCCATCTGGAAAAAATAGACAATGCCGTGCGCTGTACCAGTGTTAAAGATAGCACAGTTGATGTAACCTAGTGTTTACGGGAATATGCCACACACCAACAAAAACCGCATTCCGTTTTATGCGGTTATATTTTAAAAAAGGACTCGCCCAGTTGCGGCATGGAAAAAGTTAAAATTTATGTCAATGATATCCCAAACCGTAAGGGCGTTGGCATTTATGCGGAGGAAATGATGCGTAACAATTCTCTGTTACCGGTAGAAGAAGAAGGCAGGTTTGGCGATCCGGCGCTAAGGGAAAATTTTATTCAACGTGTGTATGTGCTGTATCGCTGGAACGTGATGCTAGAAGCTGGCCTTCATGCACAAAGTCTGACCAAGTTCCACGCCCGCCATAAATTGATTATTATGAGCCATGGAGATTATCGAGAAATGGGGCAGTTATTGGCGGGTGTAACCAAGGCCAATGCACAGGAGATTGCCGATCAATATATTTTGCTGTTGATGAAAAAGCTTAAGAAGCTTGCCAGCCGAAAAAATCACGTCAATGTATTGCAACATGTTCAAGGTTATTTAAAAAAGGAATTAAACGCTGGTGATAAAGCCGAGCTTTGTGAGATCATCGAGGCCTATCGTCATGGGGAAGTGCCTTTGATTGTGCCATTGACCTTGCTTAAGCATCATTTCCGTAAATGCCCCGACCCTTATATAGAAGAGTCTTACTACATGTCGCCTTACCCGCAAGAATTAAAGCTGATTAATCAGCTATAAGCCTGTTTATGCTTGCGTGATAGCGCTTGAGCCAATGCATCGGGAAGGTTGTTGAATTGAAAAGTGAACCCTTGCGCCAACAACCTTTCGGGCATGACCTGTTGGCTTCCCAGGATCAGTTGTGACATTTCCCCAAGCAATATTATTAGCAGCCACTCCGGGACAGGGAATATTGAGGGACGTTTTAAAATATGGGCAAGTTTTTCGGTAAACTCATGGTTGGTCACAGGGGTGGGGGCGGTCGCATTGTAAGCACCTTGCATGGATGAATCCGTTATCATGGCTAGGGCATACTTACCCAGTCCTCAAGATGTATCCAAGACATCCATTGTTTGCCGCTACCTAATCGTCCGCCCAATCCCAAACGAAATGGTATCGACATGCGCCGCAATAACCCACCCCCTTGGCCAATAACCAACCCGGTTCTAACCAAACAAACCCTCACACCGTATTGCTCGGCTTTTTTTGCCGCCGCCTCCCAATCGGTGCATAGGGTCTGCGAGAAATCAGTAACTTGTGCTGACTGTTCGCTTAAGACGGTATCGCCTTGCTCACCGTAATAACCAATCGCAGAGCCGCTGATCAACAGCTTAGGCTTAACGGCCATTCGACCAATACGTGCCACCAACTCCTCCGTCAATCCGATACGGCTGTCTCGGATGATTTTTTTACGGCTTTCAGTCCAACGTGCCCCAAAAATAGGGGAACCGGCTAGATTGACGACAATGTCAAAGGAGTCTTCAGCCTTTATCTGTCGCAAACTTCCAAGGGCAATGACACCGGGGCCGCAGTATTTCGATACAGAACCAGGTTTTCGGCTCAAAACAGACACTTCGTAATCGTGTTCAACCAAACTTCGCGTCAATGCGCTGCCGATAAAACCAGTTCCACCAGTAACCAATATTTTCATAATCGTGACCCTATCAGTATGAAGCTATAACGTTATTTTATAACGCTCTATAGTTATACGGCTTTCTCGTGAATGGTCAATAATCGGGGGCGGGTAACCGCATTCGATATGTTTTTTGTCCCAGTGGTGGACTATATCGACTGGAAATGCTTTTAGTTCTGGAATCCATTGGTAGATATACCCGCAGTCAGCGTCGAATTTTTGTTGTTGCTTCCAAGGGTTAAAAATCCTGAAATAAGGTTGTGCATCGCAGCCTGTCGAGGCGACCCATTGCCAATTGCCGTTGTTGACGCACGGGTCGTAATCGAGCAGATGCCGCGCGAAATACCGCTCACCCCAACGCCAGTCAATATGCAGGTCTTTGACAAGGAATGAGGCGGTAATCATCCTGACTCGGTTGTGCATAAAGCCTGTGGCATTCAACTCTCGCATTCCTGCATCGACAATCGGGAATCCAGTTTCACCCTTGCACCAAGCCCGAAAATGGTGGGGGTTATTGTCCCATTCCAGATGGTCATATTTTGGTTTGAAAGCGTGGCCGAAAACGAATGGAAAGTGGAACGCAAGATGGGTGAAAAAAGCACGCCAATACAGTTGGCGCAATAAAGGGTGTTCGTAACCCAATAGATCAACTATCGCATAATAGGCTTCCCGTATTGAACAGGTACCAAATTTTAAATGAGCCGACAGCCGGCTTGTGGCATCCAGGTAAGGGTAATCGCGTCTTTGCGAATAATCTTGATAATTGCCGATACCTTCAAGCAGTGCCAACGCTTTGTCCCTGCCACCTGGCATGGGCACTATCGCACCGTTGTTTTGGCACTTTAATTGGTCTATGGAGAAATCAGAAGTCACCTTTACAAAACTGGCTTTTTCTAATGCTTGTGGCAGGGTAACCGGAATCCGTTTGGCACAGTTGTAAAAAGCCGTGAAAACCTTGTAAGGCGTGCTGTCACTTTTTAGTGCCTGTTCTGGTTCCATTAACAAGGCATCTGGCAATATGTGTAATGCGATACCTAACTCAAGGCATACGTCAGCAATCTCGGTATCTCGTAGTTGACTGAATGGCGTGTAATCCCTGTTGATAAAGACAGCTTCAATCTTATGTTGTTGGAATAAATGCGATATGACGTTTTTGGGTTCGGTGTGGTACAGCGTTAACTCACCGCCCACGTTTGATAACTGTGCTTCAAGGTCTTTGACTGATTGCAGCATGAAACCAAGGCCGGGCTTGCTTTGATATGGATGCGACTCTATTTGGCGGGGATCAAATATGAAACAGGGTATTACTTCATTTGACAGCCTGATGGCTTCATTCAATCCCGTATTGTCATAGACACGTAAGTCCCGGCGAAAGATGAAAAGGGCAGTGCCGTATTCAGGCATTTGGTTTCAAAGGTTCATTAACAACCAATTAGGCTTTTATGCATCTTCCTTTCCCTTCAACTAGCGCATGCCAGGCGGCATCTCCAATTTCGTCCTGTCCCAACCTTCCAGTTCCAAAATTTCATCCAGGCATTGCTCCATAATCCGGTGTGCCTTCTTGGTGGCTTCTGCGATGCTTACATGCACTTCGTGGTGTAAATCATTATCCAGGGGATTGGGTGTTCCCGAACATTGCTTTTCGAAGTCAAATAGTTTACGCAAATTGGTAATCTGCCTGCTGACGTGGTCGGGGCAAGCGCAAGTGTACAGCGGGTCTTGGTTGTTGATAATGGCAAGTTGCAACGCACTGAATTTTTTCTCAAGATCCATTGTATTTCCTATTCTTCTTTTTTAGTTGTTATGACTATAAGCTGTATGGCATAACCGCAAATATTATTAATACCTACTTAAGGGAAAGTAAGTAGGCTTTTTTTACGCTTCTGATTTTTAAAAAGTTAAGACTTTGCGCATTCATTGCGGCTAAGTCTTTTGTTAAGGCCTACTCTGCAACGTTCTCAAGCGTCTTCTTTGCTTGGCATTGGCTGATGGCTGCCTTCCAATCAACCTTGTCCTTAATCTTGCCCTTGAAGCAGTTGACTGTTGCATCGGCATCGTTGCTCCCTGCACATAAGTCCATGGCATTTTGATATTCCCATTTATCGCTGTCACCGTAGCTGACATGGCTGGTCATGACATGGTGGAAACACTCGCCAGGGGCTTTGGGACTGGTTGAATTGCCGCACAAATAATCCAAATTTTTGTCTTCCCACTTCGACGCACTTGCGTAGTTGGTGGTCGAGTCCCAGGCAATTTTGCCTTGGATATGAGCTTTACAGGCAGCCAGGTTTTCTTTGGCGAATACGCTTTGGGTAAAGCCTATGCCCGCGACTAATGCGATTGCAGACAGTGCTAGTTTGGTTGTGTGTTTATAGATCGTGATGTTCATTTCATCTCCAAATTATTATTAAATGACGCAACAAACAGTTGCGAGATTAACTTAACAGTCCTTGGAGGCTTGTCAAAAAAACGCGACTTATTGGGACATACTTTTGGACTGGATATGACTTGGAGTGTGCTTCAGAAGTTCGGCCTTGGCCTCCAACCAATCGTGCAGCTCGTAGCCCGGCGAGAAGTTACGTTTTTCGGCTTTATAAAATGCGGCTTCGGCAATCATTGAATCCAAATTGGCTGGGCATTCACTTGGCTTATCTTCCCAGCCAAAGCCAAACCGTATCAGGTCGAACACTTTTTCAGGCGGCCTTTCCTTGAGTCCAATTCGGCTTGGCTTTGTAACTGAGAACGTCCCAAATAGCCTGTCCCAGATGGATAACACGAAACCGTAGTATAGTTAAGCCCTTTTGGTTCGGCTGAATGGTGCACTCTTTGGAGGGTTGGTACAGTTATAAAACTCCCTAAGATCCGCTCGAATTTGAAACGGGCATTGGTGTGATGAAACATCATGCTCACAAGAATCAGGGCTTCTATTGCCAGGACTGACATTTTGTCGATGCCAAGGAGGATAATTAATCCGACCTTTAAGCAAGTCGTGGTGAAGATTTCTAAAAAATGCACACGAAATGCCGTCGACACATTTAAATACCGATCACTATGGTGCACCCGATGGAATAGCCATAAAAAATTAAACCGATGACAAGCCCTGTGCCACCCGTACAACAGCAAATCAACCGCTAAAAAGGACAAAATTACCTTGAATGCGGGATTTAGTGTCAAACTTAAAAGACCATATCCCGCGTTTCGTTCGGCAATTGCCAGTAACATAGACACTGAAAAAACGATCACAAAAATACTGTTAAAGGCAAACAGGCTCATATTGGTCAGATAAGACCGATGGATTCGCCAAGTAGGGTAGGAGTCCCTAAGAGAACGAAGCTCATAGCCCGACAGGGCTACAAAACAAGACAGTAAGCCAATGGTTACCAGTTCGCCAGTCAGTTCAACAGGCCACGTTATAGCCCAATGGGAAAACGGTAAATATAATTTCGTGTTTGAAAGTAACTTAAATAACACTTGCTTACCCTCCATACTCTCAGAAAACTGATGCTAGTTAAATAAGCTTACGATAGCGAAATGACAAAATGATGAATAATACCCAGGTATTCCCATTGCTTTGGATTATAACCTTTGAATTTTTTCATTGCCTTTATGCAATAATTTAAGCATGTTGCGTGCCAAAATCATTTTTAACGCTACCGGACTCCTGGAAACCTATGGGTTTGCTTCTAAAATGATGGTTTATGTAGTGGTCCAGAACGCGAATGCAATAGTCTGAGAGGAATATACCAAGTGAGAATGGATTAACGGCTGAACTTTGCACCATCTTGGATAGATATGAGCCAACCATTTGCGCGAGTTGGTCGCAAATGACATTAAAGGATTTTTTAATCCGGACTCTTAGAGCCGTTTCCGGCTATTAGGAATTACGCTCAAAATCCTTTTGAAGTGCCTTTCGGTGATAAAGGCCAAGAAAAAAAGTTGCGTGAAATTTTCAGCAACAACGATATCCAATCCTATATGCTCCGGCACACACTCTTTTCGGGTATTGAACAACTTATCCCAAAATGCCATGACAATGCCATAGTTGCTGTCGTGCTCACTACGCAACGTCGAATGATGGGTGCGATGCAAAGACGGTGTAATGATATATTCCGACAAGCTTTTTTCTTGTTCAAAACTCAGGTTTGAATGATGAAAGAAAATGAAAAACAATTGGATTGATTCAATCGCCAGTACCAAATAGGCATCCACCCCAATCAAAACGACAAACAGGCATTTGTATGGGATTTCGAGAAACAGGTCAAAAACGTGAAAACGAAAGCCTGTTGAGGTGTTAAAGCTTTTATCGCTATGGTGGACCTTGTGAAACCGCCACAGGAATTCAAAATGATGGCTGGCAACATGCCAAGCATAGATTGACAAGTCGTACAACAAGAATGCAAACACCCACTTGATGGGATTGTTAGCCATGCCACTTAAAAGGCCATGGCCGGAAAATTGTTGGGCAACAAAAAATAATGATGTTGCCCGCAACAGGGTCAGGATAATGTTATTGAATACAAAAGCGGCCGTGTTGGTATAAAAAGAAGACTTCCCTACAGTATTTGTAAAACGGCGGTAAGGCTTCAGTTTTTCCATAACCACCAAAGCGAAGAAGGCGAGAATTGCAAAACCAAACAATATTTGGCTGGGTAATAGGTTGACGGTTTCGTTTGGCATTTGGTAAAAGTCCTAAAAATGTTAAATTCCAGTTTATCCCGATTGCTAAAAATAGCTATCCCTTTAGTCTCCAAACCCGCCTATTAATTCAACCCAAGATTTCGTGGTGTAATAGTGATTGGCCAAAGAGTTTTAACACGTACCACTGAACCTAAACCCAAAAACATTTTTTAAGGACTTCCCTTCTCTTGCAAGTCTTGCCAGCCAAGATTTAGCTGTTAAGTTGTAGAAAGAATTAATAGGGTAAAGGAATGTAATGAAAATGAAACTTTCATTCGGCACATCAAAACAGATTTGTGGTGAAGCCAGCATTGTTATAAACGCAAGTGAGATGGACGTATTCTGCTTCGTTGCCAATAATTTTTTTCTTAATTATCCCAAGTGGGCGCCTGAGGTGGTTGAGTTGGAAGCTTTGGATGGCGACCAAGTCCGCGTTGGGGCCAAAGGCCGTCAAGTGCGTGAGGACAACGATTCACAGATTGAATCCATTTTTGAAGTCGTTGAATACAACCCTCATACAATTTTTGTTATCCAAGGCTTAAGTACGCCGTATAAGCAATCCTACTTGGTTGACAGCGACGACCAAGGCAACCAAACAAAGCTAACCTTTAGGTTTGACCTGCTGGAAATTGAAATTTTTATGCGACCGTTTGAAAAATTAATCCGGGTGGCCATAGAAGATGGCGCTGAAAACACAGTCGAAAAGATAAGGGATTTAGTCCACACCCACCAAATGCAACTCGCATCTTAATTTTAACGGAGATAACCTATGCCTTTTATCATTAAAAAAGATTCTGGAATCATCCCGCAAGTCCTAACCGCCATTTTGGACGAATGCGTTAATGGCGTGACCTTGGCCGACCCCGATCTGGAGGATTGCCCGATTATTTATGCCAATAAGGCATTCGAACGTTTGTCGGGTTACGGTCAAGAAGAAATCATCGGGATAAACTGCCGGTTTCTTCAAGGTACGGACAGGGTTCAAGAAGCTCGACGCGTCATTAGGGATGGCTTAAAAAAGCATGATGTTATAGAAGTGACCTTGCGCAACTATAAAAAAGACGGCACCTTATTTCATAATCACCTAAAAATAACCCCGTTATTAGATAGTAAAGGTAGGGTGCTTTATTTCCTCGGCATTCAATATGACATTACCTACCAAGTAAATGCAGAAAACGAAATCAAACGGCTTGCCGATTTGTTGAAGTAGCCTTCATAAGGCTTAACCGGGTTGCCAACTTGAAAAACCGATTGCCTAGATTGAAGGATGAAATTACCAAAATTTCATTTCATAATCTTCACACCGACATCGTTTGGGGAAAAATAGCCGTCCTCATTTGTCTTGTTAGCAT
>Ga0302322_100005617_pt1 | contig 11012 bp, 9 predicted proteins | sample Fen_T0_2_FD_203757 | JGI IMG/M metagenome (GOLD analysis project Ga0302322, IMG submission 203757) | Peat permafrost microbial communities from Stordalen Mire near Abisko, Sweden - Fen_T0_2 | ecosystem: Environmental > Terrestrial > Soil > Wetlands > Permafrost | place: Sweden: Abisko... | reverse complement strand
CAAACCGAAACACGGCGGCGAAGAAGTTGTGGATGTGGTCGGGCCTTTGTGTGAAAACAGCGATAAATTTGCCAAACAGCGCCTGCTGCCAAAAACAGTAGAAGGGGATATCATGGTACAGCACGATACGGGCGCGCACTCCCCGGCCATGGGGGGAAATTATAACGGCTGGCTGCGGCCCCAGCAGTTATTGCTTCGGACCGACGGCTCAGTGGAATTAATCCGCCGCGGGGAGACCATTGAGGACCTCTTCGCCACGCTGAATTTTAAGCCTAAGGTGCTGAAGGGTTAAGGCTGGCGGTTGAAAAAGCGGTATGTCGTTGCGAGGAATATAAGCGACGAAGCAATCGAAAATGTATGTACATAGAAAAACAATACTATGTTTATATCCTGACCAATGCCAAACATACGACGCTCTATACAGGGGTCACGAATAATCCGGATTGACGCGCCCTTTGATGGTGGTTTAAGAAAAGTCTCCCTACTACAATAAGAGCTGCTTTAGCACACAAAAAAGAGGCCTGCTTATTACAGCAGGCCTCTTTCTGTTTAATAGTGAAATTTACTTCTTTTTCTGTTGATTGTTCTGATTATTCTTATTGGTATTCGCGGGCGGCGGAGTCTGTTTCGCCGGTGCAGTGTTTACGGGCTGAGCAAACTCGGGCAAAGCGGCGCCGGTTAACGGGGCCTCTTTCTTACTCTGCATGATTGCCCAGGCGACACCGATAAAGAGGACAACCGCGATGGCAATTACCCACCAGTTAGTTGATCCGCTGGTGTATTTCACAATGATCGGGGCAACGATCAAACTGACCATGTTGACCACTTTGATCATCGGGTTCAGGGCGGGACCGGCAGTATCTTTCAGCGGGTCGCCGACAGTGTCGCCGACAACGCTGGCTTTGTGCCGTTCACTGCCTTTACCGGTATTGGCTTTGAGGTCGCGGGGTTCATCTTCAACGGATTTCTTGGCGTTATCCCAGGCGCCGCCGGCGTTGGACATGAAGACAGCCAATAACTGGCCGCTAACGATGATACCGGCCAGGAAGCCGCCGAGGGCTTCAACATGCAGTACCAGACCGATAAAGATGGGGGTCAGGACGGAAATTGCCGCTAAAGGCAGCAGTTCTTTCTGCGCCGAGGCGGTAGAAATACCGACAACCTGTGCATAATCCGGTTTCACGGTGCCTTCCCAGACACCCGGAATGCGGAACTGGCGGCGGACTTCCTGCACGATGCGTCCGGCCGCGCGGCTGACCGCACGGATGGAAAGGGAACTGAACAACCAGGGCAAAGCGCCGCCCAGCAGCAGACCGACAAATACACGGGTATCGGAAACGTTGATTCCTTGCAGAATCGGTATTTTAGCGGCAGTTGCCGCCATACTGTTATTTAATGTTGTTTGAACATTACCGACATCGGTCATATAAGAGGCGAAAAGACTGGTCGCGGCGATGACCGCGGAAGCGATGGCAACGCCCTTGGTGATGGCTTTGGTGGTATTGCCCACCGCATCCAGGTCGGCCATAACCTGACGGGCTTTCTTGGTTTCTTCATCATCCTGGCCCTGCCAGGCCATTTCAGCAATACCGTTTGCGTTATCCGAAATGGGTCCGAAGGAGTCCATGGCAACATTGTTGCCGGTATGGCTGAGCATACCGATACCGATCATGGCTACAGCATAGAGTACGTAAATCGGCAGGGTTTGACCAACCGGAACGCCGTTACTGGTAGGACCGAAGTTGCCATACAACAGCAGCGCGCCGATAAATGAGATGGCGATAACGACCAGCGCCCAGACGCTGGATTCCATACCGATGGACAGACCGGTCAGGATAACAGTGGCAGGTCCGGTATCGGTGGATTTGACAATACTTTTCACCGCGCTTCTCTTGGTGGAAGTGAAGAGCGAAGTCAGCGGGTTAAAGGCAATAGCCAGTCCGACGCCGATGGTGGTCAGCACTGCCAGTCTCCAATCATGGGCATATAAAATTGCTACGAGGAAAGCGAAGATAATCGTATTGACGCTGGAGACTTCATAGGAGCGGAACATAGCTTCTTCCGCGTCATGAGCCCTTAAGAACGGGATGGGGAATTTCTGCCAGATGGGCACGGTGAATGTTCCCAGAATGGAGCTGAGAACGCCGATACCGCGGATAATCAGCGGATAGATTAGCCAGTAGAGGTGACCGGTCGCGATGACCAGGGTAATACCCAGTAACATCGAGGAAACGATCGTAACCTCGTAACTTTCGAAAATATCTGCGGCCATACCGGCGCAGTCACCAACATTATCACCGACCAGGTCGGCAATAACAGCCGCGTTGCGCGGGTCGTCTTCGGGGATATCTTTTTCAACTTTACCCACCAGGTCCGCGCCGACATCGGCAGCTTTGGTATAAATACCGCCGCCGACGCGCATGAACAGGGCGATTAATGTGCCGCCCAGGCCGAAGCCGAGCAGGATATCCGGTGAAGCTTTACCGAAAATGATAAAAATCGCGGTACCGCCGAGTAAACCGAGACCGTCGGTTAACATACCGGTAACCGTGCCGGCATAATAAGCAATGGAAAGGGATTCGTTCAGGCTGCGTCTGGCCGCGGAACTGGAACGGACGTTGGCCTGAATGGCCATGCGCATGCCGAGCTGCCCGACCAGCAGCGAGAAGGTGGCGCCCAGGACGAACGCGATGCTGCGTCCGATGGCGATAATCAGCTGAGTATTCGTCGCAAATACCAGCTTGGCCTCAGTGCTTGGCGGAACAACATAGACACTGAAGAAAAGCGCGATTGTCAGCACGATAATCATCGGCAGGATAGATTTCAGCTGACGGCTGAGGTAACTGTCCGCCCCGACGCGGATGGCATTCCATACCTCCTGCATCTTGGGGGTGCCTTTGTCTTTTTTCATCACGATGCCGCGCAATAACCACGCGTACCCCAGGGCGATGAAAGCTACGACAAGGACCAGGACGATGGCGATTTGCTCAAAACTGCTGAGCCCGAAGCGAGTTAAGTTTAGTAGATTCATCAGTACTCCTTTTCTAAGAATCTAAAGGTGGGTTACAGGCTTAAAAGCCCTACTCCCACTTATACATACTTCTTTCTATTATGCTAGTCTTAAAACCGGTTGTCAATTGTTTAAAAGGCTTACGCTTTTACGGCTGAATAATCTTGAGGCGAAAAGAAAAGTTACATGGCAACTGGTCTTTAATTTCGATAACCTTTATACTTACATTGACGGAAAGGATAACAAATAAAAATGACAGAAACAACTTTACTCAAAGCTTTGACCGATGCCGGGTTGGCCAGCCGCCGCAAAGTGACGGAGGCGATTAAAGCCGGCAAAGTTAAAGTAAACGGCCTTGTCGCCGAAAACTTCCGCCAACCGGTTAATGTTGAAACCGATAAAATTCTTTTCGAGGGCCGTCCCGTTAACCTGAAAGCGGAGCAGGTAGTGTACCTGATGCTGAATAAACCCGACGGTTTGCTCTGCACCACCAGCGATGACCGCGGCCGTCGCACAATTCTGGATATTCTCCCCGAACAATACCGCAAATTACGTCTCTACCCGGTAGGCAGATTGGACATGGACAGCACCGGATTGCTGATTTTAACCAATGACGGCGCCCTGACTTACCGGTTGACCCATCCCAAATTCGAACACGAAAAAGAATACCTGGTGCAGGTTGAAGGCACTCTGCAGCCACGTGAAAAACAAAATCTGGAGCGCGGCGTCAGGCTGGAAGACGGCGTGACCGCGCCGGCGATTATCAAGGATGTGCGCGCCGCCCCGTTTAACTACAGCCTCATTATCCACGAAGGTAAAAAACGGCAGATAAGACGGATGTTTGCCCATCTGGGATATCGGGTCCTGGCGCTGAAACGTATCCGTATGGGGAAACTGACACTGGGCACTTTAAAAGAAAGTCAGACCCGTCAGTTGACCGAACGGGAAATCAAATCTTTACTCAACGATTAGAAATTATCTCTCTCAAAATCTACGTGGTTGTCCGAAAATAGACATTGGAAAATATTTTTATGGATTCCCGATCAGGTCGGGAATGACATAAAGAGTGACGGACTTCGAATTTTCAACCTACGGTTTCCGGTACAAACCGTTTTCTTTGATATATTCTTCCACGACTTGAGGCACCAGCCCGCTGATCGGTAAACCCTGAGCTACCTTATTTCTGATGTCGGTGGCGCTGATTTCCAGCCGCGGTTTGTCCATCAGGATCACTTTCTTCGAGATTCCGGGCAGCGCCGCTTCTAATTTTTTCATGTTGGGGCGTTCGTATCCGGGCCGGGGCACCGCTACCAGAAAACACATCTCGATCAGTTTTGCCGGCTCTTTCCATTGCGGAATTTTCGCCAGGTTATCCCAACCGAGGATGAAATACCAATCAGTTGGCTCTACAGCCTGCGCTTTCAGCTCGGCAATACTGTTTACCGAATAAGACGGCCCCTGGTGTTCAATTTCTATTGTGGAGGATTTGAAATATGGTCTGGATTGCAGCGCCAGGGCCAGCATTGCAGTACGGTTACGCGCCGGCGATATCGACCGGTCGGATTTCATCCACGGCTGACCGGCCGGCAGAAAAATTACTTCGTTAAGATTGAGGTAAGACCTGGCCTCTTCGGCAATGGCCAGGTGTCCGTTGTGAACCGGGTCAAACGTGCCACCCAGAACGCCGATTTTCATGGACTACCATTCCCATTCCGCCGCGCCGCAGCGGATGATGTCTCCGCGCTTGATGCCGGCGTTTTCCAGCGCTTTGTCAACGTGCAATCTGACCATCTGTCCCAGTATTTGACCCTGAATGGTTGTGTCCGACATATCCACCCGGGAGACTATCCGCTCCAGTTCCGGTTCGCTTACAACAAAAACATCGCCGTCCCTGGTGATTGATACCTGTTTGTGGCGCGGTAACGGGCGGAAGACTTTAGCCGCCGGTTGCTGGTTCAGAATATCACTGGCTTTTAATAAGTCGTTAACTGTTTTCATCAATCCGGGAATACCCTCACCGTTCATGGCGGAAACAAAATGAACATCAATACCGGCTTCTTTGAAAGACTTTTTGATTTCTTTTTTCTTATCCTGCACTTCAGGCAAGTCGATTTTATTAATGACCACGATTTGCGGTTTTAGCGCCAGCTTCGAATCAAAGAGACTTAATTCATTATTTACTTTTATCATGTTGTCCAGCGGCGACTCAGCGGTACCGTCAATCAGGTGAATCAGCAGTCTGGTACGCATACTGTGGCGCAGAAAATCGTGCCCCAGTCCGCGGCCTAAATGCGCGCCGTCGATCAATCCCGGAATTTCCGCCAAAACAAAATTTTCAAAGTTTACGCCAACGACTCCGACAATCGGTTCTTTGGTGGTAAAAGGATAATTTGCAATCTCCGGTTTGGCGGCGGAGGACAATGCTAACAGCGAAGATTTACCGACATTCGGATAACCGATAATGCCGACGTCGGCAATGAGTTTCAATTCCAGCGAAATTACTTTGGCTTCACCGTTTTCTCCGGACTGTGCCAGCCGCGGTGTCTGATTGGTGGATGAAGCAAAATGGACATTCCCCAAGCCGCCCCGGCCGCCCTGCGCGACGATGACCTGATCGCCGGCACTCTCCAGATCGCCCAGCACATCATCAAACCCGTCTACGTTTTTTACATAAACAACAGTCCCTTCCGGAACCTTTAGAATCAGCGGGTCGCCGTTTCTGCCGTGCTTCTTCTGCGCAGCGCCGGAACCGCCATTATCTCCCTTGTAAAGTTGTTTCTTTTTAAATCCCCACAGATTCATGACCGCGGGGTCTGCCTCGATGATTACGTCCCCGCCTTTACCCCCATCCCCGCCGTCAGGACCGCCAAAAGGCACAAACTTCTCTCTGCGGAAGGTAATCGCCCCATCCCCACCTCTACCTGCTAACACTTTAATTTCAGTTATATCAAACATTAATGTTATCGTACACTAAATCAATAATCTTTTCTATGTTAAGTAAAGGATGACGATAGTATTAATATGATTTGCGGCAGCGTAACAGGCATTAAATACCTGCGAGAAAATAAATATGGGTGTTTTGGCAGTATCAGCCGGTAAAAAGTTATCAAAAGGAACAGGGAGTTATTGAAAAAATGGGGCCGGCAGATGAATCATTTGAAAAACTGTTGTTTAACTGCAGTTGCGGGTGGCATAGAGTTTCTGCTGGATATTGAACACCTGGCGCTTCAGCTGCGGGTTGTTGTTGATAGCATCGGACATCTTTTCATAGGCATAGCTGATAGTCGCCGGACTTCGGTCGCCTAATTCACGCCCGATTTCGGATAACGAACATTCTGTTTCCTGGCGCATCAGGTACATGCAAATCTGGCGGGCCTGCACGGTAGCCTCGTCACGTCTCCGGCCGCGCAGGTCGGTGAGCGTCAACTGGAATGTGCCGGCCACTGTTTCGCTGATGAGGTGCGGGGTGATCGGGGCCAGCTTTGGTTCTTTGCTGGCAATATCACAAAGGGCGCGCCCGGCAATTTCGGGCGTGACCGCCGTGTTTAGTAATTTTGAATAAGCGACGACCCTGTTCAGCGAACCTTCCAGCGCCCGGATATTATCTTTGACTTGAAGAGCGATGTATTCCAGCACGTCATGGTTAATCGAAATTTCATCGCGGTCGGCCTTATTTTGCAGGATGCCCATGCGGGTATCAAAGTCCGGCGGCTGCAGGTCGGCCACCAGTCCCCATTCGAAACGGGAGCGCAGGCGCTCTTTCATCGCCGTAATGGACTTCGGTGATTGGTCGCTGGCCACCACGATCTGGCGGTTGCTGCTGTGCAATTCGTTAAACGTATAGAAGAAATTCTCTTCAATCTGCTCTTTGCCGGCGAAGAACTGCACGTCGTCCACCAGCAGCATATCCACGTTGCGGAATTTCTTGCGGAATTCATCGGTGGATTTTTCGCGGATGGCTGTCACCAGTTCATTGGTATACTGTTCGGCGCTGACGTAAAGCACTGCCAGATGGTTGAGCGCTGCCCGGTTGCCGATGGCATGGAGCAGGTGGGTTTTCCCCAGTCCGGCGGCGCTGTATAGGAACAGCGGATTGAAAGCCAGTCCCGGATTTTCCACCACCTTGGCGGCGGCTGCATAGGCAAGATTGTTGGAGTTACCAACCACGAATGTATCGAATGTGTATCTGGGGTTGAAAAGCGGCAGGTTGGCGCGGGAAGCGCTGCGCTTTTCGGCGCTGGCCGCCACCCGGAATTCAACCTTGACATCATCCTTCAGGATGCCGGTCAGGGCTTTTTCAATCAGCGACCGCTGGTTCTTTTCCAGGTATTCTGCAACAAAAGTGTTTGGCACGCCGACGACAAAACGGTTGTCCCGGCATTCCATCCCAACGGTTTTACTCAGCCAGGTGCTGAAGTTAGGTTTACTGACTTCCAATTGCAACTGGCCCAAAGCGGCTTCCCAGATTTCGGGGGCCGGACGAGTTATCATTATATCAAATCCTAAACCATCCGCCTCAGGATAACTTGTGGTGATAACTAATTGATACTGTGCGGATTGGTGAACAAAATTTCCAAGAAACCTTAGTGATGGCAAGAGACGATAACTAGGATATTATGGGTGACTATTGGATAGCAAGGGTTTTCCTGAAAATTGACGGGAGTTGGCGAGGATTAACCATAGTTTCTTTCCCGATTAAAAGGTCTGTCGGGCTTTCTCTTTCTCGATTTTTCTCACTGATAGACATGATTACTGTATAACAAAAAAAAGTCAATATTTTATTAAGAACCGGGCCATTTTTATTCGGTAATAATGTATTATTATAACCAAAATGTCCGGGCATTTTTATCCCCGCTTAATTTTGGTGGTAAAATACGGGTGTCGGAGGAAAAGCGATGAGGATTATCTTTATGGGTACCCCGGATTTTGCTGTTCCTGCGCTGGAAAAGTTGATCGACGGCGGGTATGAAGTGGCGGTTGTCTATACCCAGCCGGACAAAGCGGCGGGAAGGGGACGGGTGGTGGAAGAACCGCCGGTTAAGAAAGCGGCGCTGCGGCACAATCTGACCGTCTTGCAGCCGGAAAATTTTAAATCGGCGGAAACCAAACGGCAGTTGTTGGAGTTGAAACCGGACACCATCGTGGTCGCCGCCTTCGGACAGATCCTGCCGCGGTCCGTGCTGGAAATCCCGGCTTTCGGCTGCATCAATATTCACCCTTCTCTTTTACCGAAATACCGCGGCGTGGCGCCGGTGCCGGCAGCAATCCTTAACGGCGAAGAATTTACCGGTGTCAGCATTATGCTGATGGACAAAGGCATCGATACGGGCCCCGTGCTCACTTCCGTTCATGTGCCGGTTTTACAGCAGGATACTACCGAAACCCTGATGCAAAAACTGGCCAATACCAGTGCCCAGTTGCTGCTGGATACCCTCCCGGGATGGTTCCGCAAAGAAATCACGCCGCAGCTGCAAAATAACGGCGAGGCTACGTACACTAAGATGCTGACTAAAGAAGCCGGCGAGATAGACTGGAAATTACCGGCGGTGCAAATCTGGCGGCAGGTTCGCGCCTACCAGCCGTGGCCCGGCAGTTATACCCGGTGGCAGGGTAAACAACTGAAGATACTGGAAGCCGTGCCGTTGACGGGTGAAGTGACCGGGGAAGCCGGGACGGTGCTGAACGTGAACAAAAATGAGGCTGCATTCGGGGTTGTAACCGGAAACGGTATCCTCGGCGTGAAAAAAGTGCAAATGGAAGGAAAAAAAGCCGTCACCGCCGATGAATTCCTGCGCGGGCAGAGACAGTTTATCGGAGCGGTGCTGGGATAGGATTGTTTGTCATTCTGAGGTTACGAAGTACTTGAAGAATCTCCAACTCTACTCATTAGGCAGGGAGACCCTTCGCTTCACTCAGGGTGAGATTTTTACCATTGAAAAAGGAGCACCCGAATTGACATTACCGGAAGATTTGAGTAAATTTGCCGCCTTGCGTGAAATTATTGCTAAATTGAGGGCGCCGGACGGCTGTCCCTGGGATCGCAAGCAGACCCACCTGACCCTGCGGGAATCATTCTTGCAGGAGTGTTACGAAGTGTTGGAAAGCCTCGATGAAAAGGACGCCAAAAAACTGCGCGAAGAACTCGGCGACCTGCTTCTACATATTGTGCTGCAGGCGCAAATCGCGCAGGAAGCCGGCGAATTCAGTATCGATGATGTCATCCAGGGGATTAACGAAAAGTTGATTTACCGCCATCCCCACGTTTTCAGCACCGCCAAGGTGAAAAACGCCGAGGAAGTGCTGCACAACTGGCAAGAACTGAAGCAGCAGGAAAAAGATAAGAAAGGCAATAAGGAATCACTGCTGGCCAGCATACCGAAAAATTTGCCGGCGCTGAGCTACAGTCAGGAGATCCAGGACCGGGTGGCGGAGGTTGGGTTTGACTGGGAGAATGACGAGGGTGTGATTGAAAAACTGGCGGAAGAAGTAGCGGAATTTAAGCAGGCTAAAAGCGCCCCGGAGAAAAACGAAGAATTCGGGGATATCATGTTCACCATGGCCAACATCGCCCGCCGTCAGGGCATCGAGCTGGAGGTAGCCTTAAGGGAAGCCAATCAAAAGTTCTATAACCGTTTCACTTATATGGAAGCCGTCTGCAAAAAACGCGGCGTTAAAATCGGCGATCTCTCTTTCAAAGAGCAGAACGACCTGTGGGACGAAGCTAAGAAGAAAGCGGCGAAAATAAAGAAAACCGAGTAAAAAAGCGAAATAAAAATTATCCTTGGACATAGCAAGTTTTGGGTAGTAAAGTAGAAAAGTAATTTGCCTGTCCCAAACCAACGGAGGAGGTATCACATATGAATAAATATTTCTCGGAACTGATTGGCACCGCGGCGCTTGTACTTGTCGGCTGCGGCAGCGCCGTCATTGCCGGCAGCCACATCAGTTATACCGGCATTGCTTTTGCCTTCGGGTTAACTGTACTGGCGATGGTTTACGCTATCGGCCCGATTTCCGGATGCCATATCAATCCGGCCATCACCGTCGCGATGTGGGTGGCTAACAAAATCAAAGGCAAAGACGCGATTTTCTATATCATTGCGCAGTGTATCGGGGCCATCATCGGCGCGGGCATACTCTGGGTAATCGCCAGGGGCCTGCCCGGTTACACCCTGGCGGTTAACGGCCTCGGGCAGAATGGCTACGGCGCGCATTCCCCGGCGGGCTATTCCCTGCTTTCGTGTTTTATCTTTGAAATTGCGTTCACCGCGCTGTTTCTTTTTGTTATCTTCGGTGCGACGCATAAAGATGCCCCAAAGGGATTTGCCGGCATTGCCATCGGCTTTACGCTGGTCTTGATTCATCTTGTCGGCATCCCGGTGGACGGCACTTCAGTCAACCCGGCCCGCAGCCTGGGCCCGGCGGTCTTCGTCGGCGGCGCGGCGATTTCGCAGGTCTGGCTGTTCATTGTTGCCCCGATCGTCGGTGGTGTGATTGCCGCCATCGTTTGGAAATACTGCTTCGAAGGGAAAATGACAGAGCCGGCTAAATAAACAGGGATTATTACTTGAGGCAAAGCCCGTATAAAAATTTGGATGTTTGAATTTGGTTATTGTTTCGGATTTCGATATTCGTATTTAATGTTTTTCTTGATTATTGAACTTTGAACCTTGATTATTTCCCTATAAGTCTCTGTTCTTCAGGAATTGCTGCGCGAAGTAAACGCAGGCGACGATAGCCGCGACCGTAATCCCCAGCGCCCACCAGTAATTAGTGCCCGGACCGGACATCAGGTTTATGCCCCAGCTTAATAGCACGCCCGGCATATATTTGCCGATAACCGGAATCGCGCTGATGATGCCTTGAACAATAATCACGCCGATGGCCAGCCCGCCGGCGGCCAGTGAACTCTTGTACAGACTGGAAAAGAGCAGCGTCACCGCCAGGCAAAATACTAGGAACAACCCGAGCAGCAAATTCATGCCCACATAAGGCCAGACAG
>Ga0302322_100005615_pt1 | contig 11014 bp, 11 predicted proteins | sample Fen_T0_2_FD_203757 | JGI IMG/M metagenome (GOLD analysis project Ga0302322, IMG submission 203757) | Peat permafrost microbial communities from Stordalen Mire near Abisko, Sweden - Fen_T0_2 | ecosystem: Environmental > Terrestrial > Soil > Wetlands > Permafrost | place: Sweden: Abisko... | reverse complement strand
TGGGGTTGAAATATGGGTAAATCATGAAAAATAAACTTTTCTTTATTGTAACCTAAGCCTCCTGAAATTGCAATCCATACATCCAATCAGACCGGGGCGATCACCCGGCCCCATCGCGGCCAAAGTGTTCCTTCGAGTCGGGTCGCCCGAACTTCGAAAGTTTCGCCGGGGTTGAGAAGGTCTATCCAGCGTCCCTCGGGAAGTCCAGGGGGAAGGGCCACCGACCAGACGGCTTCTCCTTTGGCGCTGTTGACCACCACCAAGATGGGCCGGCCCCCCGAGAGTCTCCAAAACCCGAATTGTTCGTGGGCGACGAAGGCCTGGAGGTAGTCGCCGCGGCGAAGCGTCGGCTCCTGGCGGCGCAGAGTGGCCAATCGGCGCCAGAGCTGGCGAAGGGGCTGGTGGGGCAGGGCGTCGAGATCCTGCGGTCGGAGCGCCGGCCGCAAGGGTTCGTCTCCTGGGTCCTTTTTCCCTTCGATTCCTACCTCGGTGCCGTAATACACCATGGGAATACCGGGCACCGTGGCCGAAAGAATCGCATGGGGATACAGAAAAGCCGGATCGGTGAGGGTGGACGCCAGTCTGTCGACGTCGTGATTGTCGCCGAAAGTAACGAACCTTTGGCCCCGGTAAATGCCCTGGGGACCGAACTGACGGTTCAGGGTCCAGGCCAACTCGAAGTAGTTGGAATCGTTGTGACTCGACCAAAGCCCCTTGTAAAGCTCATAGTTCGTGACCGAATCGAGGCCTGCCCCCGGGGCCCAGGCGGTGTAGTCCCCGTGGATGACTTCGCCCATCAGCCAAAAGCCGGGTTTCTGGGACCGGCAAAACGCCGAGAGTTCCCGGAGGAAGGCGGGGTCGATCACGTCGGCCGCGTCCAGCCTCAGGCCGTCGAGGTCGTAGCGATCTATCCATTGCCCCACGGCCCCAAGCAGGTAGGCCCGGACTTCGGGGTGGGAAAGGTTGAATTTCACGAGGCTGAGGTGGCCGTTCCAGCCTTCATAAGAAAAGGGGTCGCCGTACGGGCTGCGGCTCTGGAAGTCGACCCCGGCGAACCAGCCCGCGTAGCGGCTATCCCTGCCTTGGGACACCAGATCGAGGAAGGGACCAAAGCCCCGGCCGCAATGATTGAAGACCCCGTCGAACACCAGGCGGAATCCCCGGGCCTTCCAGGCGGCCAGCGCAGTCCGCAGGTCGTCGTTCGTCCCGAGGCGGCGGTCCAGGGTGGTGTAGTCGTGGGTGTCGTAGCCGTGGGTTCCCGACTCCCAAAGGGGCCCCAGGAGCAAGGCGTCGGCCCCGATGGCCGCGGCGGGTTCCATCCAGGCCGCCAGATCTCGGATTCGTGGGACGGGGTCGCCCCCCGGGTTGGTCCACGGGGCCCCGAGGGCTCCCAAGGGGAAAATGTGGTAAAAGAACGCGTCTTCGGCCCATGAACTCATGAGTCTCTCCTCCTCGATCGACTGAAAATTCCCGATCAGCTAAAAATTCCGTAAAGAAATTGCCTCGTCCCCGCCCGCAGAAAGGCCTCATCGGGGACGGCCCACCCGCCCAGATGGATGCCCGTCCAATGGTTCAGCGTGCCCAGCCAGCCGGCGGCTAGCAGCCTTTGACGTCCCTTCATGTTCCCGTATTGCAACCCTGCCTCTTCGAACAGGGCCTCGGTTCTGGTCTGAAGCGCCATCACCCCTGGCCTGACCAGCGCCGCGGAACCGTTGTCCTGGGGCAGAAAGGTCAGGCACAGCTCGAGACGGAACCAGTCGGGTTGGAACCTCACGGCGTCGATCCAGACCCCGGCCTGGCGTTCCAGGTACCACGGGAGGTCCCTATCGTAAGGTCCTAGGGTGTCGAGGGCGCGGTTCAGGACCTCGAAGCCCCCGTCAACCAAGGTTTTGACCAGGCCTTCCTTGCTCCCGAAATGATGGTAGAGCGTGGGCTTGGTCACTCCCGAGGCCTCCACGATCTCCTGGACGCCCACGGCATCGACTCCCCTGAGGGCAAAGAGCTTGAGGGCTTCCTCCAGGAGCCGGTCCTTGTTGTCCATGAACCCACGCTATACCGATCGGTATACATTGTCAATGGTGTCCGGCCGGAGTACCATGGGCCATGGATTCCACCCCTCCCCTCGAACGATGGCTACCCCACCTCTTGTCAGTTTGGCGCCAAGGACCAGGGCCCGTCGACGGCCTGACCACCCCCGAGGCCGACGGCATCGCCGCCGGGGTGAAGGAGTTGTCCCGGGGGCTCACCGGCGACAGGTCGCTGGCCGGAGGAAACTACCTCGGCCGGCGGGACCTTTTGGGGGCCTACCTGCTGTACTACTGGCCTGTGAGTTTCGCCCAGACGCTTTACGCCCTGAAACAGGGACTAGTCCCGTCCCAAGGTCGGGCGTTGGATCTGGGGAGCGGCCCTGGTCCCGGGGCGTTCGCCCTTCTCGAGGCCGGATGGACCTCGGTGACGGCCGCCGACCGCAGCGCCGAGGCCCTCAATCTGGCCAGGCAACTCGCGGACCGCAGGGGCCAGGCCCTGGAAACTCTGGTTTGGGAGGCCGAGACCGACCCCGTGCCGGTGGGGCCCTGGGATCTCATCGTCGTCGGCCACTTCCTCAACGAACTGGCGGCCGGGGCTTCCGACCGCATCGACAGGCGATCGGCCTTCCTGAAAACCTTGGCCGCCCGGTTGACCCCGACGGGACGCATCTTGATCCTTGAACCGGCGTCCCATGGGCCCAACGCCGACGCCCTGGCGCTCCGGGACGCTGCCGTGGCCCATGGTTGGTCCATCGCGGGCCCGTGCTTCTTTCAGGGGGCGTGCCCGGCCCGGGCGGCCAACGCGGCTTGCCACGACGTGCTGTTGTGGAAGGTGCCCCATCTTGTCGCCCAGACGGCCCGACGGGCCGGCATCGACAAACGAGAACTCCCTTTCACCTGGCTGATTTTGAAACCCTCGGGACAACCACCGGCCGATCCGGCGGTGGTCAGGGTGGTGAGCGAACCCATGCTCAACAAGGCAGGACGTAGGCGTGTGGTCGTCTGCGGGGCAACGGGGCGGTTCAGCCTGTCGGCCCCGGGGCCTTACAGGTCGCCCGCCTGGATCCACGTGGGCCGGGGTCAGGCTCTGAGGGTCACGGACCCGGAGCTTCGGGAGGGGGGCTGGGGTCTGGGGCCGACGACGAGGCTTTCTCCCCCCTGACCCGGGAAACCCGCCAAAACAAAAAGATCACCCCCAGGGCCAGACCCGTGACCAGGAAACCCAACGAAGGCCCTCCCACTTCGACCAAAATGCCCGCCAACAGATTACCGATGGGGGTCATGCCCCCGAAGAGCAGTGAGTAAAACGCCGTCACCCGGCCTCTGAACTCGGGCTTCGAATGGATCTGAAGGAAGGAGTTGGCCGTCGTGAAGAAGGCAACGTTGGAAAACCCCACCAGAACCATCAGGGCCGCGATCAGGCCGAACCACGGTGCGAACGCCAACCCCAGAAACAGCACCGCGGTGGCCAAAGGGGCGAAGGCCAGCACCGACACCCGGGGACCGCGATGGCTCCGGGCGGCGATGGTGAACGCGGCCGTGAAGCTCCCCAGCCCCATGCAGCTCATCAGCAACCCGTAGGCAGTCTCCCCCAGGCCGAGGTTTTGTTTCACCAACACGGGGAGTAAAACAGAAAAATTGAACCCCAGAACGCTCATCAGAGCCACGGCGACCAACGCGTCGCGGAGGGGTTGGTCCCGGCGCAGGTACGCCACTCCAGCCCTGGACGCCTGCCAGAGGTCGGGCGAAGTTGCGTCCCTCGGGGGTGCCGCCTTCCTGGGTAGACGGAACAGCACGGCGATGGCAGGAAGGAAACTCAGGGCATTGAGGGCGAAGCACCAACCGATGCCCCAGGCGCCCATCACCAGTCCCGCCAAGGCCGGACCGACGATGCGCGCAGCGTTGAACAGCGACGAATTGAGGGCCACGGCGTTCATCAACAGATCCTTGCCGACCAATTCTCCCACCATGGCTTGCCGGGCGGGAAAGTCCAGGGTGTTCGCCAATCCCATGATCAGGGCAATGCCCAACAGGAGGGGGTAGGTAGCAACGTGGCTGAAGACCATGACCGAGAGGAGGGCCGACCCCAGACACAGGATGGTTTGGGTCGCGATGACCACCCGCACTTTCACAAGACGGTCGGTCAGGGCTCCGGCAAAAATGGAGAGGACCATGGTAGGCAGGAATTGGACAGCGCCGACAAGGCCCAGCAGGAAGGGGCTTCCCGTAAGGGTGTAGGCCAGCCAGGGCAGCGCGAGGTTCTGCATCCAGGTACCGGTGAGGGAGACGGTTTGGCTGAGCCAGAAGGCTCGAAAGGCGGGGTTCCCCAGGGCGGGGAAACGGGAATTCATGGTGATGAACTTGATTGTGGCCGTCGGACCGGGTGGGTGTCAATCGAAATTCCTTGACGGAGAACGGGTCAAAGGATATGGTTTTTGGTAACGATTACGGGGAAGGAACCGGGATGAAAACCATCAAAGACGTGGCGGCGGCGGCGGGAGTATCGGTGGCATCGGTGTCCCGGGCCATGAACGCCCCCGAGACCGTCTCCCCCGAAACCCTCAATAGGATTCGCACGGTGATCCGCGAAATGGGCTACGCCCCCAACAAGATCGCCCGTAGCTTGAAGGTGCAAACCAGCAAGAGCGTGGCCGTCATTGTCCCCGATATTTCCAACCCCTTCCACCTCAAAGTGATCAAGGGCGCCGAGTCCGTGCTCACCGCCGCCGGGTACACTCTGTTCATTATGGACACCGAGGAAAGCGCCGAAAAGGAGTCGCGATCGCTCCGGGACCTGCTGGACCGCCAGATCGACGGTCTCGTGTATGTGCCGGTGCTGACCAACCGAAAGCTTCCCCGGATCCTTGTCGACCACAGCATACCCTTGGTGTTCGTCGACCGATACCTCGGGCTGGAACACGACTGTGTCCGGGGGAACAATTTTTCAGGGATCTCTTTGCTAATTAGTCACTTAATGAACCAAGGAAGGCGACGGATCGCCTTGATCGGGGGACCCGAGGACACCCAAATCGGCCGGGAGAGGAACCAGGCTTACCGCACCCTGATCCACCAATACCGGCTCGACGAGGATCCGGAACTGTTGCGCACAGGCCCGTTCACCGTCGACGGCGGGTACCGAATGGCCAGGGACCTAGTAGACGCCAACCTTGGTATCGAGGGCGTGGTGGTGACCAGCAACCTGCTGGGCATCGGTGCCCTGAAGGCCTTTCGCGACCTGAAGATCTCCGTGCCCCGGGACCTGGATCTGGCGGTGTTCGACGAAGTCGGCGACCTTGTCGATCCCCCGGTTACCCACGTCAGGCAACAGGCTCACGAAATGGGTGCCCAGGCGACCCGGTTCCTCCTCGAAAGAATCCAGGGCCTGGCCGGAGCCCCTCGGATGGTGGTGTTCGAACCTCACCTGCTCACCTTCCTTTCCCTCGCGCCATCGATCCGATAAAAAGAGGTTGGGTTTTTTTCTTGACAGCTCCTGAGGGTGGGTTTAGCCTCCTTCCTGTAAACGATTACATCGGGAAGGGAGACGCGAGCGATGGCTGAGAACCTCTTGGTCCGAATCGAGAACCTGTACAAGGCCTTTCCCGGGGTCCAGGCGCTCAAGGGTGCCCAGTTCGACCTACGGGCCGGCGAGGTCCACGCGCTCATGGGTGAAAACGGCGCCGGAAAGTCCACTCTGATGAAGGTGTTGGCCGGCATCTACCAGTGCGACGACGGGCAGATCTATTTGGATGGCAAACCGGTGGAAATCCACGGTCCCCACGGGGCCCAGGCTTTGGGTATCGGCATTATCCACCAAGAGCTGAACCTCATGAATCACTTGACCGCGGCCCAGAACATCTTCATAGGCAGGGAAAAAAAGGGACGGAGCGGACTGCTCCTCGACGAGAAAGCCATGAACCTGGCGGCCGCCGCGCTGCTGGCCACGCTGAAGGTCGACGTGGGCCCTCGGACGAAGATCGGTGACCTGACGGTGGCCAAACAGCAAATGGTTGAGATCGCCAAGGCCCTCTCGTACGAGTCCCGGGTGCTCATCATGGACGAGCCCACGGCGGCCCTCAACGACGCTGAAATCGACGAGTTGTTTCGCATCATCGGTGATCTGAAGGCCAAGGGCGTGGGCATTGTGTACATCAGCCACAAGATGGACGAATTGAAGAGGATTTCCGACAGGGTCACCGTGATGCGCGACGGAGAGTCTATCGGCACCCTTGAGACGGCCGAGGCCACCATGGACCAGGTCATCAACATGATGGTGGGCCGGCCCCTCCAACCTTATGTGCGCTCGGGCGATGATTCCACCCTCCAACCCATAGCCCTCGAAGTGAGGGGGTTGAACCGGGGAAAGGTGCTCAAGAACATCGGATTCCGGGTGCATCAAGGAGAGATTCTCGGGTTTGCTGGGCTGATGGGCGCCGGAAGGACCGAGGTAGCCCGGGCTGTGTTCGGCGCCGACCCCATCGACTCGGGAGAAATCCTCATCCACGGCAAAAAGGTGAAGATCAAGATTCCCAAGAATGCGGTCCACGCCGGCATCGGGTACTTGTCCGAAGACAGGAAGCGGTTCGGCCTGGCCCTGGGCATGGACGTTCAGGCGAACACCGTGATGGCGACGCTGAATCGGTTCCTCGGCCTCGGCACCTTCCTCAAGACCAAGGCCATGGCCCTGGTCAGCGAGAAGTACATCGAGACCTTGAGCATCAAGACCCCCAACCAGGCCCAGAAGTTGAAGTTCCTTTCCGGGGGCAACCAGCAGAAGGTCGTCATCGCGAAATGGCTGCTCAGGGACTGCGACGTGCTGTTCTTCGACGAGCCGACCCGGGGCATCGACGTCGGTGCCAAGTTCGAAATCTACAAACTGCTCCAGGAACTGGCCAGTCAGGGCAAGGCCGTCGTGATGATCAGCTCCGAATTGCCCGAAATCCTCAGGCTCAGCCACCGCATCGTCGTCATGTGCGAGGGGCGGATCACCGGCGAGTTGACGGCCGCCGAGGCCACCCAAGAACGCATCATGCACCTGGCCACCCTCAGGTCGAAGTAAAGGAAGGAAGCGAGAATGAAAGGAATCATAAAGAGCCTGTTTTCGGCGAACGCCCGCCAGAAAGTGCTGGCTTTCGCCAGCCTGGTCCTGATGATCATCGTCTTCACCATCTTGTCTCCGAACTTTTTCCAGATGGACAACTTGATTTCCATCATGCTCTCTACGGCTGTCACGGGTCTGTTGGGTATCGCCGTGACGTTTGTCATCATCACCGGAGGCATCGACCTTTCCATTGGTACTCTGATGACCCTGACCGCCGTCATGGCGGGCGTGTTTATCGGCTATTGGGACATGCCCATCTGGGTGGGGGTGCTGGCGGCCATGGCCTCGGGAGCCCTGGCGGGGAGCGTTTCGGGGGTCCTCATCGCCAAGCTGAAGTTGCCTCCCTTCATCGCCACCATGGGCATCATGATGATCGCCAAGGGGCTGTCGCTGGTCATTTCGGGGGCCAAACCCATCTACTTTACGAAGTACGAAGACTACAACGCCATCTCCAACGGTTCGTTCATCGACTTCAACAACGTGATCCCGGGGCTGGTGATTCCCAACGCCGTGGTCATTTTCTTCGGCGTCGGCATGATCGCCAGCATCATCCTGAACAAAACCATATTGGGCCGCTACACCTTCGGGATCGGAAGCAACGAAGAGGCCGTCCGGCTGTCAGGGGTCAACGTCGACCGATGGAAGATCGCTATCTACGCCCTGGCCGGGGCCATCGTCGGCATCGCCGGCATCTTGATCAGCAGCCGCCTCAACTCGGCCCAGCCCGCCCTGGGGGCAGGGTACGAGCTCGACGCCATCGCTGCGGCCGTGATCGGCGGGGTGTCGTTGAGCGGGGGAGAGGGCACCATCCTGGGCACCATCATCGGGGCGTTCATCATGAGCGTGCTCATCAACGGCCTTCGCATCCTTTCGGTTCCCCAGGAGTGGCAGACCGTAGTTAGCGGGTTGATCGTGATCTTCGCCGTCTATATGGATATCCTCCGGCGTCGGAAATAGACCGGCGTCGGAAATAGACAAGGAAAAGAGTCCGGGGCCGTATGGCCCCGGGGAAATGCATAGAAAGGAGACGTCATTCATGAAGAAAACCTTCGTAGTGATTCTTGCTGCCGCTCTGCTGGCCCTGGCCCCCATGGCCGTATCCGCCCAGACGATCTACATCCCCCTGATCTCCAAGGGATTCCAGCACCAGTTCTGGCAGGCCGTCAAACTCGGCGCCGAACAGGCTGCCAAGGAATTCAAAGTGACCATCACCTTTGAGGGCCCCGAGAACGAGACCATGGTCGACAAGCAGATCGACATGCTCACCGCCGCCCTGGCCAAGAAGCCCAGCGCCATCGGCTTTGCCGCCTTGGACAGCCAGGCGGCCATTCCGCTGCTGAAGAAGGCCCAGGCCGCCAAAATTCCCGTGATCGCGTTTGACTCGGGCGTCGAATCCGACATTCCGATCACTACGGCGTCCACAGACAACGCCGTCGCCGCCGCCGGCGCGGCCGATGCCATGGCCAAGCTCATCGGTGGTTCGGGCGAAGTCGCCCTGGTGGTCCACGACCAGACCTCGGCCTCGGGCACCCTGCGCCGGGACGGTTTCGTCAACCAGATCAAGGCCAAGTACCCCAAGATCAAGATTGTCGACATCCAGTACGGCGCCGGCGACCACCTGAAGTCCACCGAAATCACCAAGGCCCTCCTCCAGGCCCACCCCAACCTCAAGGGCATTTTCGCCTCGAACGAAGGCGGTGCCATCGGCGCGGTCAACGGCGTGAAGGAAGCGGGCAAGGTCGGCAAGGTCGTGCTCATTGGTTTCGACTCGGGTAAGGCCCAGATCGACGCCATCCGCAGCGGTCTCATGGCTGGCGCCATCACCCAGAACCCCGTGGGTATCGGCTACGAGACCGTCAAGGCCGCCGTCGCCGCGCTCAAGGGCCAGAAACTGCCCAAGAAGATCGACACAGGGTTCTACTACTACGACAAGTCGAACATCGACGACCCCAAGATCGCCGCCGTCCTGTATCAATAACTGAGAAAAGCCCACCGGAGCCTTCGCACCGGCGGGCTTTTCTTTTCAAGGAGACCCTTATGTTGATCGGTATCTCCCCCGTCGTGGGGCCCGAGCTTCTCGACGTGTTGTTTCGTATGGGCCACGGGGACGAGATCGTGCTGGCCGACGCCTTCTTCACAGGTGACTCCCTGGGAAAGCGGGTGGTCCGGGCCGACGGACTGCGCATCCCCGACCTCCTCGACGGCATCCTGCGGCTCATCAACCTCGACGACTTCGTCACCGACTCGCTGGTCATCATGGACCCGGTGCATGGCGATCACCTCGACCCCGCAATGGAGCGCACCTACAGGGCCGCCATCGAAAGGCATTGGCCCCATGCCCCCCAGTTCCAACGCCTGGAGAGGTTCGCGTTCTATGAGAGATCGCGGAAGGCCTTCGCCGTGGTCATGACCGGCGAAACTGTCAAATACGGAAACATTATCCTCAAGAAGGGAGTCATCCCTGTATGAGCCCTGAAGCCGTGAACGGCCTCCTCTGACTCCTGTCAGCCTGGGAAAACAAGGACGTCGGTTTTCACCGAGTTGGCGATGAAGCAGTCGTCGTGGGCCTTGTGGTGCAGGACTTCCAGCTCCTCGGCCGACGGGACCTTTCCCTCTCCCCAGGTGATTTTGGGGTGGAGGGTGACGCGGCTCATCCACTGCCGGCCTTGGTCGGTCTTGCCGAGCACCCCCTCGGCCGTGTCTTCGTAGCGGTCGATCACCGCGCCGAATTTGGCCGCGTGGTACAGAAAAAACAGCATGTGGCAACTCGAAAGGCTGGCCACGAAGGCCTCTTCGGGGTCGACGGCGTCGGGCTTCGCGGTGCCGGCCGGCACGTGGCCTGAGGCTGCCGAAGCCGGGACGGAAACCCCTCCGTCGAAGGACCAGAGGTGGGCCCGGGAATACCTGTTGTCTTTGAACGCTTCGGAGGCTTGGCGGGTCCAGAGGACAGTGGCAGTGTAGGAACTCATGCTTCCAACCTGCCTCCCCGGTTTCGTTTTGTCAACCAACCAAGTCGACGTATCCTCTCGATGGTCGGCGGATGGGTGCGAAAAGCGTCGGCGGCCGGGTCGCTGGGAACCGGAGACCTGCGGCCCGCCAACCAGTCCCACCAGGTCCGAGGCCTGTATTCGATGATGGCCAGGGCATCGGCCAGGGCCCCGGGGTCTCCTGTGAGCCTAGAGGCCTCCAGGTCGGCGGCGAACTCCCGGGTTCGGGACAACAGCGCCAGAAGAAACCGCGACGCCGCCGGTGAAAGCGCTGCGACCACGGTCCAGAACACCGCATTCGACGGGTCGACGGTCAGAGCGAAGATGGCCAGGAACACCGTGAGAAAGCCGAGGAGCAAGGTGGCGGCCTGGAGGGTGTGGGCCACCCGGAACACGATGAGGTCCTTGTGGGCCAGGTGGGCCGTCTCGTGGGCGAGGACCGCGCCCAAACGGCGCACGTCGAGGTGCTTGAGGAGGGCCTCGGTGACCACCAAAACGGGTGCGTTGCCCCTAAGGGTGGCGGCGGCGTTCGTTTGGCCTCCGGGGACGATCCGGACTTCGGGCATCCGGGCCAACCCCGCCCTTCGAGCGAGGCTCTCGATGAGGTTGAACAAGCCGGGAGCCTCGTGGGGAGCCAGCCGAAAGGTGCCGGGAAGGGCCGCGTCTCCCCCTGGACGGATGAGCCCGATCGCCAGGGCCACGGCGACAAATCCCAGACCGAGTTCGATGCCGCCGATGGCGTAACCCAGGGCCAGCGGCAACAGTGCCAATCCTAAGAAACACAGGAGGGAGAGGGCGTTCAGCCGGGCACGGTACCGAGGGGCAAGGGTGGTCATTCGCCAAAGGTAAAGGGCCAAACGCCCACGGTCAAATCCGGCGTAGTTTGCTTTTTTATCCTAGGT
>Ga0302322_100005614_pt1 | contig 11015 bp, 10 predicted proteins | sample Fen_T0_2_FD_203757 | JGI IMG/M metagenome (GOLD analysis project Ga0302322, IMG submission 203757) | Peat permafrost microbial communities from Stordalen Mire near Abisko, Sweden - Fen_T0_2 | ecosystem: Environmental > Terrestrial > Soil > Wetlands > Permafrost | place: Sweden: Abisko... | reverse complement strand
TTGCCAGCAACAACTCACACGCTTTGCTGAAATCGTCGGTGATGGCCTTGTCCAGCGCCGCGACAGCTTCTGCTTCGATGCGTATGGTGCGTTTGGCGGATTCAATGGGACTAACAGGTTTATTCATACCAGCTGCGTACTCTCTTGTTGCCGTCAGTGAAGGGGCTGAGGTCAGGCGGCGATTATACTGTAATAAAAGATACTGTAATAAAAGTACCGGCAATAAATGGTATAGTGCGCGCTTTCATTATCAGGCTATTTTCAGGGCGGTTAAGGCGTTTTATGCATGCGGAAGAGGTAAGAAAATTGCTGGCAGCGGGCATCGAAGCAGAGAAAATCCAGGTTGATGGCGACGATGGCCGGCATTTTGATGTGCTGATTGTCAGCAAGGTATTTGAAGGCCTGCGCCCTGTTAAAAAACAGCAGTTGGTGTACGCCATTCTCAACGAAAAAATTGCCGATGGTTCGCTGCATGCGATCAATATGCGTACGTTGACCCCGGGTGAATATCATGGATAAGTTGATCATATCCGGCGGCGTACAATTGAGAGGAGAGATTTCAATCTCTGGCGCTAAAAATTCGGCATTGCCGATTCTGGCGGCAACTCTGCTGGTCGACAAGCCGGTGAGTATAGGCAACCTGCCACACCTGCATGACATCACCACCATGATCGAAGTGTTGGGCTGCATGGGTGTCAACGTCGTGGTTGATGAAAAAATGCGTGTCGAAGTGGATGCCGGAACGATCAGCAATTTTGTTGCACCCTATGAGCTGGTGCGCACCATGCGTGCATCCATATTGGTGCTCGGTCCCTTGCTCACGCGTTTTGGTGAAGCGCGTGTTTCGTTTCCCGGTGGTTGCGCGATCGGCAGTCGTCCGGTGGATTTACATTTAAAAGGTATGGAAGCACTGGGTGCAACAGTCGATATTGACCAGGGTTACATCACCGCACGTGTTAACGGTCGTTTGAAAGGCGCACACATTGTGATGGATCAGGTAACCGTGGGCGGCACGGAAAATATTTTGATGGCAGCAGTGTTGGCGGAAGGCCGGACCGTGATTGAAAACGCCGCGCGAGAACCGGAGATTGTAGACCTGGCGCATTTCATCAATGCGATGGGCGGCAAAATCACCGGCATCGGCACAGACAGGCTGGTGATTGACGGCGTAGAAAAATTGCACAGCTGCAATTTTGATGTAATGCCGGATCGTATCGAGACCGGAACGTATTTAGCCGCAGTTGCGGCAACCGGTGGCAAGGTAAAGTTGCGCAATACGCGCGCCGATATCCTGGAAGCGGTAATTGCCAAGCTCGAAGAAGCGGGCGCTAAATTTACGCTGGGCCATGACTGGATAGAAATGGACATGCAGGGCAAACGCCCCAAAGCTGTGAATGTGAAAACCGCACCGTATCCGGGCTTTCCTACCGATATGCAGGCGCAAATCACCGCGATGAATGCAGTGGCCGACGGCACAGGCACGATTACGGAAACGATTTTTGAAAATCGCCTGATCCAGGCGCACGAAATGAATCGTATGGGCGCCAACATTACTGTCGAAGGTAATACAGCGGTAGTCAAAGGGGTTCTGAAATTGAAAGCGGCGCCGGTAATGGCGACGGATTTGCGCGCATCGGCAAGCCTGGTAATAGCGGCACTGGTGGCGGAAGGCGAAACAGTGGTGGATCGTATTTACCATATCGATCGCGGTTATGAATGTATTGAAGAAAAACTGCAGCAGCTCGGCGCGCATATCCGGCGGGTTGCACATTAGTGTAACGATGATTTGAATTATGTTAACGATAGCGATAACCAAAGGGCGTATCCTCGAACAAACCTTGCCTTTGCTGGCAAAGTTGAACATTGCGCCTGTCGATAACATCAGCACCAGCCGCAAACTGGTATTTGAAACCACGCGCAACGATGTGCAATTCGTGGTGTTGCGTGGCTCCGATGTGCCGACCTATGTGCAATTTGGTGCGGCGGATATGGCCATTGCCGGCAAGGATGTAATCCTGGAACATGGCGGCGACGGTTATTACGAACCGCTGGATTTAAAAATTGCCAATTGCCGTTTGATGACGGCGGCGCTAAAAAATCGCAAGCCGGTAGATGGTCGATTAAAAGTGGCGACCAAGTATGTGAGCCTGGCGAAAAACTTCTACGCTGAAAAAGGCCGCCAGGTGGAGATTATTAAACTTTACGGCGCGATGGAACTGGCGCCGATTATGGGGCTGGCGGATGAAATTGTGGATGTGGTGGATACCGGCAACACCTTGAAAGCCAATGGGCTGGAACCACTGGAGTTGATTACCCATATTTCCTCTCGCCTGATTATCAATAAGGCGTCGATGAAACTGAAACACAAGGCTATCCAGGATTTAACCAATGCGCTGGCGGCCGTGGTTTAGTTCATCATTATTTATACAACGAATGTTATGACTGCAATCAAGTACCTAAATACTTCAGCCAACACTTTTCCTCTGGCATTACAGAATATGCTGGAAACCGGCAGAATATTGGATGATGGTGGTGTAGGCGCTATTGTTGATGAGATTTTGAACGCGGTTTATCTTCATAAAGACAAAGCCTTGCTGGAATACACAGAAAAACTTGATGGCTTAAAAGTCAATTCAATGGATAAGCTGCAGGTTTCGAAAGCGCGAATCTCGCGCGCAATGAAAAACATTTCTGCAGAGCAAAAAGATGCATTAAAAATCGCGGCGAAACGAATCAAGCAGTATCACAAACAGCAATTGCGCAAGTCGGCAAAAGACTGGTCGTATACTGAACCCGATGGCACGGTGCTTGGTCAAAAAGTTACTTCGCTTGACTGCGTGGGATTGTATGTGCCGGGCGGTAAGGCATCCTATCCTTCAACCGTGTTGATGACAGCTATTCCTGCCAAAGTTGCGGGCGTGAAAGAAATTGTGATGTGCGTGCCAACACAAAAAGGCGAGCTTAACGACATGGTGCTTGCAGCAGCATCCATTGCGGGCGTCGACAAAGTGTTTACGATTGGCGGTGCACAAGCCATTGCTGCGATGGCTTATGGCACTGAAACTATTCCGAAGGTTGATAAAATTGTCGGCCCGGGAAATATTTATGTGGCGACAGCCAAGCGTAAGGTGGCGGGAAAGGTGGCTATTGATATGGAAGCTGGGCCATCCGAAATTCTGGTGATCTGCGATGGCAAAACCAATCCCGAATGGGTCGCGCTGGATTTATTATCGCAAGCGGAACACGATGAGCTGGCGCAATGTATTTTAATCAGCCCGGATAAACACTTCCTGAAAACGGTGGAAGACGCCATTAATAAAATTCTGCCGACTCTCGAGCGCAGCGAGATTGCACGCGTATCTATTGAGAAGCGCAGTTTTTTTGTTGAAGTTGCCAGTCTTGAACAGGCCGCTGAAATTTCCAATCGCATTGCACCAGAACATCTGGAGCTGTCAGTAGAAAATCCTCAGGCACTGCTGCCGTTGATCAAACACGCCGGCGCCATTTTTATCGGCAAATACACCTCCGAAGCGATAGGCGATTATGTTGCTGGCCCTAGCCATGTGCTGCCAACATCCGGCACTGCACGATTCTCATCGCCGCTCGGCGTCTATGATTTCCAGAAACGCACATCAATCATTCAGTGTTCACCGGAAAGTGCATCCACGTTGGGTAAAGTGGCATCGGTACTGGCGCGCAGTGAATCGCTGACAGCACATGCACGCTCTGCTGAAGCGAGAACAAAGTGATTCAATAGCTCGGGGAATAAAAAACTGGAATGAATCCCGTGGAAATTCCGTTTTTTATTCACCGAGCTTAACAAGTTCAGGTTAATAACATGAGCAAATACTGGAGTAACTTCGTTCACCAACTGGTGCCTTATGTACCGGGTGAACAGCCGAAGATGGCCAATCTGGTCAAACTCAATACCAATGAAAATCCGTATCCGCCGTCGCCGAAGGCGGTAGCCGCGATGCAGCAGGTTCTCTCCAGCAAAGGAAATGGCGATGAACTGCGTTTATACCCGGACCCCAATTCGGATCTATTAAAAGAAGCAATAGCGCGTTTTTATAACATTGCAAAAAATACCGTTTTTGTCGGCAATAGTTCGGATGAAGTGTTGGCTCATGTGTTTTATGGTTTGCTCAAACATGACAAGCCGATTTTATTTCCTGATATCACCTACAGTTTTTATCCCGTGTACTGCGGTTTGTACGATGTGCCTTTCAAACAAATTCCACTCACAGAAAAATTCGAAATCAATCTCGATGATTATTCTCGCGATAATGGTGGGATTATTTTCCCCAATCCCAATGCACCCACGGGCGTGCTCACGTCATTGACAGCCATTAAAAAATTGCTGGAAACCAATCGCGACTCAGTCGTAGTAGTAGATGAGGCATATATAGACTTTGGTGGCCAGACTGCTATTGGATTGACCAGACAATTTCCCAATCTACTGGTGACACAAACGCTGTCGAAATCGCGTTCGCTGGCAGGTTTGCGTGTCGGTCTGGCGATAGGTCACCCGGATCTGATCGAAGCGCTCGAACGCATCAAGAACAGTTTTAACTCCTACCCGCTCGGTCGCATGGCCATTGTCGGAGCGGCGGCCGCATTTGATGATAAAGAATACTTCCTGCACACCTGCCAGCAGGTAATACAGAGCCGTATGCAATTGGTTGCAGAATTAACACAGCTTGGATTTGAAGTGTTGCCTTCAGCGGCTAATTTTATTTTTGCGCGCCATCCAAAGCACGACGGTGAAAAGCTGGCCAAAGCCTTGCGCGATCGCGCGGTGATTGTTCGTCACTTCAAAGCGCCGCGTATCGAGCAGTTTCTGCGGATAACGATTGGATCACCGGAACAGAATGCAGTGTTAATAAATGCATTAAAAGAAATTCAGTAGGGACAATTCAGTAACTGTCCCCGGGAATTAATAACCTTCCAGCGTAGCAAAACGATCGTAATGGAATTGCGCAGTGCCCAGCAGTGCAGCGCTGACGCGCGCGCGTTTCAGGAATAAACCGATATCCAGCTCGTCGGTGACGCCGATACCGCCGTGCATTTGCACCGCTTCGTTACTCACGAGTTCATAGGTATCCGAAATTAATGCTTTCGCGCCGCTGCACAGTTGCGGGAAGTTGGCTTTATTGCCATCGAGTGCATCGAGTGCACTCATTAAAGCTGAGCGGCACATCTGGATCTGTGTGTACATGTGTGCAGCGCGGTGTTGCAAAGCCTGGAAGGTGCCGATCAACACACCAAACTGTTTGCGTTCTTTCAGGTATTGCACGGTACGCGTAAAAATTTCATCAATGCCAGACAGCATTTCGGCGGCCAGGCAGATGCGTGCACGATCGAGTGCTTGATCCAGCCCGGCAAAACCTTCGTCAACCTTGCCGAGGAGGTTATTTTGTTCGACGGCGACATCCTTGAGTGTGATGTGTGCATAACCGCGGCTATCCACCAGATTCACGCGTTCTATGTTCAGCCCTTTGGCTTTCGCATCAACAATAAACAGGCTGATACCGTTGGTGTCGCCTGCTTTGCCATTGGTCCTGGCAACGACGATCAGTTGATCAGCAGCATTGCCGTCGATGACCATGGTTTTTTTGCCGTTCAAAACATAATGGTTACCGGATAATCTGGCAGTGGTTTCAACATGTGCAGGATGGTGATGTGCACCTTCATCGAGCGCCAAGGCAAACAGGGTTTCACCTGATGCGATTTGCGGGATTAATGTGGTCTTTTGTTCTTCATTGCCCGCATACAATATCGTGGAGCCGGATAACAATACACGGGCAAGCAGTGGAGAGGCCGTTAATGTGTGGCCGAGTTCTTCCATGCATGCCGCCAGGCCCATGTAGCCAAAATCAAAACCGCCATACGCTTCCGGGAAAGGCATGCCAGCCCAGCCGAGTTCAACCATTTCCTGCCACAACTGTTTATCAAAACCATTCTTGTTACTGCCGTCGTGCAGGGAGGCGCGCAATTTGCGGAACGCTTCAATTGGCGATTTGCTGTGGGCGAAATCGCGCGCGGTTTTTTTGACCGAGCGTTGTTCTTCGTTATATGCCAGGGCCATATACATTTACCTTTGTTGTCATTCCGAATGGAATGAGGAATCTTAAAGATCTCTCCCTTTGGTCGAGATGACGGTTAACTGAGTACGCCGGGCAAGCCGAGTACACGTTTGGCAATAATGTTTAACTGGATTTCCGATGTGCCGCCAGCGATAGTGTGTGTCTTGGCACCCATCCAGTCAAAAGGGATGCTGAGCTCCTGCTCGGAAAAATGTTGTTGATCCTGCCAACCCAGCGCGCGCTCACCCATGATTTTCAGCATCAGTTCATACTTGCGTTTTTCTTCTTCGGTACCGCAATATTTAAAAATCATCGCGATGTTCATGTCGCCTGCGCCGAGTGTGAATTCATCGATCATGCGTTTTTGCGTGACATCAAATGCATGTTTGTAGACTTCGTGGCGTGCAATTGCGTCGCGCAGAATGGGGTCTTTCAATTTTCCATCGGCTTTGCCAATGTAATTGGCTGCTGCGGTGCGCGGGATTAATGTCGTGGCTGAATTGCTGCCGAGATCTGACATCATGTTGCGTTCAAATTCGAGCACGCGTTTGGCGACTTTCCAGCCTTTGTTCACTTCACCTAATATGGCTTTTTTCGGCACCTTCACGTTGTCAAAAAAAGTCTGGCAGAAGTGGCGCTCGCCGGTGATCAGTTCGATCGGTTTGGCTTGCACGCCGGGTGATGCCATATCAAAAATCAGGAAGGTAATGCCGTCGCGTTTGTCGCCTTCGAAATTGGTGCGCACCAAACAATAAATGTAATCGGACTGGTCGGCGTAGGAGGTCCAGATTTTGGAACCGTTGATCAGGAAGTGATCGCCTTTGTCTTCGGCGCGGGTTTGCAAACCGGCAAGGTCGGAACCGGCACCGGGTTCAGAATAACCCTGGCACCAGCGAATTTCACCGCGAGCGATTTTGGGCAGGTGTTCTTTCTTCTGTTCGGGTGTGCCGAATTCCAGGATTACAGGCCCTGCCATCCAGATGCCAAGATTGACTTGCGGTGCGCGTGCCTTGATGCGTGCCATTTCCTGTTTAAAGATAGCGGTTTGGTCTGCATTAAAACCAGCGCCGCCGTACTCGATTGGCCAATCGGGCACACAGTAGCCTTTGTCGACACAGCGATCAAACCAGAGTTTGGCATCAGCACTTGTGAAATGGATATTGCGGCCGCCCCACACCTGTTCTTCCTGGGTGGCTGGAGAGCGAAGTGATACCGGGCAATTGGCGTCGAGCCAGCTGCGTATTTCCAGTCGAAATTGTTCTGAACTTGAGTCTGCCAAGGGGCACCCCTTATAGTTTGAAGCCCACGTAAAGTGCCGAAAAAAGTTAGAATCGCCCACCTAATTCGGCTAACGGAGCCAGTTGGTTGCGGCGCATTTTACTGGAAGGTCGTTTTTTTACTAGAAGTGAATAAGGGGCTTGGCAAAGATTTTCCTCTACGAGCTTTCTCTTATAAATGAAGTCTTATCAATGAGGTGTTGCATGAAAGTAGGTTTTATTGGACTGGGGGTGATGGGCGCGCCCATGGCAGGGCACTTGGCGAAAGCGGGTCATGAGGTGATGGTGTTCAATCGCAGGTCTGCAAAAGCGGAACAATGGTTAACTTACAACAAAGGCGCGATTGCCGATTCACCGGCAGAATTGGCTAAACACTGTGAGATGGTTTTTTCCTGTGTCGGCAATGACAGGGATATTGAGGAAGTCACGCTTGGTGCGCAAGGCGCATTCCGAAATATGCAACCCGGCAGTACATTTGTCGATCACACTACGACATCGGCTACCGTGGCAAAAAAACTGGCGAGTGTCGCGCAACAAAACGGTTTTGCTTTCCTTGATGCGCCGGTGTCCGGCGGACAAAGCGGCGCCGAGAATGGCATTCTTTCTATTATGGTAGGCGGAGAGGAAGCCGTGTTTGAAAAAGCCAAACCGGTGATGACCGCTTACGGTCGAACCATCCAGTTAATTGGCCCGAGTGGCAGTGGCCAGCTGTGCAAAATGGTCAACCAGATCAGTTTTGCCGGCATTGTGCAAAGTCTGGCGGAAGCTATCCATTTCAGCAAAGCCGTTGGCCTCGACATCGACAAGGTGATGTCGGTAATTTCCGGCGGCGCGGCGCAATCCTGGCAAATGCAAAACCGTTACAAAACGATGAAGGAGGGCAAATATGAATTCGGATTTGCCGTTGACTGGATGCGCAAGGATTTAGGTATGTTGCTGGAAGAAGCAAAGGCAAAAGGTATTCAATTGCCGATCACAGAAATTATCGACCAGTATTATGCGGATGTGCAAAAAATGGGCGGTGGACGCTGGGATACGTCCAGTTTGTTGGCGCGGCTGGAAAAGAAATAATTACATTTTTCCTAACAACACCCGCTCGTCATCAAACATCTGCAGTTCTGGCGCAAGCAAACGCACATAGCGATCAAAATATAAAAACTGTTTGAGTAACAAGGTAAATTCGCGCGGGAAGCGTATGCCGTGTTTTTTGCTGATATTGGAAAGCTGGAGTGTGAAGTGCTGGATGTACTGGTCGGGGTTCACGTTCGCCGTGTAACCATCAACGCTATGTGTCGTTGTGCTGTTGTCCGCCATCAGCGATTCAACCAGCGCCTGGATGTCTTTGGCAAAGCTGATGGTGTTCACATTCTTGTAGGTGGCGCCTATCGCTATCAGTGAATTGGCGATGCCGAAATAATCTTTCATCGGAATCGCCACCAGCAAGGTCAGCAGTGCATCCCAGGTGGGTTTGGATATTTTGCCAACGATACCAAAATCGATAAAACCGACGCGGCCATCTTCCAGCACCATCACATTACCGGCGTGTAAATCCGCGTGGTAAATCTGGCAATGCGTCAGGCTTTTAAACCAGGTATTGAGCGCATTGATCAGGGTTTCTTCAGCGTTGGGTGTGTAACGCCTGACGCTTTCAATGTCGGAGAGCGGCGCGCCAAAAAAATGTTCCATGGTGAGCACGCGTTTTTTGGTGCCTTGCAGATATACTTTTGGCACCACGACATGGGTGATGTTGGTTTCACGCAAAAAGTTTTCATAAGCATGAATATTGCGCGCTTCCTTGTAAAAATCGCATTCATCCAGCATGCCGTTGCGGATTTCTTCCACCATGTCGGTAATAGAGCCTTTCGGGAAATTGGGCAGTATCGTTTCCAGTAATTTGGCACTGAGCGCCATAAACTGGAAATCGGTTTCCAGCGTTTGTTCGACATCGGGTTTTTGTACCTTGATGACAACCTTATCGCCGTTGTGCCAGATGGCAGCATGCACTTGCGCTATGGAGGCAGAAGCGAGCGGTTCGGGGTCTATAAACTGGAAGAGATCGCGGTAATTTTTCCCGAGTTCCTGTTTAAGGGTTTTTTCAATCACTTTAAAAGGAACAGGACGTGTGTCGTCGAGACAGGTCTGAAAGGCTTCGACATATTCGTGTGGAAAAATAGAAGGCGAACTGGCGACCAATTGCCCGAGTTTGATATAGGTGGCACCCAATTCCTCGCAGGTGTCGCGCAGCAATATGGGCAGCGGTTGTTTGCGATTGCGCAGCCAGCGGAATGCCGCTTTTTCCAGTGCGAAACTGGTTTGGGTAATACGTTTGATACTGTTCAGTGTGACATTGCGGGAAATGTGACGCGAGACGGTTTTGGCTCTCGCTATATTGTTATCGAGTATATGGTCAAAAGGCTGGTTTGCACTGCGCATCTGTCTGGCTCCTCCCCAATTGGGAATCTATGGAAACCCTGACTAACTTTTGCTCCAGCGGAACATAAAAGAAGCGAGGATTAAACAGATGACACTCATACACGCTAAAACTGAAAGATGCAAACTAATGTCCGACAGGGTGGCTCCTTCCAGCATGACTTTGCGCGCCGCGCTTACCATATGTGTCAGTGGCATATAGTGCGACAGCGTTTGCATCCATTGCGGTGCACCATCGAGGGAAAACCAGACTTCTGACAACAGCATCATCGGGAAGGTGGCGAAGTTCAGCAGACCGCCGGCCAGCTCCTCGCTGTCGGTGCGGCTTGCCATCACCAGCCCGAGGGTAATCATGGCAAAACCACCGAGCGCAGCGATAAAAAATAATAATAAATAGCTGCCCTGTACGACAAAATGCAACACGCTGTTGCAACCGGCAAAAATGACACAGCTGATCAGCAGCATAATCATCAGGCGCGACACAACTTGTGCGGTGAGATATTCCAGCGCGGATACCGGTGTCGCCTGCATGCGCTTTAATACTTCCATTTTCCGGTAACGCACAATGACGTAACCAATACCAAACAATGCACCGAACATGATATTCATGCTGAGAATGCCGGGAATAACCCAATCGACATAACGTATGGCGCGACCAGTTACAATTTCTTTTGATAAAGGAATGTTTTCATTTTTAAGCATCAGCTCGGCGGCTTCGCCGCGACTGGATTCCGGATTAATCCAGTATTGAATAGTAGGCCCATTTTTTTTCAGCAATAAATCCAGTTGGTGATGGCGTACTTTCTCCATTGCCTTGTTTTCATTGTTAGTCGCTGTGTCATCGTTATAGGGAACTACCGTGATCCAGGGATGATGGGCGATGGAAAGTTGTTCTACGCTGGCTTTATCGCCGAGCACGCCGATCTTGAATAATTCCTGATCCTGGTTTTTAAAAGCGAAGGTAATGCCGACCATCACCAGCAGCGGGAACATGATGGCCCAGGTCACAGAGCCCTTGTCGCGATAAAATTCCTTATTGCGAGCGATGATCAGTGTAACAATAGTTTTAATTTTCATAATGGGTGTCGGGACTTTAGGTTCTAAGGCTGTGGCCGGTTAATTTCAAAAACAAATCTTCCAGTGAGGGCGAGCGCACACTGAGTGAATCCAGTGACACTTTGTTGTCGATTAATAAAGTGATGGTTTTTTCAACTGAGTCTGT
>Ga0302322_100005613_pt1 | contig 11015 bp, 7 predicted proteins | sample Fen_T0_2_FD_203757 | JGI IMG/M metagenome (GOLD analysis project Ga0302322, IMG submission 203757) | Peat permafrost microbial communities from Stordalen Mire near Abisko, Sweden - Fen_T0_2 | ecosystem: Environmental > Terrestrial > Soil > Wetlands > Permafrost | place: Sweden: Abisko... | reverse complement strand
AAACCCCTCGTTCAAGATCGGCTTTGTCTTTTTCGTTCCCTTTATCGCCGACATTGGCCTGATAAAAGCCCTCACCATAACCGCCGATCGACAGACCTCTACCTACCTGATAGACCTTCGATGCTGCCGGTCCCAGACCATATGCGCTCTTGTACTTGGCTTCTTCAGGGATTGCCAAGTTGGTGCGTAACTTCTCCACTTCCTGGCTTAACACATCGGTTTTGCGTTCTAGCTTTTTAACACTGCTCGGCGCTGCGTCCGCAACTGGGGGTTGGTCGCTTACAGGTGAACTCTTCATTTGCGCTTTCATCGCCTCAATTTCCTGTTGCTGCGCCTGGATAATTTTCCACATATCATCCATCGTTTTTGGCTTTTCGAACGCATAGCTGGGTACGCTTAAAGCAAACAGGGCAGTTAATGCATAGCTTGCTAACACCATTCGACTTATCTTCATGTTTATTCCTTTGTTTATTATTGAAGCTGGTGAACAGAGTATAAAACAAATGAGCGGGAAGATACAAATGATTCTTATTTGTATTATTTGAAATAAGCTAAGTCGGTTTTTACATGGAGCTTGAAGCCCAACATTACGAAAATGTACGCTAAGTACTCTCGAACGGTCTAGTGGCTAAATTTGCCGCACAACAACGGCTCGGTGCTGTAAAACATATCAAAGTCATTGAATTTGTGAATAAAAATCACTGAAAGACAGGGGTCAGAGCACTGTTTTACATTCACTAAACCATAGTCTGTTCCCTATTATTTCTAATTAACGATGACATAGCCTAAAATAGCTAGACATTAAACATTAATTGTGCTAAATGTCAGCTCTAGCTTAACGTAGCAAGCTAGTCGATATTTTGTTACAAGAGGCCACTGAAAGTTAATTCAACAATGCTGGGAGTAACGGAAATGACACTATTATCTGTAAATGCAACTCTCCGGCGCAGGATAGCCGTAGGAATATTCTCCATATTGTTTACCATTCCTGTATGGTCAACATCCTCTTTTACCCTTTTTGAAAGCGGCCAAGTAAGACCGCTCGCTCTCGCGGCTGATGGCAAAACTTTATTTGCTGTCAATACCCCGGACAATCGTTTGGAAATTTTTCAGGTTATTGGGCGTAACCTCAAGCATATTGATTCTATCACCGTAGGCATGGAGCCCATTGCCGTCGCCATACGCAACAATAATGAAGTTTGGGTTGTCAATCACCTCTCAGACAGCGTAAGTATCGTAAACGTACAAAAACCAGGAAGTCGTCGTGTTGTTCAAACATTACTGGTGGGTGATGAACCACGCGATATTATCTTTGCCGGCCCGAACAAATCTAGGGCTTTTATTACAACGGCCCATAGGGGGCAAAACATTGGCTTTGATCCTCAATTGACAACCCCTGGCATAGGCCGTGCCGATGTTTGGGTTTTCGATACCGGAAATTTGGGAAATTCACTAGGCGGCAAACCCATGACCGTCTTGACATTATTTACTGACACGCCACGGGCTTTGGCAACCACACCCGATGGTTCGACCGTTTATGCCGCAGGATTCCATACCGGTAACCGCACCACCACCCTCAACGAGTTCATTGTCAAAAAAGGCATCGCACTCCCAACCCCAACCCGTATCTATCCTGGCCCCCTGACCAATTATGCGAATATTCTTCAACCTTCCGTAGGCCTTATCGTTCAATTTAATGGCCAACACTGGGTTGATGAATTGGGTCAGCAATGGGATGACATGGTGCCGTTTTCACTGCCTGACCGGGATGTTTTCACCATTAATGCCAACTCCACTCCGCCAGCTGTAAACGATGCCGCTTATACGGGAGTCGGCACAGTGTTGTTTAACATGATTGTGAATCCTGTGAGTGGCCACATTTATGTTTCGAATACTGAAGCCCAGAATCAGGATCGCTTTGAAGGCAAAGGTATTTTTAGCCAAGGCCAAACGGTGCGCGGCCATCTCCATGAAAGTCGAATTACGGTACTTGGCGGCAATCCGCTAGTCCAACCACGGCATTTAAACAAGCACATTGATTACAGCACGTGCTGTGCGTCCATTCCAAATAAAGAGAACGATACCAGCGTGGCATTTCCACAAGATATGGCTATTACAAAGGATGGCGAAAAGCTTTACGTTGCCGCCTTTGGCACCAGTGAGGTCGCAGTTTACGATACCAACGCCCTGGAAAACGACAGTTTTGTGCCCAATACCGCCAATCAAATTCACGTTACCGGCGGCGGCCCAAGCGGTGTGGCGCTGAATGAGGGTAAATCCCTGCTCTATGTATTGACCCGATTCGATAACGCCATCTCCGTTATTGACACGGAATCGCGCAAGGAAATCAAGCACGTAGCCATGTTTAACCCAGAGCCTAAGCATATTGTCGAAGGCCGCCCGTTTCTTTACGATGCTTCTTTCAGCTCCAGTCATGGCGATTCCGCTTGTGCCAGTTGCCATGTGTTCGGTGATTTTGACAGTTTGGCTTGGGACTTGGGTGACCCCGATGGAGATCAGGCTACCAATACCGGACCGTTTAAAGTGCCCGAGGGAATTGGTTTCTTCTTAGGGCGGGGACGCGCCGAAAATCCACATTTCCGGCCCATGAAAGGCCCCATGACGACACAAAGCCTGAGGGGCATGGATAATCACGGCTCAATGCACTGGCGCGGAGACCGTACCGGCGGCAATGATGCCAATTTGTTGCCCAACGCGGGTGTCAATGTACAGCCCAACGGCGGCTCCTTCAACGAAGATGTCGCCTTTCGCAAGTTTAATGTCGCATTTCCTGGCCTCAACGGACGCCATCAACTGCTTTCTGATAAAGATATGCGAAAATTCAGCAAGTTTATACTGGAGATAACCTATCCACCCAATCCGATTCGTAACCTGGATAATTCCATGACCCCAGCCCAACAAGCGGGGCATGATTTTTTCTTAACGTCAAAGCCATCAGACTCGTTTTTTGAATGCACTGGCTGCCATGTTTTGGATCGCAATGGCAATAAACAGTACCCCAGTGTCAAAAAGCCCGGTTTTTTTGGCACAGACGGCCAGTTTTCCTTCGAAGGCGAATCGCAATTCTTCAAAATCCCCCACTTACGCAATCTGTACCAAAAGGTTGGCATGTTTGGCATGGCGCTACCACCGGCACCCTCTCAACCACCGTTTGATCCTTCACAGGTGGCGCCTTTATTAGGTTCAGCTATTTTCGCGCCATTTGCCAACAACGGGCCGATGGGTGAGCAAGTCCGTGGTTTTGGCTTTACGCACGACGGTAGCGTGGATACGCCGCTCCGATTCGTTAGTATTTCCCTTTTCTCTGCACGGCCTCCCGGATCTATCCCCATCGTTGACCCCATAAACACGCCCGAGGAGCTGCTGGTCGATGGTAAAGATCCAGGCAATAGTGGCGGTTTACCACCGTTTGCGCCTACGCCAGAAGCTATCGCTCAAGGTATCCCTCCACGCCGAAACATTGAGGCCTTTCTATTTGCTTTTGACAGTAACATGATGCCTATCGTCGGGCAACAAGTCACCCTGAACGCGTATAACGCGACAGAAGCCGAGCCACGGATTGACCTTCTCATCGCTAGGGCGGATGAAAAAGATTGCGATTTGATAGCCAAAAACCGTCAGTCCGGTTTTCTGTATGTAGGCGAGGGTGAATTCAAGCCGTCCTTGAAGTATGCGCCCAAAATTCATGATGTCTTTTTACGCGCCAGCGCGCTGAAATCTAAAGGCGAGGTGACTTATACCTGTGTGCCGCCAGGCTCTGGCAAACGCCTCAGCGTTGATCGAGATGCCGATGGTGTTTTGGATAATGATGATAGGCACGATAATTTACGGCATTAAGGAAGCTCTGAACAAGCTCCACATCCGTAGGGAAAAATAGCAGGAAAAAGGGGGCAGGCCACGGTTTTACATACGCTAAACTGTGATCTGCCCCCCTATTCTCGTTAACTTCGTTCGCCTTGAGCCCTTCAACCTAAAAAAATCAGTTAGATTTGATATTTACGCGCTACCGTAGGGGCAATCTCTTGTGGTTGCCCGGAGGCACAACATGCCCCGTCCGACTGAGAGACTAATTTCTATCGGATGGTTTACTTTTATCGGAATTACCCAATCCAAATGACTCAGCAAGCATCAACGCCACACCCAAGGTAATCGCCGAGTCCGCAATGTTGAATGCGGGCCAGTGCCAAGAGTTGTAGTAGACATCCAGGAAGTCTATGACGTAGCCGTAGGCCAAGCGGTCGATTAGATTGCCGATTGCCCCGCCTAACACCAAAGATAACGCCAAGGCGAGCAAGGTTTCATGCTTTTGTAACCGCGCTAACCAGACGGATAAAACCGCACTGATGACCAACGCCAAGACTGCAAAAAACCACCGCTGCCAACCGCCAGCTTCGCTTAAAAAGCTGAATGCAGCACCGGTGTTATGAACATAAGTCAGGTTAAAATACGGCATGAGCGGGATGGATTCGTAAAGCTGCATCGAATTATCAACGACAAGTTTACTCACTTGATCCAGAATTATTGCCAATAAGGACAGCCATAACCACTTCAACATACCCGATTTCATGCAAAATGCCGATGTTCGCCATCGCCGACAACGTTTTCTACACAACGTCCACACAATTCTGGATGTTCCGCATGTTCACCAACATCATAACGTTGATGCCAGCAGCGGACGCATTTGGGATGTTCAGAAATCATCACTTTTAGCTTAACGCCTTCGATTTCGGTCTGGATAGCATCAGCAGGGCTAAACTGTTCGGCAATGACCGAAGCATTTGAGGTGATAAAAATAAAATGCAGTTCACTACCTAATCGGTTTAAGACATCAAAAAACTCGCCATTGCAATACAGTTCAACTTCAGCGTTCAAGGATGCGCCAATGTCGCCCTTAGTCCTGCTTTTTTCTAGCTCCTTGCTGACTGCCGACCTTACCGCCATGATTTGTTGCCAAAACTCACGGTCCATCGGCGAACCTGCATCAAGCTCAACCAAGCCTTCATACCAAGTTTCCAAAAAGATCGATTCGCTGCGCTTTCCAGGCATGTACGACCAAATTTCATCGGCGGTATAGCTGATGATCGGTGCCAGCCAGCGCGTCAGAGCTTCCAGCACATGATACATAGCGGTTTGGGTCGAACGCCGCGCCAAGCCGTTGGTTTTGGCGGTGTATTGGCGGTCTTTAATAATATCCAGATAAAAACCACCCAGGTCTATCACGCAAAAATGATGGATTTTCTGGAAAATTTGCTGAAACTGGTAGGCTTCGTAAGCGGCGATGACTTCTTCCTGTAACAGATAAGCCCTATCCAACATCCAGCGATCTAGCGCCAATAAATCTTTGGTGGCGACAAGATCCTGACTGGGATCAAAATCATTCAAATTGGACAATAAGAATCTTGCCGTATTACGTAAACGGCGGTAGCCGTCGGATGTGCGGGTAAGGATTTCGCTGGAGACCGACATTTCACCGCGATAATCCGTGGAAGCCACCCATAAGCGCAACACGTCCGCACCCAAATCCTTCATAACCGATTGCGGCGCAACGACATTGCCCTTGGATTTGGACATTTTCTTGCCTTCGGCATCGACCGTAAAACCGTGCGTCAATACCGCCTTATACGGTGCAGCGCCATTTTTGGCTACTGATGTCAATAATGAAGATTGAAACCAGCCACGATGTTGGTCTGAGCCTTCCAGATACAAGTCCGCAGGAAAAACCAGTTGGTCGTGCTTATCGAGGACACAGGAGTGGGTTACACCGGAATCAAACCAGACATCCAGGGTATCAGTGACCTTTTCGTAATGTTCCGCTTCATCCCCCAACAATTCTTTGGGGTCGAGATCGAACCAGGCATCGATGCCGCGATCCTCAATGCGCTTGGCGACTTGCTCGATATGTTCCTGAGTGCGTGGATGGAGGTTACCCGTCATCTTATCCACAAAAAACGCAATCGGCACCCCCCAAGTACGTTGCCTGGAAATACACCAGTCCGGGCGGCCTTCCAGCATACTTTCAATCCGCGCCTGACCCCACTCAGGTATCCACTCAACGCGCTTGACTTCACTAAGCGCCTGTTCACGCAAGCCCTTCTGTTCCATGGAAATAAACCATTGCGGTGTCGCCCTGAAGATAATTGGGGTTTTATGCCGCCAGCAATGCGGATAGCTGTGCAGGATGGCATGATGATGGAGTAAGTTGCCTTTGGCTTCCAATACCTCCAAAACGTGGGCATTTGCATTGAACACATGTTCGCCAGCAAAAAACCCGGTATTAGGTAGGAACACGCCGTTCGCGTCGACTGGGTTATTCACCGGCAAACCGTATTTTAAGCCAACGACATAGTCATCCTGGCCGTGGCCGGGCGCGGTATGCACAGCGCCTGTTCCGGCTTCTAGCGTGACATGGTCGCCGAGAATAATCGGCACCGGCTTGGCGTAGAACGGATGGTGCAGCAGCTTATTTTCAAGCGCAGCACCTTTGCAATACGCGATAACCCGGTAATTGTCGATACCGTAACGCAGCATGGCATCTTTCAATAAGGCTTCCGCCAAAACCAGACGCTCCTTAGCCCCATCCTTTTCGCATTGGACGACCGCATAATCCAAATCGGGATTCAGCGCGACTGCTTCGTTGGCAGGCAGTGTCCACGGCGTTGTCGTCCAGATAACCACCGACAACGGGCCCTCTCCTTCATGCTCCGGCACATGGTGGCAGGCTTTGAGGAAGGACTCCGGATCGAACGCCGTAAATCTTACATCGATGGCTGGGGAATGTTTGTCTTCATATTCAACTTCGGCCTCAGCGAGGGCGGAACCACAGTCCGTGCACCAATGCACAGGCTTGGCGCCTTTGGCGATATGGCCTTTTTGGGCGATGCTACCCAAAGCCCTTACTATTCCAGCTTCAAACGCAAAATCCATGGTCAGATAAGGTTTGTCCCAATCTCCTAAAATACCTAACCGTATGAACGCTTCCTTTTGGATGGCAACCTGTTTCCCCGCATAGTCACGGCAGGCTTTACGGAAAACATCCGGTGCAACCTTTGCACCCGCTTTGCCTATTTTCTTTTCAACCTGTAGCTCGATGGGCAAGCCGTGGCAATCCCAGCCCGGCACATAAGGTGCATCGAATCCGCTTAGCGTTTTGGATTTTATAATGATGTCTTTTAGGACTTTATTGACCGCATGACCGATATGGATTTCACCATTGGCGTAAGGCGGGCCGTCATGCAGGATAAATTTGGGACGGCCTTGGGTCACTGCCCTGATTGCTTGATACAGTTCGCTTTCTTGCCAACGTTTTAAGCGCTCTGGCTCACGTTGCGCCAGATTGCCCTTCATAGGAAACGCGGTGTTGGGCAAATTAAGTGTTTGTTTATAGTCCATTGTCTTCTATTGTTTGTGTAGCAAAAATCTTTTTAGCTTCTGCCACATCGTCTACTATCTGGGCTTTGAGTTCGTCCAACGTTTGGAACCGCCGCTCAGCCCTAATCTTTTGTTTAAAATGTACTTCTACAGTATAACCGTAGATGTCCCGGTCGAAGTTAAACAAGTAGGTTTCCAATACCACCTTATCGCTGCCATCAACCGTGGGGCGAATGCCTACATTGGCCACGCCCTGGATTTCCAACCCACCTATGCCCGTCATAGTGACTGCAAAAACCCCACTGATGGGGATATTCTTTCTAGCCATCCTGATATTGGCAGTCGGGTAACCGATTGTCCTGCCGCGCTTATCGCCGTGGACAATCCGACCGCACACCGAATAAGGATAACCCAACATGGCTTCAGCAGTCCTAAGATCGCCTATAGCCAGGGCATTTCTAATCAAGGTACTACTGACCCGTTGGCTATCTACCTGTAATGAGCCGGTATCTTCCACCTTAAATCCACTAGCCCTGCCTTTTTCCTTGAGCATGGCAAAATCGCCCTGTCTGGCTTTACCAAAACGAAAATCATCGCCAATCACCAAATGTTTAACATTCAGGCGTTTGACTAATACAGCATCAATAAACTGCTCGGCATCATAGTCGGCAAGTTGTTTATTAAATCGCACTATGACCAAATCATCAACGGGCAGTTTCGCAAACTGTATGACTTTCTCACGTAAACGCGTCAAGCGGGCAGGGGGCTTTCCTCCCAAAAAATATTCCAGGGGCTGCGGCTCAAAAATCATGATGACAACAGGCAAGCCCAATGCCTTGCCGCGCTTAGCCAGTTTTTCTATCACCGCTTTATGGCCTAAATGCACACCGTCAAAATTACCAATGGTCAAGACGCAACCGCCTTTGAAAAAAGGGAGGTGTGGTATTCCTCTAATTAAACGCATGTATGGCTGATAGATTAAAAGCCGCCAATTTTATCACTTGTCCCCGTCAAATGCCTTAGTCTCAGGCCAGAAAGTATTAATGTCAGCACATACGCTAAGCAACCGATGCTTATCCACTTAAGCAGATTGACTATTCTGTCTACAGGCCCCCACAGATTCCACCAACTATCATCAACAAAATAATATAAACAAGCTGCCATCACAGCACTTGCTAAAGTAACGCGCTCCAAAAACAGCAACCAGCCGTTTTCAGGCTGATAGACACAATCTTTCAATAATTTTGTTAATAACAACGCCGCATTAATCAAAGCACCTAATGATGTTGCCAGCGCTAAACCTGCATGAGCCAAAGGAAAAACCAGTGCCACATTTAAAACCAGACTGGCTATCATGGCATAAATGCCATAGCGGACGGGTGTCTTCAAGTCATGGCGCGAAGAGAACCCGGGCACCAGAATCTTGATGAAAAGGTATCCCAATAAGCCTACAGAATAAGCCTTTAAACTCTGCCCTGCTTTGTGCACGTCATTGATTGTAAATTCATTATATTGAAACAAGGTTGACAGCATCGGTTCAGCGAGCACGAACAAACCGATAGTGGCAGGCATCCCAATCAACAAAACCCAACGCAAACCCCAATTAAGCGTGGCCGAAAAAGCCTCCCCGTCGTCTGTGGCATGATTTTTAGCAAGATTAGGTAAGATGACCGTAGCCAAGCCCATACCCAAAATGCCCAAAGGGAATTCCACCAAACGGTCAGAATAATACAACCAGGAAACGCTACCACTGACCAGAAACGAAGCGACCAAAGTATCCAAAAGCAAATTGATCTGGGTGACCGAAGCGCTGAATATAGCTGGCAGCAGCCTTTTTATTATCAGGCTAACATCGGGATCTTTCAGCCTAATCGTTAACTTGGGGAGCAAGCCCAAACTTATCAAGCTGGGCACCTGAAACAAAATCTGCACAATACCCGCCGCGAACACGCCCCAGCCCAAAGCCATAATCGGAATATTCATCAAAGGCGCAAGCCATAGGGCTGCGGCAATCATGCAGATATTAAGGATAATCGGGGTTAGCGCTGGAATGGCGTAGTGTTGATGTGCATTGAGTACCGCACCTGCAAAGGCCACCAAAACAATACATAAGCCAAATGGCAACATTATCTGCAATAAGGTTACCGCCAGTTCATATTGCGTACCTTGCCAGGCAAAACCGGGGGCCAATAACATGATGAGCAAGGGTGCCAGAACCATTGCTGCCAGTGTAATCAGCAGTGTCCATGCCGCCAACGTCCCTGCCGTTTTACCAATGAATTGCTTTAAGGCAAGCCCGACCCCTTGGTGGTTAGCCATAACTGGTACAAGGGCATGGGCAAACGCCCCCTCTGTAAATAGACGGCGCAATAAATTCGGGATTTTAAACGCCACAAAAAAAGCGTCGGTCGCCAAATCCACCCCAAAAAGTCGAGCAATTAACATATCCCGAACAAATCCCAAAAGCCGGGAAATCAATGTCATACTACTGACGACAACGGTCGCTTTAAAAAGCCGCTTGCCCACTACTTATCCTGTTTGCGTAGCACGTAAATGTTGACAATGATAGCATTTATAAAGATAATGCGCGGTCAGATAACTCCCTTTGTAAAGAAATAGACACATGGCTAATACAGCACAAGCAAAAAAACGCGCGAAGCAAGCCGAAAAGAGCCGCATTCGCAACGCAGGACAACGCAGCAACCTGCGTACTTTCATCAAGAAAGTCATACTTGCCGTTAAAGCAGGCGACAAAGAAAAAGCCCAAGCCGCTTATAAGACCGCCGTGCCTATTATCGATTCAGCCGTCACTAAAGGCCTTATCCACAAAAACAAAGCATCCCGCGGCAAAAGCAGGCTGAATGCAAAAGTTAAAGCAATAGCTTAGTTTTTAAATTCTAATTCGAGACATTTGCACGGATAACAGAAACCCCGGCTGAATGGTTAAATGCCAGTTTTTTCGAATAGGTATAGACCCCTACTAGGCGATATTTGGCTGAAACCGGCATTTATCTCGCCATTTTTCATAAACCCTTGGCTCTTGTCCGTCGTTTTGCGTCCATTGGACGGAGTTATCCTGCCCACGCCGTCATCCCGACCTGGACAGCCACGCCGCGCTTGATGTTGTAGGCCATCGCCACCAGCATGAACCGGGCGTGTTCCGCGCTGGAGTAGGCCTTGTCGGCGCACAACTGGTGTTCGGTGCGGGTCAGCAGTTTTTTCAAGGAATGGGAATCGTGTTCGTTGCCTGGGGTATAGTCGATGGCCTTGACGAAGCCGTCGACGTTGACATGCGCCTACCCGTAAGTGCTGGTCTTCTTCGTTGGCCGCGACCTTAACGTTGTAACCCGCTTCGCTGTCCTGGGTGTTCTCGCCTTTGGCATTCTTGCGTGGACGGCTTTGCTTGGCCTCAATGACGGTGGCATCGACGATGCCGACCTCGCCGGTCTTAATGTACAAGCCCTTGGCCGACAATTGCCGGTTGACTTCGCCCAGCAAAGTGTCCAGCAAGCCCTGTTTGGTTAGCATTGTAATGGTCAAGTAAAACCGGACACTTCATCAGCCTGCTTTCTTATAAAACGAGCGCTCAAGCTCCAACGGCGATTGGTAGCCTAATTTTGAGCGTG
>Ga0302322_100005612_pt1 | contig 11015 bp, 7 predicted proteins | sample Fen_T0_2_FD_203757 | JGI IMG/M metagenome (GOLD analysis project Ga0302322, IMG submission 203757) | Peat permafrost microbial communities from Stordalen Mire near Abisko, Sweden - Fen_T0_2 | ecosystem: Environmental > Terrestrial > Soil > Wetlands > Permafrost | place: Sweden: Abisko... | reverse complement strand
TACAACATCCGTTGGCGGCACGACGTCTGCGGGCGGCACGACTTCCGCGGGGGGCTCGAAAGCGACGGGCGGCACGACCTCCTCGGGTGGTACAACGGCTGCTGGCGGCACGACATCTGGTGGCGGCTCGAAAGCGACGGGCGGCACGACCTCCTCGGGTGGCACGGCGCCGTCAGGCGGCACGACGCCCTCGGGTGGCACGACGTCTTCAGGCGGCACGACGCCCTCAGGTGGCACGACGTCGTCTGGCGGCACGAAAGCAACAGGTGGTACGACGCCGTCAGGTGGCACCACCTCTGCGGGCGGCACGACGCCGTCAGGCGGCACGACGTCCACGGGCGGCACGACGCCGTCAGGCGGCACAACAGCTTCGGGTGGCACGACGTCGTCTGGCGGTACCACATCCACGGGCGGTACGACCGCCCCCAAAACGGACTGCCTGGGTCAGGCCCTGGCCAAGGTCGGCGACTCGACGACCACGTCCCGCAAGTACCTGAATCTGGGCGACATCCGCCTTATCAACAACCGCTGGGGCGCGGATGCGCTGGGGTGTGGCTCAGCGACCTACACAATTTCCGTCAACTCGGACAAGACGACTGGTTACGTTTTCAACCGACCCAAATGCGACAACAGCCCGGCCGCCCAGCAGAAAGCCCATCCCGACTACCCCGAGTACGAGTTCGGGGTTGCGCCGTTCGGGGCCAACAGCTCGGATTTGACCTCGCCGGCCTGTTCGTCGACGACCTTGCTTCCCGCCCAGATCAAGACCATCACCAGCGCGACGCTGAACATGGACAGCTTCGCCAGCACGTACCAGCAGCGGGGCTACTACGACACCAACTTCGAGTTCTGGCTCACCCAAAACAATCCGCTCGACACCACCAAGAGCCCAGGCGTCTACGCCGAGGTTATCGTGTTCCTGGGCTGGGATAGCATCCGCATGGGGTCGTCGGGGTGGCCCTGTGAGAACAAGGGGAATATGACATCCGGCTCCGCCGCTCTCACGCTCTGTCATCAGAAAGACGGCTGGGGCAGTGGTTGGCGCTTCTTCAACTTCAACCTCAACAACGGTCCCCAAGACACGTTCTCTGGCAAGGTCGATATCAAGGCGATCATCGATTGGATCATGAGCAGCAGCTACAAGTCGGGCTTCACCACGGACATGTGGCTGACCCGTATCGAGGTCGGCACCGAGGTCGACGACAACACGCAGGGCACGGCCAAGGTCAACAACCTGACCTTCGAGATCAACGGCACTGCCAAGTCCATCGAGCTCGCCCAGTAGTTCTGGCCTGGCGCGCTGGCGGCTGTTCGCGATCGCGTAACCACCAGGCCTGGCATGGCAGCCATGGGGCTGATCATGCGTCTGCACCCGAGGCCCGATCGCCAATCAGCGCTGGAGAGGACGGCGCGAACGTCAGTGTGGGATCGTGTGCTTCCACGTGTTTCCGCGTGGCAGGAATTCCAGGTATCGAACCAACCCGCGCGACGACTTGCAGCCAGGATCAGTCGCGAAACAGGGGGCGATCGGATCGAGCGGTGTCGAACCGAGCGACGTCGAACCGAGCGACGTCGAGGCGGACAGGGCGGTCTGCTGACGTCGCGGCATCCCGCCTCGCTGGCGCCAGATCTGGCGCTGGAGATCCGGCATCGTACTTCCTGTCGCCTCCGGTTCCAGAGACTCCGCCCGTCGACCGAATTCCGCCAGTTTCCGCGCTACCACCCGTGCCCCTTTCGCCACCGCTTCCCACACTGCCGCCCGTGCCCCTTTCGCCACCGCTTCCCACGTTGCCGCCTGTACCCTTGTTTCCTCCATTGCCGGAGCTTCCACCCGCGCTGGAACTGCCGCCCGAGCTGGGTGCACGGGTGGCAGCGGAATCATTCACAAGTGGAATTCCGCCAGACGTGCATCCCCACAGGCCGAGGGATGCTACCCACAATGCCGTTGCTGGAATCGACTGCATTCCCTTCATGTGCGCTCTCCTCGCTCGCCGATGAATGCTCTGTCGCCGCGGATCCGATCCCGATGGGGGTGACAGGACTGGGGGTGCAAAGCTACAACGCCAGGGTTGAAATCGCATCCTCTACCGGAACACCCAAGGCGATTTTTTTGCGTTCAACGCTCGCGTCGCTGGCGGCACTAATAGTAAGAAGGGAGAGCAGCCTCGGAGCGACCTTGGCGGCGATAACTTTCGGATAGCACAAAAATTCTAACCTTCTCTCGGTCCGCACAGGAGCACGTTCATGAAAATTCACTTGTCTTGCCGTTTTCTCGCCTCTCGGGCGGTTCCCGCCGTGTGCATGGGGGTGTTGCTGCTAGGGATAGGGTGTCAGGGGGTGGGGGCCGTCAATGGCGAGCCAACAGCAGGCCTGGACGCGTCTTCGACACGTGCGGACGGCCTCATCATCATTCTCTCGAGTGGCGACGCGTCTTTGGGACATGACGCTGGCCTTCCGCCCAGCACCGACGCGCCCGAGCTAGCCATTTGCGGTGACGGCATTGTGCAAGCTGGCGAGTTGTGCGACGACGGCAATCTGATTCCAGGCGACGGCTGCACCGGTGTTTGCACGATCGAGCCAGGTTACAAGTGCCCGACCCCTGGCAAGCCATGTATCAGCATCGTCACCCAGGTTTGCGGTGACGGAAAGATCTCGGGCGGCGAGGCGTGCGACGATGGCAACATCCTGGGGGGCGATGGCTGCTCGGCGATTTGCTCGGTTGAGGCGGGGTGGTCATGTGCCAGCCCTGGCCAGCCGTGCGTTCCCATGGTGACCCCCAGCGTTTGCGGGAACGGAGCGGTCGAGGCCGGTGAACAGTGCGACGATGCGAACACCGTCAGCGCGGATGGTTGCAGCGCCACGTGCAAGATTGAGCTGCATTGGGCCTGTCCGCAGCCTGGCCAGCCGTGCACGCGCACGGAGTACTGCGGCGACGGCGTGCTTCAGGCCGCGCGTGGCGAGGGATGCGACGACGGCAATGCCATCCCGGGCGACGGCTGCTCGGGCATCTGCACCATCGAGCTTGGGTATGCATGTCCGACCGCCGGTGGTCCCTGCGTCACCATCTGGGTGTGCGGCAACGGCATGATTGATCCAGGCGAGACCTGCGACGATGGCAACACCACGGGCGGCGACGGCTGCTCGGCCCAGTGCACGGCCATCGAGCCCGGTTGGACGTGTCCCAAGGGTGTGGGCAATCCCGGCGGTTCGTGCAGCAAGCTGCCAGTGGGCGTTTGCGGGGACGGTGCCCGTGGCCAAGGTGAAAGTTGCGACGACGGCAACACGGTGTCTGGCGACGGGTGCTCGGCAAGCTGTGGCCCCGAGGTGGGCTGGGACTGTCCTACCCCTGGCAAGCCGTGCACGCCTATCGAATTCTGCGGTGACGGGGTGGTGGACCTCATCACCAGTGAGCAATGCGATGACGGAAACACCATTGGCGGCGACGGCTGCAGCCCACAGTGCGTCCTCGAACCCGAACATGTTTGCCCAGTTCCCGATCAGCCATGCGTCTCCACCGTACGCTGCGGCGATGGCAAAATAGGCGGCACCGAGCAATGCGACGATGGCGACACCATCGCCGGAGATGGCTGCGGCTCGACCTGCCAACTCGAACCGGGCTGGAGCTGTCCCGTCGTGGCGGCGGCGTGTACCGCCAAGACCTGCGGCGACGGCATCCTCGCGGGCAGCGAACAGTGCGACGACGGCAACACCCTGGCCAGCGACGGCTGCAGTCCCACGTGCCAGGTCGAGCCGGGATACGCTTGCGGGCCGGACCAGTGGCATCCGACGGCGCTGTCCACGGCTTGCTACCAGACAGTGTGCGGTGACGGGCACAAGGAAGGCGCAGAGCAGTGCGACGACGGCAACTTCCGTCCGTTCGACGGTTGCTCACCCACATGCACCAACGAGCCCAAGTGCGGCTACCCGAACAACGACACCGCCCAGCCCTACCAGTGTTTCTCGGTGTGCGGTGATGGCATCAAGATGCCAGACGAGCAATGCGACGACGGCAACGTGCAGAATGGCGACGGTTGCTCGTCAACCTGCACCATCGAGCCCGGCTATAGCTGCACCGCCTCGGCGCCGGCCCTGGGAGCCTCGCTGAGCGTGCCAATTCTCTACCGCGATTTCAACTGGCACCACCCGCAGTTCGAGGTCGATCCCGTCTACGATCAGCGCCAGGCTGGTATTGCCAGCAGCGCCATCGGCGTGAACGGCAAGCCGGTCTACAACACGGCCTACGTCGGGAACAACGCCGGCGTAACGCTTGGGCGGCCCTTTACCATGGACGGGCCGGCCATGAGCACGACCAGTACGCTCATGACCGACGCCGCTGGCGCCACCTTTCGCAGCAAGATCGCCAGCAACACGGCATCGCTGACCGCTGCTCAGGTCGCCTCGAACTACGCCCAATGGTACACCGATGATCCCAATGCCACGGGCAACACGGCGGTCGACGCGGCCAATCCGGCCGTCACTCGTATCACGATACAGAGCACCCTGACCCTGACCCAGATCAGCACCGGAACCTACCAGTACTACAGCTCGGCGTTCTTCCCGCTGGACAGTCTGGGTTTCGGCAATATCTCCCCCCAGGCTCACAACTACCACTTTACCAGCGAGGCCCACTACTGGTTCCAGTACAGCGGTGGCGAGAAGCTCGAGTTCCGCGGCGACGACGATGTCTGGGTCTTCGTCAACGGCCAGCTCGCGGTCGATCTGGGCGGTATCCACAACGAACTGCGTGGCATCGTCACCCTCAACGGGGCGAGCACCCAAGCCTGCTCTGACAATACCCCGCCAGCGTGCGCCGGGCAGGCCGTGTGCGATACCCCGGCACCGGCGAATTGTACGACCTTCGCCACGGGCTTTGGCATGGTGCCGGGCAATATCTACGAGATCGTCGTGTTCCAGGCCGAACGGCACGTGACCGGCTCCAACTACAAGCTCACACTCAGCGGATTCAACGCCCCGAAGAGCGTGTGCCACAGCGTGTGTGGCGACGGCATCGTGACCCGCGGCGAGGCTTGCGACCTCGGCACCGCCAACAACACCGGCGCCTACGGCACGTGCAATCCAGACTGTACGCTCCCGCCCCGCTGTGGTGACCACGTCCTTCAGAACCCGCCCGAGCAATGCGACGATGGCGTGAATCTCGCGATTTACGGGGGCGCTGCGAAAATGTGTGGCGCCAACTGCAAATGGGCCGCGTACTGCGGCGACGGGGTGGTGTCAAACGGCGAGGCCTGCGACGAGGGGGTCCTGAACGGGGCTGGGTATGGACACTGCACGACTGCCTGCACGCTGGGACCGCGTTGCGGAGACGGCGTGAAGAACGGCACCGAGCAGTGTGATGATGGCGCCAACAACGGCAGCACCGGTAGTGTCTGCGCCCGCACCTGCACCTTCAAGTGCGGCAACGGACTCATCGACCCCGGCGAGGACTGCGACAACGGGACGGCTGACAATACGGGTGGCTACGGCATGTGCTCCCCCTATTGCACCTCCGGGCCGTACTGCGGCGACGGCCTCAAGAACGGCCCCGAGCAGTGCGACGACGGCAAGAACGACGGCACGTACGGCACTTGCTCCCCAGGCTGTCTGTTGGCCCCCTACTGCGGCGACGGCGCGGTCAACGGGGCGGAGGTCTGCGATCTGGGCGCCAAGAACAGCGCCATGGCCTACGGCAAGGGCCAGTGCACCATCCAATGCACGCCCGCCCCTTACTGTGGCGACAAGTCAGTGCAGGGGCAGTTCGGCGAGGTGTGCGACGACGGCCTTAACACCGGCCTGCCTGGCTCATGCTGGCCGGATTGCAAAGGATTCATTCCGCTCCCATCGTGCGGCGACAACGTCGTTCAGGTCCCCGAACAATGCGACGAAGGCGCCAGCAACGGCACTTTGTCCAGCCCCTGCGACGTGAACTGCCGCTTCAAGTGCGGCAATGGCATCAAGGATCCCGGCGAGCAATGCGACAACGGTGTGAACAACGGAAGCTACGGCACCTGTGCGCCCGACTGCACGCTGCCCGCCTATTGCGGCGACGGCACCAAGAACGGACCCGAACAGTGCGATTTTGGCGCCGCCAACGTCGCGCTGGGGAAGGCCTACGGACCGGGCGTGTGCACGTCGGTTTGCACTTGGGCGCCCTTCTGCGGAGACGGCCGCATTCAATCCCAGTACGGCGAGGAATGCGACGGCGGTGGCATGTGCACCTTGACGTGCAAGGATTTCATCCCCTGATGCTGCCGATTGGCCCCATGAAGCCATCGCTCGCTTCGCCATGGAGCTCGGGCCGCGCGGTGGCGAACCGGACGTAGTCAAGGTGCTGGACTTCGGTCTGGTCCGCTCTGGCTATCAGGCTGCTCGCCTGGGTTCTGCCTGCTCGGAAAAGTGCGAGGGTTGTCTCTCGGTTCCGTTGGTTGCCGACTTCGTGGTGTCGGACACTGCTTTGCAAAAATGAAAGCCCGCGACGTCCTCATAGCCACCACGGGCGCTACGGCTCGCCTTCACGAGCGCGAGCAAGCTGAACAGGGCAAGAAACCCAAGCAGGTAGAGAAAGAGAACCATCAACCAATTATCGGCGCAAGCCCCGTTACCTTTAGCGCCAGTGTCATCGATCCTCCCGAGCTGCCTATCGGCGCTGTGCTATGAACATCACGACGTGTTCCTTCCAGAGGCCGTCTCATGAATGACTTTTCGTTGCTGATCAAGCCCTCCGCGGCCGACTGCAATCTGAGATGTGCCTATTGTTTCTACATTGGCCGCCAGGCCAGGACGGAACCCCATCCCCGCATGTCGGATGACGTCCTGGAAAGCATGATCTCAAGCTACATGCGTTCGCGCCAGGCAACGTCCTACACCTTCAGCTGGCAAGGGGGTGAGCCAGCACTGATGGGGCTCGGCTTTTTCAAGAAAGTGGTGAAACTGCAGATCAAGCATGCTCCACCGGGCGCCATCGTCTGCAACGCATTCCAGACAAACGGGAGCCTCATCACGGACGACCTGGCTGCCTTCCTTGCGGAATACAAGTTTCTGTTCGGGGTCAGCGTGGATGGGCCGGCCCAGGCCCACGATCACTACAGGAAGACCACGGCTGGCATGCCGACGCATGCTTCGGTGTGCAAGGGGATCGACCGGCTGAAAAAGCACGGCGTCGCGTTCAATATCCTGGCGCTGGTGAACGCTAGGACCGTGAAGCAGCCGCGGGAGATCTATGGCTATTTCAAGAACTGTGGTTTTCTTCATCAGCAGTATGTCCCCTGCGTGGAATTCGACGCCGCCGGACGGCTTTTGCCCTATTCCATCACAGGGCGCGAATGGGGCACCTTTCTCTGCGAGATATTCGATCGATGGATCGGCGAGGACACGAGCCGGATATCGATACGGCAGTTCGATTCGATTTTGGAATACCTTGTGAGCGGGAAGCGCAACGCCTGCGCCATGGGGATGGATTGTCGACAATATTTTGTCGTGGAATACGATGGCAGCGTCTATCCCTGCGATTTCTTCGTGCGTGACGATCTGAGGTTGGGAAACGTCAGGAACGGGACCTGGAAGGATTTCCTGGCGTCCCCGGTTTACCGGCGGTTCGGGCTGGAAAAGGCGAACTGGAGCGAGGAATGCCGTTCATGTGCGTGGCTCGCACTTTGTCACGGAGATTGTCAGAAGTTCCGCCCGGTCGCAGGTGTTGAAGACGCTAAAGCAAGATCGAAGAGCGTCTTGTGTGAAGGGTGGAAGGCGTTCTACGCCCATGCGCTTCCTCGGCTAGAAGGCATCGCCGACGGGATCAGAGACCAAGAGACGCCGGCTGCCGCATCCGATCAGCCGGGGACCGAATCGCGCTCCGTGCGGATCGGCGTGGCCCGGGCCGCTTCCCGCTTGCCGTAGCTTGTCCCATGAACTCTACGGCATGAGATCAGGAGACGAGGCCTCGGGACACCCGAACACGATCTGAACCTGCGAAGTCGCGCCAGCCAGCATGTTCTCACAGGTGCTTCCGGTCAGAACAATGGTTGCGTTGGTCGCATCGCTTGGGTCGAACATCCACCCGTTGCTATCGTCTTTGGCGACGAGGTTGCTATCGACATAGACAAGAGCGAGATCCTTGTCCGGGGGAACCGTGTTGGCTTTGAACGTACAGGTCAAGGACGCCGCTGTGGCAATCGATTGCAAGGCAGCGCTGAGCGCTGTGGTCGAAGTGGCTGGGTAATAGCTTCCCGTGCCGCCCGCCTGGGCCAGGCTATTCAGGTTGCTCACGCTGGGCCCAATGCCAATCACGTAGACGGGGAAGCCAGCCTTCTTCGCTGCCGTCGCCGCGTCGGTGGCACCTGTCATGTCATTGCTCGCCCAATCCTGGCCGCTGCCGCAATTGGGCAGCCCATCGGTGGCCAGCAGGATGGCCTTGTTCCTACCGTCATTGACCTTCTTGAGGTAGGCGGTCGCGACGTTGATGATCGATGCCGTTGGCGTGGAAAGGGACGTGGTGAATGCTGCCAGCTGGGATTTGATGGCGGACGCGGAACTGGCGCTGATGGCAACTTGGGGTGTGCTTGAGATGCTGCACGTGGCGGCATCGGAGGTCGGAAAGAGTGCGAGGCCCCAGTTGATCTTCGGGTTGTCGGTCACAATTGCTCCCACGGCTGACACCACCGCGGCGGACCGGGAGGAACAGGTCGTGACGCCGGCGGCGCAGTTCGAGTCCGCGGTAAGGCTCCAGGTCATCGAAGCGGATCTGTCGAGCAAGATGAGAATGTCTGGCTGCACTGGCGTGGTGTCAATGGTGATGGTTTTCCCGCAGGCAACGGCACTGTCACGGATTGCGCCGTCGTCCAGTGGGGTGCGCATGCCAATGCATCCAGATAGCAAGAACAGAGGCACCAGGAGGCTTGGTCTGCAGATTGGCGGGAAGACGAACATCTGGAACCTCACAAGAACGTGCGCGGACAACGGACTGGATCAGGATGATCTCGGAAAGAAGGCAATCCTGGCGGGTCCGTTCGGGGAAGACTAGGGAAAACGTTGGGAAGCCTTCGGTTGATTCCATTGGGACACCGACCACGCTCCGTCGATTGCGAGTGGCCACGCCAGGTCGCAAGCACAGTTTCGCACGGATTGAGAGTCGGGGGTGGGTGCAAGCGTGAGCGGATTCCCTGGTATGCTTTCCCTGGAGGTTGATGCATGACGATGAGCCTTGACTGCCGGAGTGCTGTGGTCGCTTCGTGTTCTGCGCTCTGCCTTTGCCTATGGATCGTCGGGTGTAGCTCGCAGAAGGATGGCGCGGATCCCGACGCTAGCGACGCAGCCATGACGAGTGGAACCGGCGGCATCACCGCCAGCGGCGGGGATCCAGGATCGATTGTCGGCACCGGCGGAAGTTTGGGCATGGGCGGTGTCCAAGGGAAGGGCGGTGTGCAAGCCGTGGGCGGCATGAAAGGCACCGGCGGTGTTCAGGGCACGGGCGGAAAACCAAGCACCGGCGGTACGCCAGGCACTGGCGGCGTGCAAGGTGCGGGCGGCGCGCCAGGGACCGGCGGCGCGCCAGGGACCGGCGGAACGCCTGCAGGCGTGGATGGGGGTGCGCCAGCCGGGACACCTGGTAACCCAGACGGCCACTGCTCGATTCCATCCGAGGCTCAGCTCGAAGATGTGTCGAAGCCAACGACGGTGGTTGGCACCGGCACGCTGGCAAGTTGCACGCCAGATGCCTTCATCGCCGCCGTTGCGAAAGGTGGAATCATCACCTTCAACTGCGGCCCGGATTCCGCGACCATTACGCTGACCAGCCCGGCCAAGGTATTCAACGACAAGGGGCCGAAGATCGTCATCGACGGCGGCGGCAAGGTCACGCTGAGCGGCGGCGGCACCACGCGTATCCTGTATATGAATACCTGCGACGAGAAACAGGTTTGGACCAGCGCACACTGCGACAACCAAGAGACGCCGCAGCTCACCGCGCAGAATCTGACCTTTATCAACGCCAACTCCAAGAACGAGACGAACTACGATGGTGGCGGCGCTATCTATGCCAGCGGGGGCCGTCTCAAGGTCATCAATTCTCGCTTCATGAACAACGTGTGTGCGGACTCGGGCCCCGACGTGGGCGGCGCTGGCATTCGCGCATTCCAACAGTACAACGGACTACCCGTTTACGTGGTGAACAGCACCTTCGGCGGGGCAGACGGCGCGGGCAATGTGTGCTCGAACGGTGGCGGCATCAGTAGCATTGGTGTGTCATGGACCATCCTAAATAGCTTGTTCAGCTACAACCGCGCCATAGGGAACGGCGGCAACCCAGCCGATCCAAACACGCCAGGCGGGGGCAGCGGCGGCGCCATCTACAACGACGGCAACACCATGACGCTCAGCCTGTGCGGAACACGCATCGAGTACAACCAGGTCAAAGCCTACGGCAGCGCCATCTTCTTCGTCAGCAACGATCATACGGGTGACATCAAGATCGACAGCTCGGTGATTACCAACAACATCGGCGGCTCTTGGTATCCGATGTACCCACAGTTCTCCCAGCACGACGATACGCCCATCGTCGTCACGAACTCGACCATCCAATAGACCGCGGTCGCTACAACGTCCGCAGTCCGCGCGATTGCATGGCTTCGGCCAGGGTCTGAGCAGTCTCCGGATCTATGGCGTCGGCTTGGGTCGTGAGGGTGGTGGCCACGGGGATTCGGCCCCGGCGATCGTGGTCATTGACGTAAAGGCCAAGTCTGGCCGCCAGCACTGCGGCCGTGCGGCGCTGCGTGTCCTGGTCTGGCCCCGGCGCGGCCACCAACTGGGCAACGTAGGCCTGTTCAAAGTCGCGATTCTCCTTCTCGAAGGTCTCGAAGCGGCTTGCTTCCTGCAGTTCGGCGACAGTGTGGAGCTCACTGGCGATCAGCGGTCCGTAGCGCTTCTCCCAGCCAATGCGCGGTGGCGCCAGCTTGGACTTAAGGGAAATGTCCGTCATGTCGGAGAGCAGCGGTGCCAGGGCATTCTGTTGCGGCTGCTCGACTAAC
>Ga0302322_100005611_pt1 | contig 11016 bp, 11 predicted proteins | sample Fen_T0_2_FD_203757 | JGI IMG/M metagenome (GOLD analysis project Ga0302322, IMG submission 203757) | Peat permafrost microbial communities from Stordalen Mire near Abisko, Sweden - Fen_T0_2 | ecosystem: Environmental > Terrestrial > Soil > Wetlands > Permafrost | place: Sweden: Abisko... | reverse complement strand
TCGTTCAAGAACGCCGTCGGCCTGTCGCCCACGGCCACGGAGTTGCCCATCTACATCGGCCGCCGCAACGTCGAGGGCGGCGGACGGCAGGACGACATCAACCTGAGCAATTTCCGCATCGTCATGGGCGCGAAGGGCGGCCTGTTCGATGACACGTGGAATTACGACGCCTGGTGGCAGAGCGGCAGGAACACGCTGCAGCGTACGTACAAGAACGACTTCTCGGTCGCGCGGCTGGCCCGGGCGTTCAACGTGGTCAAGGATCCCGTTACGGGCTTGCCCGCCTGCGCGTCGAAGGTCGACGGCACGGATGCCGCTTGCGTGCCCTATGACATCTTTCACATCGGCGGCGTGACGCAGGCTGCGCTCGACTACCTCCAGACACCGGGGTTCCAGACCGGCTACACGGCGCAGACGGTTGTCGGCGGCACGATGACCTCCGATCTGGGCCAGGCCTATGGCTGGAGACTGCCTTGGGCGAAGGACGGCATCGGCGTTGCGGTCGGCTACGAGTACCGCAGCGAGAAGCTGACGCAGAGCGTGGACTCCGCGTTCGACACCGGCGACCTCGCCGGGCAGGGCGGTCCGACGCACGGTGTTTCCGGCCAGTTCAACGTGAACGAGGTTTACGTCGAAGCTCGCGTGCCGATCGCACAGCGCAAGGACTGGATCTACGACCTCAGCATGAACGGCGCGTACCGCTATTCGGACTACAGCACCGGCGTCAACACCAACTCGTATGGCATCGGTATGGACTGGTCGCCGGTCAAGGAAGTGAAGCTCCGCGGCAGCTACCAGCAGGCCGTGCGTGCCGCCAACGTCATCGAGCTGTTCACGCCGCAGGGTTTCGGTCTCTACGACGGCGGCGATCCCTGCGCGACGGCGACCCCGTCAGCCACGCCGGCAGAGTGCGCGCGGTCGGGCGTGACGGCGGCGCAATACGGCAAGATTCCCGATAGCCCGGCGGGCCAGTACAACGCGAACTTCGGTGGCAACCCGGACCTCAAGCCGGAAACCGCGAATACGTACACGCTGGGCGCCGTCTGGCAACCGATGCCAAACCTCTTGGCGACGGTTGACTACTGGAACTACAAGGTCGAAGACATCATCGGCAATGTCAACCCGGACACGATCGTCAACGATTGCGTCACGTCAGGGATTCTCTGCCAGTATGTCCACCGTGGCGCGAACGGGAACATCTGGGTCCCGGGCAGCGGCTACACCGATGCGCTCAACACGAACCTGGGTAGCTACAAGACCAGCGGCCTGGACATCAGTTTCAACTATAACCAGCCGGTCAAGGACTGGGGCAGTTTCGGCGTGAACTTCATCGGCACCTACGTCAGCAATTTCGACATCGTGCAGATCCCGGGCCTGGGCTCCTACGACTGCGCCGGTCTCTTCGGTCCGACGTGCGGTGTGCCGGTTCCGAAGTGGCGCCATCGGCTGCAGGGTACGTGGAACACGCCGTGGTACAACGTCACCGGCGCGCTCACGTGGCGTTACATCGACTCGGTTAGCCTGGACGCTTCCAGCTCGAACCCGCTGCTCGCCAAGCCCTATTTCCCGCAGGACAAGTCCATCGGGTCGCAGAGCTATCTGGACCTCGCGCTGCAGTGGGCGATCGACAAGAACTGGACGGTTCGCGCCGGCGTCAACAACATCCTGGACAAGGATCCGCCGATCGTGTCTTCGACGGCCGGCACCTTTGCGAACGCGAATGGGCCGTCCAGCTTCGGCAACGGTGGCACGTGGCCGCAGCTTTATGACTCGCTGGGCCGCACCATATTCTTCAACGTCACGGCGAAGTTCTGATCGCCAGCGTCGAGGATTCGAGAACGGCGGGCTTCGGCCCGCCGTTTTTTTTCCGGGCCTAGGACGTGCGGTTGGAGGCGAGGGCGCCGGTCGCAACGTCCACGCCGGCGTTCCGCAGCGCGGCGACGAGTGGGGCGAGGTGACCGGCGTAGCGGCGGGCGCGGCCACGGAACCCGGAAACCGGCTGGCGGGCCTGGACTGCGCTCATTGTGCCGATGCGCCGGCGCGTCGCAGCGAAGTCGCGACAGGCGTCCTCCCAGTCGAGTCCGCAAAACCGCACGAGCGCCGCGGCGCCGGAGTCGATATCGGCCACCAGGTCCTCGTACTGGATCGTGTGGAACCGGCCGCCGAGCACGCGCTCCCAGTGCGCCATGAGCCTTGCGTATTGGCCGTAATAGTGGCCGATGTCGTCGAGCCGGTGGGAGAACGCCGCGAACTTGGGAAAGTCGTTGCGGAAAACCGACAACCCCGTCTCCACCGGGTCGCGGCGCACATGCACGATGCGGGCCGCAGGAAAGAGCTCGAGGATCAGGCCTAAAGCGTCGAAATTCCAGGGATTCTTGTCGGTGACGGCGCTGAAATACGACAGGTCCGGAAGCTCGCGCCGGAATGCCTGGCGCCACCGCGGCAGGGCGCTCTCGTAGTTCAAGGCAGCGCCGTTGCCCGAAGCGAGCGCGGCGAACTCCTGCATGATCGAGCGCATTGCCTGGCGCTCGCCGCACGCGAAGACGCGGGAATGGGCGCCGACGATGCTCTCCACCAGCGTGGTACCGGACCGCGGCATGCCGACGATGAAGATGGGCACCGGCCCGGTGTCCACGCCGGCGGCGCGTGGAGCGGAGGGAAATCTTTCGATCAGCCAGTCGATCTGCCGTCGCCGCTCGTCGCGGTCGTAGCCGAGCCCCTCGCGCGCGGCGCGCACCAGCGCAAGGCGATTCGCCTGCTCGCACGCGGCGAAGGCCGCATCGACGTCGCCGGTGGCGTCGAGGCAATCGGCGACCGAAAATGCCGCGGAGATGCGGGCCGCTTCCGGCAGGTCCGGATCCTCGGCGAGGCGCTCGAGGCTCGCGAAATCTTCCGGCGCGACGCGCTCGCCGGAAACCTGGACCAGCACCTTGAACGCGGCCACGTCGTGCGGGTCGGCGCGGATCGCTCGGCGGGCGAAGGCGACCGCGTCGTCGAACCGACCTTCGAACAGCGCGAGCGTCGCCTTGGCCGACAGCATGTGCGCGCATTCGGGGTCGAGCCGCTCGGCTTCGTCAAGCGCGTGCGCGGCCTCGTCGTATGCGAGGGCGGCGAGGCAGAGCCGGCCGAACGTCGCGAGGTCGCTCGCGCTCGCCTCGCCGCGCGCGAGGAACGTCCGGAAGCTGCGCATCGCCTGCGCGAGATAGCCCGCCTCCCACTGCGCCGTTGCGGCAAGACGCCAAGGCAGCGGATTGTCCGGCTCCGTCCGCAGCCATGATTCCACGGTCGAGGCCAGCCCGGCCCAGTCGCCGGTTCGCTCGCAGATCTCGGCTTCGAGGCGAAGGATGGCCGGGTGGCCGGGCGCGATTTGCGCAGCCTTCTTCAGAATCGCGCGGGCCTCGGCAGCCGAACCCGCGTCAAATGTTGCCCGTGCCCACCTGAACAGCAGCGCCGGATCACCGCGTCTGTGCGCGGCGGCTTCGCGGAAGTGGGCCGCGGCTTCCGGAAACCGGCCGGCGCGCGCCTCGAGCTCGCCAAGCTTGTCCCGGACCGACGCATCGTACGGCGACTGGACCGCCAGCGCCTCGACGATCCGGAGCGCACCGGCCAAGTCCCCGCGTCCCGCCATCAGCTCGGCGAGGTGCAACTGCGCCGCCGGCGGCGATGGGGCGGGGGGGGCGGCCAAGTCGCGCCGCTATTGCTTCAGCAGGTCGATGTAATCGTTATAGGTCTTCATCCCCTTGTTGAATTCCTCGATCCCGGCATTGGACGCGCGGATGTGGGGGGCGGCCGCGGCCTGCTGCTCGGCGACGAAGGCCTTGACGCATTCGAGGTAGGTCCGCATGCCGGTGGTCCACTTGGTTTGCCGTTGCGCGGCGGCGCTCTTGCCCAGATTGGTGGCATCGGTGCCTGGCGGATCGCCGGGCTTCTCGCAATTGGGCGTCGGCGTGACCGTCGGCGTCACGGGCGCAGCGCTCTGTCCGGAGGCAATCGGCGATGCAATGAGGGCGGCCGCGAAGAGCGTGGCCGACAGGCGGAGGGCGGGGGTCATTGACGGAATCCTCGGTGGGTTGAGGCCCCATTTTACTTCCAGCGCCGCTCCCTTGGCCAGATCGGCGCCGGCTGGCCGGCAGCGTCAGCCGTTGTCGTGACCCGCGGGAACTCCGACCGCGAACTCGTTCATCGCCGAGGACAGCGCCGTGATCATCGCCCGCTCCGGCGGTGTCAGCAACGGGTTCCATATGTCGAACATCAGGATGACGCGCAGCTTGTCGCTCATGTTCCAGGCCTCGTGGTCGATCGTGTCGTCGAACACCCAGGCCTGCCCGGGAACCCAGGGGCGCGTCTCGTTGCCAACGCGAAACCCGCACTCTTCGGGAATGATCAACGGCACGTGGGCGACCAGGCGAACGTTCGAACCTCCGGTATGCGGAGGAATCCGGGTCCGGGGCTTCAGCAGCGAGAACATCGCCGCCGGGGTGCGCCCCGGCTGCTCGGGCTGCGGCGCACCGTCGACCAGCGCCATCGTCAGCGGACACTTCGCCGCGTTCTCCTCGACACGCTCTCCCATGATGTACAGGTGAAACGCGCTCCAGCGCGGCGAGTTGTTGAGCTCGGCGAACTGGTTGAGCGGCACGTCGTTCGCGTACGAAATGTAAGGCGTGAAGCCGTCCTCGGCCGCGAGCACCGCCAGGAACTCGTCGCGGATCGCGTCCGTCGCAGCCTCGAAACCGTCGAGCCACGGGAACAGCGCGCGGTCGAAGAAACCGATCGGCGCGAGGCCCGGGAAGTGGTAGTGCGTCGACTGCGAATCGTAGCGCCGTTTCCTGCCGACCAGGATGTCGACGGATTCGCGGAAACGGCGGAGGTCCTCCCCCGACAGCGCCTGCAATTGCGCGTCGAGATGGCTATCGATGAACGCGCCGCGTTCCTTGTCGTATTGCTCGACGCGCTGCCGCGCGAGCGCGACAGCGGGCCGGAGTTCCGGGTGCAACCGGTCGAATGGCGGCGCCACGCTCAACATTGCGCCGTAGGCCCGAGCCGCCTCGTGCGGCTTCCCCTGTCTGTCGAGCAGGTTCCCGCGGAGTGCGAGTGCGACGAGGTCCATGGGGTCCTGGGTCAATGCCTCGCGGATCGCGTGCTCCTCGGCAGGCTCGTCGCCGAGATTTCGGCAGCAAATCGCCAGTTGAACCCAGGTTTCGGACTCGGTCGGCCCGCGGTCGACGATGCGCTGCAACATGGCCCGGGCGGAATTCATGTCGCCCCGGCGGAACGCGCGCAGGCCCAGTGCCTTCAGCGTCCGGGCATGGTTCGGGTCGAGCACCAGGATGCGGTCCCACAATCGTGCCGCGTCGCCTTCCCGCCCCAACCGCGCCGCATTGAGCGCCTGCGCTTCGAGGACGTCTATCTCCGACGCTGCTGTGTTGCTGTTCTGCATGTGTTCTCCTGCACGGCCCGGAAATGGGTCGGCTGCCCGCAGGCGCATTGTAAATCACCGGGTCGCCGCCTCGATCCTTGGGGAATGCGGCGGTATGATGACGGTTGACAGGGCAATGAACATTTACTGGAGGCGGCCATGAAGATTGCGACGCTTTTCGCAATGGCGGTGGCGCTCGCCGGGGTGGCGATGGCGCAGGCAAATGCGGAGCCCGCGGTGACGGTCGATGGCTTGGTCGCGGTCAAGTCGCGCTCACTCGACGAGGTCGCCTTGCGGCCCGGCGTCGATCTCTCGACGTACCGGAGCGTCATCGTCGAACCGGCCCGCGCGGCACTGCGCAAGGATTGGCTGAAGGACCTCAACACGACGCGCGGGCCGACGCGGTGGCTGACCCGCGAAGACGCGCAACAGATCACGGACGAAGCGGCCCTGCGCCTTTCCGCCATGACTTCGATGGTCTTTCAAGAACGCGGCTACGAGATCGCGGCGGCGCCCGCGGCCGGCGTACTGCGTCTCTCGCTCGCGATCACGGATCTCGACGTCAACGCGCCCGACGAGCCGATGCCGGGAATCGTGAAGTATTTCGTGCGCGATGCCGGGCAGGCGACAATTGCGCTCGACGTGCGCGACGCGTCGAGCGGGGCGCTGCTCGCGCGGGTCGTCGATCGCGGCACGGCCAGCGAAATCCGGCAGATCAACCGCGCAACGAACGTTACCAACGAGTTCTGGTTCGATGCGCTCTTCCGGCAGTGGGCGACGGCCTGTGCCACCATCGTTTCCGGGCCAGCCGGCGTGCAACGCACGGCGACCGCGCACTGAGCTCGGGCAGTCCGGTCCCCCGACGCTATTTGAGCCGGGTCACCTTGATGAGACTGTTGCGACCTTCGATCGTCAGGTTGTAGCTGCCGAGGAAGCCGGCTTCGATCGTCACCTTCATGGGTGTGCTTGGGGACGCATAGGGCAACTCGGTGCCGTCGGCGTCGAGCTGGCGCCAGACCTGGCCGTTGTCGAGAATGAAGATTGCCTTGCCGCGCCCGGTCTTGGCGAACTCGATCACCGTCGCGGTGATCTCCCGCAGCTCGCCGGTCTCCGCCGGTTGCGGCGGCTTGCCGAATTCTTCCTTTGTCGTCACGGGCTTGTCCGCGCGCGAAAACCCGAACCAATCGAGCCAGGTCTTCTTCGCCGCGGCATCCGGCGCGGACGCCGGCGCGGCCAACAAGGCCTTGGCGCGAACCGCCCCGGAATCGAAGCACTTCAGGCGCTCGGACGCCTCGGTGACCTCGGCGCACTTTGCGATGTCGGCGAGCACGTCGCGCGCGGGGTCGGCGCGCGCCGGCGCCGCAATCGACGCGGCGGCAAGCATGGCGATGAGGACACGCATCCGGTTTCCAACGGCGTCGTCGTGCGACGCCCGCCGGGTGAGGGCGGCAGCCACTTGGCCTACTTGATGAGCGGGATCGCAACCGCGAGGTCGTAATCCTGGAACGCTCGAATCTTGCTTTCGAGCTGCAGGTAGCGCGCCGCCTTCTTCGGCGGCAGCGCTCGCATCAGCTGGTTCTGCATCTTGCGACGGGCCTTGATCTCGTTCTCGTCGGCCACGATCAGATCGTTCGCGAGCTGCTTGCCGAAGGCGTCCGACATCGGTCGATCGAAGCCGACCAGCGACTCGACGGCGCGCGCGACCTGCCGGTTCGACCCGTCGAGAGCGCGCTGGTAGGTGTCGTAGATCGGCCAGAATTTTTTCGCTTCGGCCGGCGTGAGGTCGAGCGTCTTGGTGACGAGCGCCTTCTTGTCGGTCTTGACCGCGTCGCGCAGCGCCTGCATGTCGTTGGCCGGCGCGGCCTGGCCCTGAGCGAGCGCAGTCACCGCCACGAACGCGAGGGCGCCGAAAAGCGCTGCAGAGAGGTTTGTTTTCATCGTGGGTCCCCGGGGATGGTCTCTGGTCGATTTTGCCGCGCGCCAGCGGAGTCGGTTCCGCCGCTGGACAAGCGCGCTCTGTCGATGGATAATAACAGGCTTTTTTGGCCCCTTGGTTCGTTTGCCGTCGCGATTGCCCGGAGTTGAAGTTCGCGGACCCGCAAGCGTGACCCGCGCGGACAATTCGATGGCCTTTGCATTTTCATTCGGACGCCTTTAGTATCAGCCCCCTGCATTGGGGGATGCGGCACGCGCGCTGCGGCGCGACGGCCGGTCCGTTCCCGTTGAACCCACTTACCTGCCTGGAGATTCCATGTTGAAGATGACCTGTGTGGCCGCCCTGGCCGCCGCGCTGTTCGTCGCCGCTGCCGCGGTCGTCCCGCAAGCTGCGTTCGCGCAGACGCCGGCACCCGTCGCGGCGCCCGCGGACGCCACGGTGCCCGCCGCCGCGCCGGCCCCCGCTGCAAAGGCCGCTGCGAAGGCGACCGAGCTCGTCGACAACCCCTACGGCCTCCAGGCGCTGCTGAAAGGCAGCGACATCGTCGCCCGTGTGACCCTGTTGATCCTGTTCATCATGTCAGCGGGAAGCTGGTACTACATCGTCACCAAGGTCTACGAGCAAAGCAAGATGGGCAAGCACGCGCGTGTCGCGGAGAAGACGTTCTGGAGCGCGGATTCCGTGCAAAAGGGCGCCGAAGGGTTGAAGAAGAACAGCCCGTACCGCTACATCGTCGAAACCGCGCTCGAGGCGACGAGGAAGCACGACGGCCTCCTCGGCAACGTCAATATCAACGAATGGGTCACCATGTCGATCCAGCGCGCGATCGACAACATCCAGAGTCGGTCGCAGGACGGCCTCGCCTTCCTCGCGACCGTGGGCTCGACGGCACCGTTCGTCGGGCTGTTCGGAACGGTCTGGGGCATCGTGAATGCGCTGACCGCGATCGGCGTTGCGGGTCAGGCATCCATTGACAAGGTCGCGGGCCCCGTCGGTGAGGCGCTGATCATGACCGCGATCGGCCTGGCCGTGGCGGTGCCGGCCGTGCTCGGATACAACTGGCTCGTGCGGCGAAACAAGGCCGCGATGGACAATATCCGCAGCTTCGGCGCCGATCTGCACGCCGTTCTGTTGAGCGCGCCGAAAACCCAGTCCAGGGGATAAGCAATGAGCATGAACGTCGGGTCCTCGAGCGGCGACGAAGACGAGGTCATGTCGACGATCAACACGACGCCGCTGGTCGACATCATGCTGGTGCTGTTGATCATCTTTCTGATCACGATTCCGGTCGTCACGACCTCGATTCCCGTCGAGCTGCCAAAGCAGCGCGTCGAGATACGCGAAACGAAGCCGGAAAACATCGTCCTTTCCGTCGACCAGGCGGGCAGCATCTACTGGAACGACTTGCGGATCCCGAGCACCGCCGCGCTCATCGATCGGCTGAAGAAGATCGCGGTGCTGGTGCCGCAGCCCGAGGTGCAGATTCGCGGGGACAGCCGCGCCGAGTACACGGGTGTGGGCAGAATCATCTATGCGGTCCAGCGGGCCGGGATCGCGAAAGTCGGTTTCATCACCGAACCGCCGGCGCGCGGCAGCTGATGCCGCGACCGGTCAATCGCAAAAGGAACCCGCGATGGGCATGAATGTGGGCAAGAGTTCGGGCGAGCCCGAAGTCATGATCGACATCAACACGACGCCGCTGATCGACGTGATGCTGGTGCTGCTTGTAATGCTGATCATCACGATTCCGATCCAGCTGCACGCGGTCAACCTCAACATGCCGGTCGGCATACCGCCGCCGCAACTTGTGCAGCCCGAAGTAGTCAAGATCGACATCGACTCCTCGAGCACGGTCATCTGGAACGGCGAGGCGCTGCCAAACCAGGAAGCGGTCAACGACAAGCTCGCGGCCGCCGCCGCGCAGGCACCGCAGCCCGAATTGCACTTGCGGCCGAACAAGCATGCCCGCTACGAGGTCGTCGCAGCGGTGATGGCAATGTCGCAGCGCCTTGGGCTGACCAAGATCGGCATTGTCGGCAGCGAACAGTTCATCGACGAGTAGCCGTCGGGCACCTCGCGCTTAAGACCGGAGTCGAATGACCATGGATTACGCACGGCAGCAAAGAGATCCGATGCGGCACATGATCGGGATCATGTTCGTGGTCGCGGTGCATGTCCTGGTCATCTATGCCCTGGCATCGGGCCTCGCCCGTCAGGCCCTGATGATCGTCAAGAAGCCGCTCGACGCAACGATCATCGAGGAGATCAAGCTTCCGCCTCCTCCACCGCCGCCGCCGAAGAAGATCGACCAGCCGCCGCCGCCGCCGCCGCCCGATACCTTCGTGCCGCTGCCGGACATACCAGTGACGACCATGACGACGGGGCCGACGATCACCGTCGTGACGCCGGAACCGCCGAAGGCGCCCGCACCTGTTGTCGAGGCACCGAAGCCGCCCCCGCCCAAGCCGGCAATTCGTCGCGGTGGCCAGCTCGAAATTGTCGAAAAAGAGTCCATGGCGTTTCCGAAGGAAGCGATCCGCAATGGCATCGAAAAGGGCACCGTCGTCGCGCGGATGCAGATCGACGGAAACGGCAACGTCATCGACGTGCAGATCGTGTCGTCGGATCCGCCCAGGGTCTTCGACCGGGAAGTACGCCGAGCGCTTATGCTGTGGAAGTTCAAGGCCGACGGCGAGAAATACCTCGCGGAAATCGAGATCGGCTTCAAGCTCGACTAGCGCGGTTGCGTGGCCGCGATGCCTGTCGGGCGACGGGCAAGACGGTGACCGAAGTCAATTCGCCGCGGCTACGCGCACAGCAAGCAGGAAGCGCGCTTTGCGAAGGGCCGGATGCGGCACCGCATCTCGGGCGGCGTCGAAGGGGCCCCGGTCCCCTGACCGACCGATTGACCGGCAACGACTCCGCTAATCGGTGGTGCGCAACGCGAATGCGGCGGCGCTCCAGCTCAACGCGCCGGCGAAGAGGAGCGCGCCGACCATGCCGGACAGCGACACCGGATGCGCGCCGAGCAGGCGATAGGCTTCGCGCGCGACGTCCAGCGCGGCGGCGGGAAGCGCCAGCGAAACCCCGGCCAGTGCAACACCCCACAGGGCCACGACCGCCGGCTTGCGCCATGCGGGCAGCGTGAGCGGCACGGGGAGCGCCTGCATGACGCGCGCCGTGAAGCCCGCGTCCGCGATGTAGGCCGCGCGGTCGTCGCGTGCGTCGGACTCCAGCAGGCCGTCCAGCCAGTCGCGGGCCGAAGTCGGATCGGTGTCGGGTGAGGTTGGTGCCGTGTTCATGATTTGGTAGCTGTTCAGTTTGTTTCCGGTGCCCAGGCCGCAAGCGCCAGCTTCAGCTTCTGCTTGCCGCGCAGCACATGCGTCTTGACGGTGCCAACCGGACAATCGAGCACGTAGGCGGCTTCCTCGTGCGTCAGGTCGTTATGGTAGCACTGTACAATCGCCGCGCGCTCGCCTTCGGACAGCACCGCCATGGCCCGCTCGAGGTCGAGCTTCAACGCCGCGCCGCGCGCGTGGTCGCCATGCGCGGCGTCGAGGCCCGAGGCGAAGGCTTCATCCTCGTCGGCCACCGCGTCGTCGCGGTCGCCCAGCAGTTCTTCCTTGCGCTTGCGCGCGTCGGCCAGCCAGCAGTTCGTCGCGAT
>Ga0302322_100005610_pt1 | contig 11018 bp, 10 predicted proteins | sample Fen_T0_2_FD_203757 | JGI IMG/M metagenome (GOLD analysis project Ga0302322, IMG submission 203757) | Peat permafrost microbial communities from Stordalen Mire near Abisko, Sweden - Fen_T0_2 | ecosystem: Environmental > Terrestrial > Soil > Wetlands > Permafrost | place: Sweden: Abisko... | reverse complement strand
TCGAACCGGTCAACGAGTACCATATCTCCATGCCCTGCACCGTGCATCTGAAACGGATTTTCCCGAACGGCAAGCGTTACGTCCTGTTCATGAGCGCCTCGCCGATGGAGGCCGGCGTGACGCGCAGTTTCTGGTGGCAGGCGCGCGACTTCGGCACCGGGCCCGAGCATGACGAATTTTTTCTCGACTTCGAGCGCCAGGTGCTGGCCGAAGACCTGCCGGTGATCGAGTCGCAGCGACCGATTGCCATCCCCCTGTTCGGTGCCGGGCGGCGCGACGAAATGTCCCTGCTGCCGGGCGACCAGATCTCGGTCGAATACCGCAAATGGCTCACCGAAATGTGCCAGGACGCAGCGCGTGCCGGCCGCCAGGCCGCACGAGCGGCCGCTACGGAGCAAACACCATGAGCATCCACGCAGTCTGTTTCGACATGAGCGGCCCGGGCGATGCCAGCGGCTTGGCGGCGGCCCTGGCCGCCCACCCCAGCGCGATGCGCGCGGTGGTGTTTGCCAAGACCGAAGGCCATGCCGGACCGAACGACTTTTCGCGAGACCTGGCGCGCGCGGCCCTCACCCGCACACTGGCCGAGGCGGAACTGGCCAAAAACAGCACGGTGATGCTGGCGATCGGCTGCGAGGGCGTGTCCACGCCCTGCGGCTATGCACTGATCGAAACCCCCGACACCGAGGCAATGAGCGCCTGCGGCGCCGAGCACAGCGCCCTGGTGATGGGCACCGCGGCGAGCAGCCCACCGCCGCCCGAGGAAATCGGCACCCCGGCGCTGGTCGACCGGGTTGCCGCGACCGTCCATTCAGCACTGGCCGACGCCGGGCTGACGCCGGAGGAAGCGGTGCTGGTCCTGGTCAAAGGACCGCTCTTGAGCGCGCGCCATCCGCTCGCCAACCCGGTACGCTGCGACGGCACGCGCGGGCGCGCGGTGGCTGCCCTAGGCGTGGGCGTGGCGCTGGGCGAGGTGCCGCGCGAGCGGGTCAGCATGGAAAGCATCGCGGCCGATCTCTCGCTCTACACCCGGCGCGCGATGACCTTTGCCGGGCCTGAACTGGACCGCGTCGAGGTGGTGGCCTTCGGCAACCGAGTCGGGGCCGCGGGCGATCTGCGAGTCTGCGCAACCCTGACGCGTGACATCCTCGATGCCGCCGCAATCAAGCGCATGATGATCAAGGCCGGCTTCACCCTGGATGACGCGGGTGAACTGGCGCTGGCCGGCCGGGTCCAGGCGATTTTCGCCAAATGCGGCGTCGCGCCCGACGGCATGCTGCGCGGCGGCCGCACCACGGTGTTCAGTTCCAGCCTGCTGCCGGAGTCGCATATGCGCGCGGCCGAATCCGGCGTGCTCGGCTCGGTGTTCGGCACCACCCGCTATTTCATCTCCGGCGACCCGGTGCAGCAGACCACCCCGGGTGGCGGGGTCGCCGCAGCCATCTACCGGATCCCGCCATGCTGAAAGCCCACGGACGCTATCCCTACAGCCCGATCAACGCCCGGCCAGATTTCTCCTGGCCGCAGAACAAACGCCTGGCGGTGTATGCCGCCATCAACGTCGAGGTATTTCCCTATGGCGAAGGCATGAGCGTGGAACTGAGCCCGCGCCAGCCCGAGCCCGACATTCCCAATTTCACCTGGCGGGACTGGGGCAACCGGGTCGGCATCTGGCGCCTGCTCGACCTGTTTGACGAGTACAAGCTGCCGGCGGCGGCGCTGATCAATACCGAGATCTACACCATGTGCCCACAGATCGCCGACGCCTTGCGCGCCCGCGGCGACGAATTCGTCGCCCACGGCCGCACGAATGCGGAGCGCCAGGCCGGCATGAGCGAGGCCGAGGAGAAGGCCTTGATAGACGACGTGGGCCGGGTGTTCATCGAACGCGAGGGCCGCGCGCCCACTGGCTGGATGGGCCCCTGGGTCAATGAAACCTGGGTCACGCCCGACCTGCTCGCCGAGGCCGGCTATAGCTATGTAATGGACTGGGCCCACGACGACCAGCCGGTGTGGCTGAACACCCGCTCAGGCAAGAAACTGCTTGCCATTCCCTATGCACGGCCCACCAACGACCTGCCGGTGATGTTCGGCGCCAAGACCCCGCCAGCCCTGTGGGCCGACATGATGATCGACCAGTTCAACGAGATGCTGCGCCTGTCGAAAAAGACGCCGCTGATCTACAATTTTTCGCTCCACCCGTATCTCAGCGGTCACCCGTTCCGCATGGTGCACCTGCGCCGGGTGGTGGCGCATATCGCGGCCCACCTGGACGAAGTGTGGTGGACCACGCCGGGCGCGCTTGCCGCCTATTGCGGTGAACTCCCGGAGGGAACGCTGGCCTAGCGCCTAGGCTGCGTGGCGCAGCTTTTTCGCCACCTCACCACGGTCCAGCTCGTCGTGGAAGGTGCCGGTGAAGCGCTCGTAGTAGGCCTGGCGGCCGTCCAGGAACAGTTGCCGGGTGACCCCGGCGATGATGCGTGGCGCGGTGTATTTCATGTTGCTGTTCGAGGCCGCCGACGGCCCCATCGACAAGGTCGCGCCACGGGTGATGGTGAACACGCGCTGGGCCCAGGGTGCCGCACCGGGCGTCTTTTCGAGCAGGTCGCAATAGCGCCCCAGGTAAGGAAAGCCGGCCAGGCGATCGTCCTTGAGTTCCGCAGGTGGGCTGTAGCGGTCGCGCCAGAGCGCCATGCCGGGCAGCACGCCGGCAAACTCCGGGCGCATGGAAAGGTCGACGGCGATGCCGGTGGCGGCGATCACGAAGTCGAAGCGCATGGGTCCTTGCGGGGTCTGCACCTCGACCTGGCCGTCCGGAGCCATCGATACTTTTTGCCAGGGCGTGGAGGGGTGCAGTTGAAAGCCCGGCAGCGCGGTGGCGCGGCGAAACGTCGGTTCGGGCGGCGGCTGGCTCAGGTCGTAGAGCCGGTGCATATAAGCCCAGCGCTCGGCGTCCGACAGTTCCGGATAGTGCGCCAGGAAGCCGGAGAACTCCATCCAGCGGCGCGGATTCTGCACCGGCAACTGGTCGCGCCTAAAGCACAGGTGCGCTTCCGCAGCACCCGCTTCCAGCGCGGTCGCGGCATTATCGAACGCCGAGGCGCCGGCGCCGAGTATGCCTATGTTCTTGCCCTTGAGGGCCTCGAAATCGATGGGGTCATTGGTATGGGCGTAGAGATGCGCGGGCAGCGCGTCGCGGATCAGGCTCGGCACCACCCGCGCCCCGCTGCCCTCGGCGCCGGAGCAGAAAACCACGGTGCGCGCATGCACAGTCTGGCACACGCCCGCATGCATCATGGTCAGCTTGAACAGCTTCGGCCCGAACGGCTCGACCGCCAGCACCTCGGTATCGTTTTGCACCGGCAGATCCAGCACCCGCCTGTACCAGCGCAAAAAGCCCATCCACACCGGACGAGGAATCCGGTTCAGCTTGTCCCACCCTGCCCGGCCGTGCTGCGCCTCGTACCAGGCGCGGAAGGTCAGGCTGCCCACGCCCAGGTCCGGGCCGGTCAGGTCTTTTGGCGTGCGCAACATGTCCATGCGCGCAAAGCTCATCCACGGCCCTTCGACACCAGCCGGGCTGCGGTCGTAGACCATGATGTTGGCGACGTGCTCGCGCCTCAATCCGAAAGCCAGGGCCACTCCGAACTGGCCGCCGCCGATCAGGGCGCAATCGAGTACGGTTCCATCGACATCGGCCGCGATGGGTTCGACCCAGTCCTTGGCTGGATAGTCCAGGCATGCGAGGTCATGCCGGACACGCGCTTCAAGCGCGGCAAGGCCTTCGGCATCCGGAGGGAGGGAATTGCGTGTGGTCATCAATATGATTCCATGCTGCCTGGGTTATGGTGACGCTAGGCGCTTTGTTCCACCGGGGCCGGTGGCACCGGGAGCCGAAGTTCGATCTCGCTATAGGCGGCGATGCCGGGCATGATGGTATGCATCTGTTCGGCGAGCAGCCGGCCGGTGATACCGCGCACCATGCGCGGTATCGAGTGCTTGTGCGCGCTGACCGAGGTCGAGTGCGGTCCCATGCTCACATAGGCGCAGAAGTTGTAGCCGTAGATGCGCGACAGCCAGGCCTCGCTGTCGGGCGCGTTGGCCTTGAACTCGTAATGCGGACCGAGAAAGGGATACTGGCGCAGCATCGGGTGCTCCAGTTCCGCTGGCGGCGTATAGCTCTGTTCCCAGGTGAGGATGCGCCGCGCAAACCCGGACAGTTCAGTACGCGCCGTCAGGTCTATGCCCACCCCGGTAGCGCAGATGATGTGGTCGAACTCGAAGCTGGCCTTAGGGGTGCGCACATGGACCACGCCGTCCCGGTAGCAGACCTCTTCCCAGGGTGAGCCGGCATGGACTCGGCAATTGCTGAACGCGGTCGCACCGTCGTAAGCGTTCTGGGTCGGCGGCTGGTCGCGGGTGTCGAAAAAATGGGCGATTTCCCAGCGCAGCGCAGGCGGCAGCTCGGCGTAATGCTTGAGCAGGCCGGCGTACTCAAGTTGGCGATGTGGATTGATTTGCGGAATGTCGCGGCGCCGGTAGCACACGTCCACCGACTTGGCCCCGGCCCGCAAGGCGGCCCCGGCGGTGTCGAAGGCAGAAGCGCCGTGGCCGAGGATGCCGATGCGCTTGCCGGCTAGCGTGGCCATGTCGATGGGCACGTTCGAATGGGTACAAACCGACGCAGGCACCGCCTGGGCGATATGCTCAGGAATGCGCCAACTGCCGGACCCGTCAAAGCCGGTGGCCAGCACCACCTGACGCGCAAATACGGTCTCGTTGCCGGCCGCGGAGCTCAAGGGCACGGCAATCAGTTGGTCGCCCACCGGTTCGAGCACGCCCACCTTGGTCTGGTTGCGGATCGGCAAGTCGGCGATCTGGCGCAGCCAGCGCAGGTAGTCCATCCAGTCAGTGCGCGGCACACGCTCGATTTTCAGCCAGGCCTCGGCGCCATAGCGCGCCTCGAACCACGCGCGCGCCGACATCGAGGGAATGCCACCCTCCAGCCCGACCGAGAACTTGGGCGTGCGCAGGGTCTGCATGCGTGCATAGGTTTCCCAGGGACCTTCCCAGCCGGCCGGGCTCTGGTCGATCAACAGGATGTTGGTCACACCATCGCGCTTGAGCGCCAGCCCGGTCGCCAGCCCGGACTGGCCGGCGCCTACGATCAACACATCGTAGACGGGCTTGAGCGGGGTCTCGAAGGGCTGCACCCAGCTCCGGCTGGGGTAGGCCATCAGCGCCAAATCGGTGCGGGCGCGCTCGGATAGGGACTGCAGCCGGGCATCGGCGTCGGGAAGCTGGGGCATCGAGGGCGTGCTCATGGGTGGATGAGCCATTCCGATGCATACACTGTGCCATCGGGCGCGAGGGTCCACGCAGCGCCTGCTACCAGCGGCTCCCGTCCGAGCGCCTGCCGTGCGTCCTTAGTAAAACGCGTCGTGCGAGGAAAACACCATCCGGCACGATGCGCTGGAGCGGTTGCTCCAGGCATGGTTGGTGCCGCGCTGGACCACGGTGTCGCCGGCTTTCAGGGCCACTTCGGCCGTGTCCAGGACGAGCGTGATCTCGCCTTCCAGCACCAGGCAGAAGTCCAGGGTGCGGGTTTTTTGCATGTAGGGGTGCAGAGCCCTCGGGCTGTAGGTCGAAGCCTGGGGCGAGCCCATCGCTGCGAAATAGGTCTGCACCTCCTTGGCACCAACTCTCCCCACGTAGGAGGCGTCAGGCGGAAAGGTCACCACCCGGCATACCGAGCCGCCCGGGGGCGGCTCCAGGGTATGCGGCAGATGGACGGTCTCGCGCACCCCTTTGATCGGTGGCGGCGCACCATCGGCGACCCAGATGCGGGTGGAGGCAAAACCCGGTCGCGCCGGGTCGCGCCGCACATCGGGCGACGGCGCGTCGGCCAGTGCGCGCGACTTGCCGTTCTCGTCGTCTATGCAGACGAGGCGGCGTACCGGCTTGATGTTGTGTTCCATCAGGTCCGCCTATTCATCGAATTTCGCACCCATCATCACAAAGGCCATCAGGCTGCCCGCATGCGGATTGGTCCAGCCGTGCCAATTGCCCAATTGCACCACCACGTCGCCCGGGTGCAGGTCGTAGCGGCCGTCGTCGAGAATCAGGGTGCGCTTGCCTTCGAGCAGGATGCCGTAGTCGACGCTCTCGGACTTGTGCACCGGCGAGCTGAAGGCATTCTGCCCGCCGCGGTCCCAGGTGGTGCTATTCGGACGAATCCGCGGAGTACCCTCGGGCACGGCGATCTTGTCCTTGGCCGGATCGTAATCGGCCGGCTTGCCTTGCGACTGCACGATGCGCAAATGCCCGCCCTCTTCCGGCGGCTCGAAGGAAAACGGCCGGTTGCCGTCGTCACGCTCGCCGGAAATAGGCGCTGGCGAGGTCTTGTACACCCAGACATCGGTCATTCCGGCGCTGGCGGTGACCGCCCCCGGGTTTACATTGGGCGCGGCGCTGTCGTAGAGCACGCAGGAGCGGCCTTGTGCATCGTTGCCGGTGACCACACGACGGATCGGCTTGAGATTGAGTTGCATCGGGATTCCTGAATTCAATCGGCGTGAATATTGGCCGACTTGATCACCCTGGCGGATCGGGCGATGTCGGCTTTGACAAAGGTGTCGAACTCTTCGACCGTGGAGCCGACCGCCTCGAATCCGGCCGCCAGGGCGCGCTCCTGCCCGTCTTTCGACTTGAGCACCTTGGCGATTTCACGGTTCAGCTTGTCGATGATCGCCTGCGGGGTCTTGGCTGGCGCGTGGATGCCGTTCCAGCCCACCACTTCGAACTCGGGGTAGCCCAGTTCGGCCACCGCCGCCACATCAGGCAGGGGCGAATAGCGCTTCGAACTGCTCACCGCCAGGGCGCGCAGCTTGCCGCCCTTGACCTGCGGGAGCCCGGACGGCGCGACCGCAAACATGGCCTGCACCTGGCCGCCTATCAGGTCGGTGATTGCCGGTGCCACGCCCTTGTAGGGCACGTGGACCATGTCGATTTTCGCCATCTGCTTGAGCATTTCGCCGGCCAGGTGTGGCGGGGTGCCGTTGCCGGCCGAGGCGTAATTGAGCTTGCCCGGCTGGGCGCGCGCGGCGTCCACCAGATCCTTGAGCGACTTGTAGGGCGAGTCCGGCCGTACCACCAGGATGAAGGGGATGGTGGCCATCAGCGATACAGGCGTGAGGTCGCGCAGGAAGTCGTAAGGCAGCTTGGCATTGAGCGCGGTATTGATTGTGAACGAGCCCGTGCTCAGCAGCAGCGTGTAGCCATCCGGCGCCGCCTTGGCTACCGCGTCGGCGGCGACGATGCCGCCCGCCGCCGGGCGCTGGTCGACGATGATCTGCTGGCCCCAGGCCTCGGTGAACTTTTGCCCGACCAGGCGGGCCAGGGCGTCCGGACCGGGGCCGACGATGATATGGATCGGCTTGTCGGGGTACTCCTGCGCGATTGCCGGCGCTAGCGCGGTCAGCCCAAGGGCGGCGCACATCAGCCTGCCAAATAGATGTTTCATATCCAACCTCGATTCAGTAAATTGACGCGATGCAAGTGCTACTTGTCCACTTTGGCGCCCGAGTCACGCGCCACCTTGGTCCAGCGCGTGGTCTCCGCTTTCATGAAGGCGGCAAATTCTTCCGGCGTGCTGCCGATGGGCTCCAGCCCGCTGGCAGCCAGGGTCTCGCGCACGTCCGGCAGTTGCAAGGCACGCACGATCTCGCCGCGCAGGCGCTCGATGATGGCGGGTGGGGTGCGTGCCGGCACCAGCACGCCGTTCCAGCCGAGGACCTCAAAGCCGGCGAAACCAGACTCGATCATGGTCGGCAATTCGGGTAGCGCCGGCGCGCGCCTGACGGTGGTCACTGCCAGGCCGCGCAAGCGCCCTGCTTTGACCTGCGGGATGCCCAGCGCGCCGATCGCGAACATCATCTGCAACTGGCCACCGACCACATCCGTGACCGCCGCGGCCGTGGTCTTGTAGGGTACGTGGACTATGTCTATGCCGGCCATGCTCTTGAACAATTCGCCCGCCAGTTGCGGCGGCGAGGCATTGCCGCCCGAGCCGAAGTTGAGTTGCCCGGGGCGTGCCTTGGCGTACTCCACCAGCTCCGCCACCGACTTCACGGGCAGCCCCGGATTGACCGTCAGCACAAAGGGCATGCCCGCCACGAGGCTGACTGGCGCGAAATCCTTTTCGACGTCGTAGGAAAGTTTGTAGAAAATCGGGTTGATCGTGTGGGTGCCGGTGGCCAGCAGCAAGGTGTAACCGTCGGGAGCGGACTTGGCCACCGCTTCGCCGGAAATGCTGCCGCCCCCGCCGCCACGCTGGTCCACCACCACCGGCTGCCCCAGCGCTTCGCCGAGTTTCTGGCCGATCACCCGCGCCAGGGTATCGGGACCGGGGCCGGTGATGAAGCGGATCGGCTTGGACGGATAGGTCTGCGCCGCGCAGGCGCCGGCCAGCCCCAAGGCCGCGATGCCCACCGCGAGCCAGCGCACTTTGTGCCACCTGCCTTGCCGCCCACGCTCCATGTCGTCTCCTTGGTCTCCGGTTCTTGTCCGGCTCGCCGGCTTTGGCTGCCGCGTTTGCCTGCTGGTGCTACCTGCCGAAACTGCGACCGGTACGTCCGCAATCGCGCGCGCGCAACAACTCGCCTCCGGCGGTAGTCACGTACAAGCTGCCCAATCCCGCATCCCCAAACGCGCAATTCATCGGCAGGTCGGCCGGCAGCGCGTGGCTTTCCAGCACCGCCCCGCTGGGCGAGAACACGTACAGCAGCGGCCCGGGGCCGCATTTGTTCGAGCCGGCTACCGCGACGAGGTTGCCCGCGCTGTCGGTGCACATGCCCTCAATGCCGCGCTGTTCACCGCGATAGTCGCGCCCGAAGCTGTGCAGCAGGCGGTACGGGCCCAGGGTGTCGTCGGCCTGGATAGGGTAGGCGCGCAATTCGCGCAGGCCACCCGGGTTGTTGTCAGTCTCGGCCACGTACAGGGTCTGGTCGTCGGGAGAAAGCGCCACGGCACGCGGCGCGGCGGTATCGAAGGTAATGCGCTTGATCTCCCACAGCCGGCGCTGCGGGTCGCGCTCCAGGCGCAGCACCGAGGCGTGCTCCAGGTAGGGCACAAATTGCGGACCGAAGGAACGCACCGTGCTCCAGGGGTCGGTAAACCAGATGCGCCCGCGGGCGTCCAACGCCAGCTTGGTCGGCTGGTTGTGGTAGCGGCCGTTGATCTGACACTCGGTCAACGTAGTCGAGCCGTCGTCCATGAAGCGCACCACCCGGCGCGAACTTTCCTGGCAGCCGTACAGAGAGCCATCCGGCCCAAAGGCGATGCCATTGGTCAGCACCGTGTACTTGCGGAACAGGCTGGTGCTACCGTCCTGGGGGTTGTAGCGGCGTATGCTGCCGCCGCCCATGCCCATCACCATCTCGGTGAACAGCATGCCGATGCCATCCCAGGCCAGCCCGCCGGCGGCACCCGCGACTTGCGCGACCTTCTCGAATTTGAGCTTAGTAGTTGTCATGGTCACCCTCCCCTTACCAGACCGCCACGCCGGGCACTTGGACGCGGGTGCGGAACAGCGAGGTGTAGGTGGTGACATAAAAGTCCATCCCGTCGGCGCCGCCGAAGGCCATGTTGGTGCAATGCTCGGCGAAGCGGATCCGCCCGAGCAGCCTTCCAGTCGGGTCGATGACGTGCAGACCGCCAGGGCCTGTGCAATAGACATTGCCCTCAGTGTCGACCTTCATGCCGTCGGCAATGCCGGGCTCCGGGCCGGTCAGCTTGTGAAACAATCGCCCCGGGCCCATGCTGCCGTCGGCCTTGACGTCGTATGCAGTGATCTCGCTCTTGCGGGTGCAGTTCACGTACAAGGTCTTCTCGTCGGGCGTGAACGCCAGGCCGTTCGGGTACACCACGTCGGTCACTACCACGTCGATCTTCTTGCCGTCCGGCGAGATGCGGAACACGCCCTGGAAGTCCAGGTACTGCTGCAGGTCTTCGGCGGCCATCGCCGGGTTGTAGAGCGCGCCAGGCGAGTCGGTAAAGTAGATGGCGCCGTCGGACTTGACCACGATATCGTTCGGGCTGTTGATCTTCTTGCCTTCGTAGAGCGCGGCCAGGGTGGTGACCGTGCCGTCGGCCTCGACCCGCCAGACGCTGCGCGAGGCCCAGCCGGCAATGTTCAGGCGCCCCTGGCGGTCAAAGGTCATGCCGTTGGCCTTACCAGACGGGTGGATCAGCACCTCGGTGCCCACGCCCTTTCGATAGCGATAGATGGTGTCGCCAACGATGTCCACCCACAGGAAGCTGTCGTCGCGGCGGTTCCACACCGGCCCTTCGCCGAAGGTCATGCCATGATAAATGCGGTCCAGCGGCGCATCAGCCGCCAGCAGGCGTGACAGGCCCGGCGTTTCCAGGTCCAGTTCCAGCATGATTGTCTTCCTCACTCGTTCTCGGATGCTGCCAGGACATGGTAACAAAACCTGTCCGGACAGGTAACAGTATTCCGGTAATCCGCAGCATCAACCGAAGCGTGCTCGGCAATCCGAGTTTGCCGGTGGCGCACTTGCCCCTAAAATGGCTGGTCTGGCGCAGCACCGTCCGCGCCTTCCCGGCGTCCCCTACTCCACCGCGAAGCACAGTTCATGGCCCTGCTCTTCCTGGTCCGCCACGGCCAAGCCTCCTTCGGCTCGGCCCACTACGACCGCCTCTCCGACCTGGGCCGCCAGCAGGCGCGCTGGCTCGGCGAATATTTCGCTGGTCGCGACCTCAGGTTCAAGCGGGTGCTGGCCGGCACCCTGGAGCGCCAGCAGGATACGGCGCGCGCGATCCTCGCCGCGATGGGCACGCAGACACCTGCCCTGGCCATCCATCCGGGCCTGGACGAATACCGCGCCGAACCGCTATATGCCGCCTACACCGGTGGCGCCGATCCGCTGGCGCACCAGAAGTCCGACTATCGCGGCTATTGGAAGACCTTTCGCAGCGCGATGCAAGCCTGGGCCGCG
>Ga0302322_100005607_pt1 | contig 11027 bp, 9 predicted proteins | sample Fen_T0_2_FD_203757 | JGI IMG/M metagenome (GOLD analysis project Ga0302322, IMG submission 203757) | Peat permafrost microbial communities from Stordalen Mire near Abisko, Sweden - Fen_T0_2 | ecosystem: Environmental > Terrestrial > Soil > Wetlands > Permafrost | place: Sweden: Abisko... | reverse complement strand
TGGCATGGTCATGTCAAGCAGCACCAAACGCAGCTCTCCGGCGTGCTGACGGAAACGTTCCACACCGTCCATACCGTCCACAGCGGTCACGACAGTGAAGCCATAACTCTCCAACATCCTGGCTGAGACGGTGCGCACACTGGGTTCGTCGTCGACGACCAGAACCAGTCCCGACTCGCGCCAACGCACCCCGTTGCCCTGACTTGGCACGAAGGGCGCCTTGCTCGGCGTAGTCGCCGGGAACAACACCCGAAAAGTACTGCCCACGCCCAGCCTGCTCACCGCGTGGATTGCGCCTTTGTGCGCCTTGACGATGCCCATGGCCGCGGCGAGTCCGAGCCCGTGTCCGGTAAACTTAGTGGTATAAAATGGTTCGAATATTCGGGAAAGATTCTCCGCCTGGATTCCGCAACCCGTGTCCTGGATCTCAAACATCACATAACGGCCGGTCGGCAACGACGGCGCCCTAAACACATCATTCAACTCCGCTGACCCCATCTGCTTGGTCTCTGTCTTAATGGTAATACATCCGTCTTTGTCACCGATGGCTTCGGACGCGTTCAGCGTAAGATTCATGATGACCTGCTGGATCTGTGCCGGTGTCGCTTTGATCGGCGCGAGCGATTTCGCCAGCTGCAAATCGACCTGAACCTTTTTCCCGATGGAAACCTGCAACAACTGCCGGGTTTCCCCGATGAGGGCGTTCAAATCGACTTCCTCCACGCTCAGCGGACTGCGCCCTGCGTAGGCGAGCATTTGCTGGCACAGCACCGCTGCACGCGTCGCGGCATTTTCAATTTGGGTCAGCGGATGGTGCAGGGGCGATTCTGGCGGCAGGTCGAAACGAGCCAGGTTCGCGTTGCCGAGCATCGCGGTCAGCAGATTGTTGAAATCATGGGCAATGCCTCCCGCGAGCACGCCCAAGCTTTCGGCTTTCTGAATCTGCAGGATGCGTCGTTCGTGTTCGATGCGTTCAGCCTCGGCCAGCTTCTGCGGCGTGATATCGCGCATGACGAACGAGAGGGTCGTGACGTCATTGGCTTCGTCCCGATGAGCGAGCGCCACCAGCGAGACGTGAACTTCACGACCTTCTTTATCACGCAGGATAAGTTCGCCATGCCAGTTATTGGTCTTCAACGCGGCGGGCATCACTTCGTTTTTCAACCGACCCGTCGTGGCTTCATCAAAAACCCCCGCGATCAAGCGCGGTTGAAGCGCGGCGAATTCTTGATGCCCCAGCAGCTCCAGCAAGGCACGGTTGGCGTAGAGGACTTGACCGGCGGAATCCGTGGTCAAAACGAAGTCCGTGGTCGCCCCGATAATCTCCAGCAACCGCCCCGCTTCGCCTTCGGCGCTCTTACGCGCCGTGATATCGAGGTGTGTGCCTGAAACCTGAAGCGGCTGGTTCGCTGCATCCCAGGTGACCACCGAACCACGTGAATGAATCCACTTCCAATGATGGTCACGCGTACGCACGCGGTACTCGACCTCATAAAGGGGAGATCTCCGTTCGATGTGTTCCTTACGTGCGTGCCCCACGCGCTCACGATCGTCCGGATGAATCATCTCTGGCCACTTGGTATGGATCGGTTCGATTTCCTCCCGCGCGTAGCCAAGCATGGCCGCGCAACGGTCATTAAAGGTGGTGTGGCAATCCGGTACGTTCACATCCCACAAACCCAACTGGGCGCCAGAGATAACCCGATCGAAACGGGCTTCACTGGCCGCCAGTTTCCGTTCCGCTTCGTTGCGCCGACTGACCGCCGAACCCAGCCCCAACCCGACGACCACGACCGTCAACTCGAACAAGAGAAAACCAACAATCGTCGTGGTCGAACTACCGACCAGATGCATACCCATCAGGCTGCCCATCGTGATGGCGAGCGTCGCCAGCGTGGCACCGCGCAAGCCCTGGTGCAGACAGATCCAGGTCAACGGGAGAAAGCACAGGTAAAACGCGTTGTAGCTCGGCAACGGTTTCACTGCAAAAACCAGCCAAAGCAGTCCGATCAAAGCGACCGCCTGGGCGACGATCACTCCAATCGCTTTGGGGCTTCGCGATGGCCGGGCTACCTGCGGGGCCAATTCTTTTTCAAGCCACGGGCGTACAAACACCATGGCCACCGGCACCACCGTCAACAACCCACTGGCATCACCTACCCACCAATCCAGAGTCGATTTCAAGAAACCCGCTGAAGGGCCATGCCCCAACGCGAGCAAGACACCACTCCCGGCGAACGCAACGGCCGCCGGACTGGCCAAAATCACCCCGCTGAAAATCAACGTCTCACGCGTTGCCCCTGGCAGTAGTTTCGTGCCGAGATAACGGCGAGCCAGCCAGGCCGCCCCCGTGTAATTCGCCGTGATCAACGCCGGGAACAACAGCGGCGCCCACCACACGGCAAAGTCCGAGGTGCCCCACGCGACGAACACATTAGTTAAAAATACGACCGGGGCAAAACGCGGCCCGAGCAGAACCAACAGCGAGAGCGCCAGTCCACTGGGTGGATACCAAATCGAGATACCCGGGCCCACCTCGAAGAACTCCGCAGAAATTTGCGCCGATACGTGGAGGACCGCGTAAACCAAGCAGGCAACAACCGTTCGTGATAATTTCATGTCGGTAAGCCTCACGAAATCTCGTGCTGACGAGGACCAACCCCTGCCCGCGAGCCACGGACCGCCGAGCGGCTGGAGCATTCCGCCAAAGCGATGATGCTAAAAATGTTCAACGCCCAGCGCGTTCCGCCGAGCGTTGAAACGGTCGAGAGAGTAAAGTCGGGGCTAAGGGGTGAAGTAGTAGATGCTGGAGTCATCGCTGCCGGCGACCACGGCATTTCCGTTTTTAGAAATCATGATCGGCCAACTCATGTTGCTGGTCGTGTATTGCCAGCGCAAGCCGCCGTCTGCGGTGTTGAGCAAATAGAAGTCTCCCGGCGAACCATCCGGATGCCCGTCCGCCACGGCGAGCATGCCCTTGGCGAGATTCAGCGAGGCACAGTTCGGGTTACGGGCCGTCGTGTACGTCCAATTCAATTTGCCTGAGCGCGCCACATAATAAACCAACCCACCCGCGGTGCTACCCGGCGTCTGATTGGAAAGCCCGACGAACCCACTCGCATCGTCTGCAATGGCCACGCCATAGACACTCGCCTTGCTGGGCATCTGGTAGCTGACCGTCGGCTGGCCGGACGACATAAACGCCGCGACAGCGAAGAGATAAAAATAACCCAGCGAACCACCCGCCGCAAAAGCAGAACCATCCGGCGTCATCCGTACGCTATGACTTGAACCTGAAGGCAGCGTCCACTGCTTGAACACCACCGGCAGGCCACCCTTGTTTCTGAAGTAAATGATGTTTCCCGAATAGTCACCACACACGATCGAGCCGCCGTCAGCGGACATCGCGACCGTCACGATGTTGTCCTTGGCGATGGTCGGCGTGTATTCACCGGTTTTCTGATAGACGCCGTTGACCCGCTTGAAAAGCACCAGGGATTCCGCTGCGGAGACCAGCCACGAGCCGTCAGCCGAGAGCACGACCTGATTGACGCGTGAATTCGTGCTGTAGTTGAGCAACTGCGCGCCGGTGTTGGCATCGTAAGCACGCACGAAACCCGCGTAATGGGGACTTCCAGAGAACCATCCGCCAGAAGCCGCGTAGGCACCGTCGATCGAGACATCCACCCAGTACACGCCTTCGTAACCATTGAATTCGTCTTTCCAAACCAACTGCCCACTTTGGTTATAGCAGTAAGTTCCAAATATTCCCGTTGAACTGTCGTCTGCCGCACCAAGCATGGCACCGACAATCCGATTTTCCGTGGCACTGTAGGCGTGGAAAAACGTTCCGCCCACCACCTTGCTGCCATCGGCCGACGTCGCGACCGAGTTGATATAGTACGTCGGACTACCCGGGGTGACTTTCCACTGAGGAGCCTTCGATGCCGAGTCTTTCGACTTCGAGCAAGCGGCGAGACCAAACGATAACAAACTAATGAATAGAACCACGCCAATTTTCATACCCGCTCAACGTGGCGCAATTCACGTCGTTTCTTCAACCCTTTAAACCCAATCACGCCCCGAATCCTCCGATTTAACCGGCCTTCGCTGAGCCGGTCCGAAACCAATCTCGTGGTCAGCGAACCGGCTACAACTCAAATACCCACGCCGCCTTTATCTTAGTTATCGCCGGTTCGTGAATAAGGGCGAAGGGCTTGATAGAGTTCACCTAGCTTCACCGGCTTCGTGAGAAAAATATTCATGCCCGCGTCGTGACATCTTGCCCGTTCTTTCGTAGCGGCCGTGAGGGCGATCACCGGTAGTGTCGCCGCCCTTTTCTGGAGCGGATACGGTGAACCTGACCAGCCGCGAATGCGTCGCGTTGTCTCCCAGCCATCGAGATTGGGCATATGGCAATCCATCACAATCGCATCAGGAAGCGGCTCGTTCTGGAACAGGGCCAGCGCCGCTTCACCATCAACGGCCATGATCACCGAACAACCCAGCTGAACCAGCTGGGCTCCGATGATCTTTCGATTGACCGCGTTATCCTCAACGACCAGCACGTGCAGTTTCAGGTCGGCTTTGCGTTTGACCAACGCGTGTGGCGCACGAGAACCCAACCCTTCGGTCGGCCTAAGCGGGATCGTAAAGTAGAAAGAGGAGCCTTTGCCCGGAGCACTGGTGACTTCGAGGCATCCACCCATCATTTCAACAAGGCGATAACTAATTGCCAGTCCCAGTCCGCTCCCGCCGTAACGTCGCGTAGTCGAGGAATCCGCCTGACTGAATCCTTCAAATAGTCGTGATCTCGTGACAGAATCCATACCGATCCCGGTGTCACAAACCTCGAACCGAACCAGTGAGTTATCCGCCCCCGGAGGCGCCGCGATTGCGAGAACCTTTACCTGCCCGTGGGCGGGCGTAAATTTGACCGCATTTGAAACAAGGTTCAGCAGTACCTGGCGGAGGCGGTGGCCGTCACCTTGGTAGTATTGTGCTAGTTCTGGGTCAACTTTCACCTCGATGTGCAGCGCTCCGGCAGTGACGCGAGCGGCCATCAAGGCCACCGTATCGGCGACGATGGGAGCAAGTTCGAAGGCATACTTTTCCAGCAAAAACTGGCCGGTCTCAATTTTTGAAAAATCCAGGATGTCATTAAGAAGCGTGAGCAACAGGTCGCCGGATTCCGAGATAAGTCGTGTGTGTTCGCGCGTCTCGGACGAAAGACCTGACTGGCGCAGCAGGAGATCCGAAGAGGCGATGATCCCGTTGAGGGGCGTACGGATTTCATGACTCATGTTCGCGAGGAATTCGCTTTTGGCCCGCGATGCTTCAGCGACCTCGCGGCTGGCCGTTTCCAGCTGAAGTGTGCGCTCTGAAACCAGCCGTTCCAGGTTTTCATTAACCAAGCGAGTCTGCTTGAGCGATTCCTCGCTACGCCGGTGAGCCGTTTCGATCATCTGACTTACGGCGAGTCCCAGAAAAAAAAGCAGGCTCATCACAATCAACCCATCGCGAAACAAGATATCGGCTGAAAACTGTAACGATGGCGCAAGGTTCGACCTTTGCAGGATAAACAAATAAAAACTGATGTGACCTGCTACCATAATACCGAACACCATCGCCGCAGTGCGACGCGTTGCAAAAATGAGTGCGAAGAACAGCACCACGATATCGAAAGCAAAAACCTGAATGCCGACGCTGAGCGGTTGCAGCGGCACGACCATGATGTGAGCGAGATGCACCGTTCCGTGGATCGTGACTACAACCGCAAGGGCGTACCGGCCTGCAGCGCGCTCCAATTCTCCCTTTAGCACCGATCGCAGGCACACAATGCCGGCGATTGCCACGATGAGATTCGCAACGATTCGAGGCACGATAGCCGGCGGCTGAATCCAGGCGGTCTTTGCGATATTCAACGCAATAAACACCAGTACCAAAAGCGTACTGCCAGCCAACAATCGAGCCTTCCGCCCTACGGAAAACGGACGATCTTGGTAGACGGTATCGAGTTGAGCGAGAGAATGTGTGAGGAAGCGCGACATAGCGAAATGCGGCGGCTATCCGCCAAGCTGAGGATAACAACCTACAAACCATTGTGCGCATAATGCAAGTATTTGGCGAAACACGCAGGGCAAAGGTCTCATCCCTATTGCCGGCCAATATCCCTCGGCTAAACTCGGAATGTCAGATTCTGAGGTCTGAACGCTGGTGCCTGATCTCCCGCCCCGCAGACGGACACTACCCGATCGAGCGTTCCCCGGCGCCGTTCATGCATCGTCCGGCGTGTGCAATCGCACACCGGAGCCGCTCATGCCTGCCCGGTGAACGTGCGGACTTAAGGCAGCGAGCGCGACCAAATCCACGATCGCGGCCGCGAGTTCCTGCGCCCGCGATAGTCTACGTGCCACACCCCACTGGATCGCTCGGCTGCACCCGGGAGGGCAAAGGGTGTTATTTCCGCATCCGTGTTCATCCTGACATCCGTGGTAAAAGCCGCCGTTTCTGTATTCATCATAAGGACAGCCAACCCAAGAGAAACAATCGTCAAAGCCCGCCGGTTACGCCAAACTCAAGTTTCGGCATCGGCAACGAATTATTGGCCCAACCAAGCGAACGGCCCAGGCACCAAGACACGAGCTTAACCCACGATCGGAACAATAGGCGTAACCCAAAATTGATTTGCCTGAAGTTGTCTCTGGGTAGGGCGCAACATTTCTTAAACCGCCTTCGCTTGTCATAGCCCTGCACGAAAGGGGCTAAGCACAAAAAAGGGGCTCCGAAACCGGAACCCCTTGCGAGAGGAAATATTGCTGAGCCAGCTTCAGGTGAGATCGCTACGATTAGAATCTGAAGCGCACACCCAAGGCGATCGTGCTGATCTTGAGAGTAGGATTCGAGCCATAGATATCAGCTTTGGCGGTCGAATAGCGATAGCCAAGGTCGAGAGCGAACCGGTCATTAATATTCCAGACCAGTCCGGCGGTGGCACCATAGGCGAACGAGGTTGTGCTCGTGGAGTCGCTCCAGCTCATCGAAACCGGTGTCGCGATCGGATTCGATGCGGTTCCTTCGGAGGTGTATTTGATATTTGCCACGCCGAGCGAAGCACCGAGATAGGGACGAATGGGTGACGTTTTTCCTAGGAAGAGGTAACGATAATTGAACAGCACAGGCATGACTTTGATCTTGGTCTCGGAGTTGCTTGTCGTACCGGAATACACTCTAGAATAATCTTTAGAAAAGGTGGTTAAACTAACCGAGAGACTGAGATCGTGTTCGGCTTGGGCGCCCAGAGTCGTGCCACCCGTCACCCCAAATCCAATGTCTTTACTAAAGCCCGAACCGTTAAATTCGGCACTGCCGTAGAGCAACTCCGGGCGAACGTAGGATTCGGCGAAGGCCGAAACACTGATGGCGAGCAAAGCAGCCAGAGCTGCGATCTTTTGGATCATTTTCATAGTATGATAGAGTGAGTGTGTAGTTGGAGGTACTGCCCGTTAAATTTGTTCCGTTAAATTTGTCGCTGTTTTTTGATTCGCCTACCGTCCTTCCTAAAAGAGGTAAATTTCGTGCTTGCACTCACTCATGCCAGCCCGGTCTGGTCGTTTGAGTCGATGTGACACGATCACGCTCGTACCGCTAACAATCTTCACTCCCCGATTTGCCATCAGCGCGGCGGAGTGCGTTTCGCCTTAAAAGCCTCCAGATCGAAAAACACGATTCTGCCATCGGGCAGCGTCGCGACGGGCTCCCGTCCCGAGGTGTATTCGTCGGGATATTTTTCGCCAGCGGCCGACCCCGTCAGTTGTTTTATGAAATGATCTGGACCGACAAGGTCGGAATATTCAGCGGTCGGGCGGCCAGGATGCTCGAAGAAGTATTGGCCCTGCGCCTGAGAAAGCATGCGAAGATTCTCCACGATCACCAGATCCTGCAGGTCCTCCTGATATTTCGCGTAGGCGATTTTCTCCGCTTTATTCATGGCGGTGGCATTTTCGAATACCGGGCGAAAGTGGCGAACCAGCGGAATACCGACAACGAGTAGCAAAACCAGCACGACAACTTTTGCGATGGGCCAGAAAACCCCAGCCTTCCCTTTCTCGAAGTTCTCCGCCACAGGCTCCTGCTTGGACTTGCCGGAAAAATAGCGGTTCGCCGCCGGCAGGAAAACCAACACGAACGAAATACACGGAGCAATCAGTGACGTGAGATCGGAAACCATACTCCTTGAACTAAATCCCTGTTGAGACCAGTAGATGATGAGGGTTGCCACTCCGTAGAGAAACGTCCCGGCAAAGAGCAGACGCACAAGATTCATGCCGAAGAGCAGCGCGACAGCATAGGCCAGCTGTATCACAGTCGTGCCGAGGAAAACCCACCAAAACGGCAACAAGCGCGCTACCGACGTCACATTGAGAGCAACCACGATGCTGAATATTTGAGCAGCGACCAGAATCACGGCAGCCCACTGAACACAACGAGGCGCAATGCTGAAGGGGTTTTTCATTTTCTAAGCAAAGACATCCGAATTAACCGTTATCGGCAAGGTAGAACCACCCACAACAAACCCGGCGACCTTTCGAGCGCCGGGACTACATCATACCTGACATCCGCCACCCGCACCAACAGCCGGCGGAAACCGAACCAGCGTCAAATCGGGCTCAGCGAGCCCGACACATCGTTGCGGAACAACCTCCGCCCCACCGCTGCCGTTATCACGGCCCCTTGACTCAATACGTCGCGCCGATCACTGACCCAAGTCTCCCGACGATGGCGTCACAGATGCCGACGGCAGAAGGGGTGGCTGGTTTGGCTGGTTTTTTCGAATGAGACATGAGATCGCTCCACCCACTCCCATGGTCGCAGCGACAAAGAAGATTCCCGCAACCCACTGAAAGATATTCGTCGTGCCGAGTGCCACGTTGGCCAGACCGGTGAGCCACGCACCAACAGCCACAACCGCCAAGTGCGCCCATCTTTTTTCACGCGTCAAACTACCGACGATCGAAAACCCAATGGTTGCCGTGATCAGATTGCTCACGCCAAGCACGAGGACATTCACAGGTTCACCGCGCAGGCCACCCACCACGCCAATGACAAAACCGCCAACGAACGTAAGACCAAAAACAATCGCCACATCTCGAAGCACAACCAGCCAGCGAATACGTGTTTGGGCTGAGGGCATTGATGGAGGGATTTCATTCATAAATTGTACGAGACATCAGAGGCGCCAAAATAGAAGTTATGGGCGGCAGGGTCACTTTGAAAACTCGATCGCAGTGACGTCCAGGAACCGGGTCATGGATTTAGTTTTGACGTCCTCTCGCTCACGAATGGTTGCGGTTATCTTTGCGGCGCGGCCGGTCATGCCAGGCTGGATTAACTTCGAGGGAATCTCGGCTGGAATGTTTACCGGTCCCGTGCAGGCCCGGCAGTGTACAAAATAGTCCGCGCCTCCTCCTTTGCGTTCTACGATGACGATCTGTCCGTCAGAGGTAACAGTGGCGCCCACTTTGGAATCGGCAAAGGGCGAGAAGAAGTCGGCGCGCAACGAACCGACGGCTACCGCGAAGAGCAAAACGAGGAACGTGACTGTTTTCATACCTCAAGCTACACGAACAACCCGCCAAACTCAATCCGCACCGCCTGTCGTGCTCCCGGTGGAGTCGGAGGCCTGTTTCTTTTTCACCACAACGAACGCGGCGGCCGACAAGTTGGATACTCCGTCTGCGGCCAGCGTGGCGATATCGTAACCCATGCCCTGAAGACCGTTGGTCCAGAGAATGGCACCGGTTTGTTGATCCAAGCAGAACAACTCGCCGTAGGTATGCGCGTAAACGTGTCCGTCCTGAACCAATAGACTGACGAAACGGTCACCGCTGGTGATGCCGCTTTTCAGCTTCGTCTGCCAAAGCGTGCCGCCGGTGGCCTTGTCGACCGCGACCACGTGAGCCTTCACGCCAACATAGAGAATGGAGGATGTCATAGAGTGGGGTTTGCAGCGTTTGCTCAGCCATAGAAATTAAACTATGGCGACTGGTTTTGCCTATTCATCAACGTTTGAATTGTCGGGCTCATCCAATTTCACTTTAGGAGGCGGAATGAACTGCGCTTTAGATTTATAACCTGCGATCATCGCGATAATCCCTAGTCCGATGGTCGCGTATCCGAGATAGGACGTATTATCTTTCGAAATCTCCTGGTAGGAAACTGTCGGATTATATCGATTGCCCCCCATCGATACCAGTGACGCACGAGGATCAAGAACGGACTTGGTTCCACCAAGGATAAGAATCACCCCCACCGTGAGAAACATCGTTTTCATATTCTTTGCCGAACCGTGTTACGCGCACCTACACAGCAGTGCTTTGGCCGACGGGCCAAAAGTGGAGGGTGATGATTGTGAAAGCATGTCGATTAACACGAGGCTGGTCTGGGTGTGACGTTGTCGGAGTTTCGCCATCAGGTGCGCCGAACCTACATGCCAGAACCAGCGCGGCAAGGTTGAAACGGTTCGGCTCGTCTTTGCGACTTGGCGCCTTTGCGTGAAACTTCTCTCCGTCGCGATCGATAGGTTTATTGGCTCACGCAAAGGCGCGAAGCAAGCGGTCAATCCACAGACCCCAAAAATCCCATTACAGTGCATCTATGCCCCGCAGTTCTTCCAATTGCGGGTACATGTGCCTGTAAGCAAACGGGCGCCGACAACGCGGCGCCTTTCACAAACTTCTTCGCGTAGCGCCTATTTCGCGAAGTACGGGTGCGGCGAGATCATCGGGCGCGACGCTTCGTTCGCGGGCGGCTTGATCGTGATGTCATCAAAGATCATCGCGGGCACCACCAGGCTTATCACTTCCGAGGAGCCTTGGCCGGCCACACGCATCACGCTCAGCGGCGAATTGTAGACGATAGGGTCTTGTCCGGCCGCTGCGATGTCCTTGAAGGCGGAAAGCGTGAGGCTGCTGATCTCGGCGTTGCGCAGCCGTTCTTCGTGGCCGTCGGCATAGACTTTGTACGCT
>Ga0302322_100005606_pt1 | contig 11027 bp, 7 predicted proteins | sample Fen_T0_2_FD_203757 | JGI IMG/M metagenome (GOLD analysis project Ga0302322, IMG submission 203757) | Peat permafrost microbial communities from Stordalen Mire near Abisko, Sweden - Fen_T0_2 | ecosystem: Environmental > Terrestrial > Soil > Wetlands > Permafrost | place: Sweden: Abisko... | reverse complement strand
GCACCCGGCGACCGAAAACCGTGGTCAGTTGGGCCGGCTCGACGGCCACCACCACCCGTTCCCTGCTGTCCACCACCAGGGTGGACTCGGCGGTGGCCATCACCGGGCTCCCCGCGCCCAGCAGGTCGGTGGCCTCAACGGCGACCGCGAACGGGTAGCGCGCACCCATCGCCCCCGGCTCGGGCTGGACGGGGATCAGCAGCCGGGTGATCTCCCCCGGCTCGACCGGGCCGAGCGCCACCGGCTCGCCGACCCAGGTCGGGTCCAGCCCGACCACAGTGACGCTGAGCATGGCCGGCCGCGGCCCCGGGTGCCGGATGTGCACCTCTATCGTGGTGAGAGTGCCTGCGCCGCAAGCGATCAGCGGCGGAACGCCGATCTCCGGCGCGGCCGGGTTGACTCCGGGCCGCTGGCTCATCCGCCACCACCGGCGGGCGGCGGGACTGCCGGCGGTTCGGCGTTCGGCGCCTCGGCAGGGGCGGCGGGCTGTGCTGGAACCGGGGCTGGAACCGGGGCTGGAACCGAGGCTGGAACGGGGGCGGTGGTCACCGTCGACGGGGCAGGCCCGACGGTGATGTCCAGCAGCGCCTGCTCGCTCGCGGCGAGCACCAGGGTCGCCGAGCCGAGCGCGCCCGCGGTGGTGCTGCGCACCTCGACGACGTAGGCCTGTGGTGCGTCGACCTCATCGAATCGGTAGCCACCCCTGGCGTCGGTGGTGGTGCTCTGCTGGGACTCGGCCGGGTACGCGGAGGCCTTGAACAGCATCACCTGCAGGCCGCCCAGGGTGCCGCCGGAGCGATCGGTGACGGTGCCGGCGATCGACGCGGGCTGGATCAGCACCGGGTTGTAGGTCAGCGCCTGGCCGGCCACCACGGTGACGATCACCGACGTGGGGCTGGTGCCGCGCCGGCTGACCGCGAGCGTGTAGGAACCGGGCTTGACCCCGCCGACCAGGTACTGCCCGACCGCGTCGGCGGGCTGTGACGCGCTGGTGACGGCGTAGGCGTCGGTTCCCGAGCTGAGGCTCACCAGGGCCTCGCCCACCGGTTGGGTCGAGGAGTCCGATTCCAGTTGCGAGACGACGCCGGAGATCACCGCGAACGCCGACATCATGGCCACCGAGATGGAGTTGGCCGCACTGGAATTGCCACCGACCCCTGAGGCGGCCGACCCGCTGCTCAGGCTCCCCGCCGCGTCCAGGGTCACCGCGACCGTCTGGGACTGCAGGTCGGCGCGACTGAAGGTGACCGTATAGGTGCTGGGTATCGGCAGCCCGGCGACCATCCAGCCGCCCACCGTTCCGGTCGACTGGGTGACGGTCTGCACGCTGGTCGCCCCGGCGGCGATCGTCACGGTCACCCCCGCCGCGGGCTCGTTGCCAGGCAACGTCGTCACCGTGCCGGACAGCGACCCGGAGGACCGGGCGACAGTCAGCTGCACGCCGGTGAGTTTCTGGCCGTCGGCGAGGGTCAGTGTCGAGGTCTGCGGGGTGAAGCCGGGCGAGGTGGCGGTGACGGTGTAGGTCGCCGGGGTGACCAGCCCGCGGATGGTGAACGAGCCGATGTCGCCCTGGGTGAGCGAGACGGTTTCGACCTTGTTCGAGCCGGTCGTCGCGGTGATCACCGCGCCGCCCAGCGGACCGTCGGGTCCGCTGACCGTCCCGCTGATCAGTCCGTCACCGGTGCGCAGCCGCAGTTGCACGTCGGTGCGGGACTCGCCGGCGGCCAGGTCGATGCGCTGCTGTTCGGTGGCGAAGCCGGGCTTGGTGACGACCAGGTCGTAGACCCGCGGGGAGGGAATGTCCGTCACCTCGAACGCGCCGTCCGAGCCGATCGGCACGGTCTTCAGCACAGGGCGGCTTGGCGGCCACAGCAGCAACATCGGTGGGGTCGGGCGGCAGGAACTCCACCGGCACCTGCACGGTGAGCACCGCGCCCGCGACATCGCCACCCACCACCTGCCCCGACACCGACGCCGGCAGCCCGCCCAGGGTGACCTGTAGGTCGGTGACCTGCTGCCCGACCTGCACGGTGATCACCGTGGCGTCCGAGGCCGACAACGCCTGCGGGTACCAGATCTGCACGAAACCCGCGCCGCTGACCCGGAAAAGGTAGGACCCGCTGGGCAGGTTGTCGATCTTCCAGCTGCCGTCGTCACCGGTCGCGGTCTGCTTGACCGGGGTGGTGGTCGCCGCGGCGTCGAACAGTTCCACCGTCACGCCGGCCACCGGCGCCCCGTCGGTCAGCAGCACGACGGTGCCGCCGAGCGTGGAGGTGCCGGCGATCGCCACGGAATTCCGCGCGGCGGCCACCTGGATGGCCAGGTCCCGGTCCTGCGCGGATTGCCCGACCAGCGCACTGAACGCGATGGTGATGACGGTGGCGAACACTGTCGCCGCCAGCAGCAGGCTGAGCAACGACAGCGCACCCCGGCTCAGCCGCGGCTTCTGCAGCAGGGTGCCGGTGGCCAGCGGTTCGTCGGAGGCCAGCGGTTTGCCGGTGCCCGGCGGGGTTGCCGCGGCGGCGGCCGTCGGCGGCGCATCCGACTGCAAAGCTCCGGCCGGCACAGCTCCGGGGGGAACAGCTCCGGGCGGCACAGCTCCGGGCGGCGCATCGGGCGGCACAGCACCGGTCGTCACAGCACCGGTCGGCACAGCACCGGTCGGTGGTTGCAGGCCGATGCCGAACGCGCGGACCACCGGGGAGCCGAACCACCGCCTGGGTCCCTTGACCTTCAGATCCGCGATCGCCTGGTCGCCGGGGGCCAGCGTCAGCGTCGGCGGGACGAACCGGAAGCGCAGCACGTCTTCGGCGTCGGTGCCGGCCAGCGGCGCGACAATCGTGGTGTTTCCTGAATTCTCTAAGATCACCCCGAACGTGCCCGAGCTGCTGCCGACCACCGTCATCGGGGTCAGGGTCAGTTTCAGCGCCTCACTCGGCGGGACGACCAGTTCCACCTCGGCAATCGCGATCGCCTGCGGCGGGGTGAGTTCCCGCACCTGGACGGCGATCCGCCGCTCCCCGGCGGCAACGCCGGGCGGGATCCGGATCAGTGCCCGGACCGTATCCGCGGTGTCAGGGAACAGCGAGAGGTTCTCCGTCTCCAGCACCACCCAGGAAGGGTCGGCGCCCAGCACCCGCAGGTGGTACCCGCCGATCAGGCTGCCGGTGTTGTGCACCGTCACGAAGACCTCGACGGCGTTGTCCTCGCTGAGCTCCACCCGTTCCGGGGTGACCTGCACGCGCACGGCTACGTGCCGTCCGGGATGACGAAGTCGACGGTCGCCTGCGCCCCGGCGGTCACCGTGACCAGCGCCGTCTGTGACGGGCCGTCGCCGACCTTTGCGGTGACGGTGAACGGCCCCGCGGGCAGTTCGGTGATCACGTAACCGCCGGCGGCGGTACCCGGCGATCCCGCAGTGGACGTGACGGGCCAGGTCCGTTGCCCGTCGGTAGCGGTCACCGTTGCGCCGGAGATCGGCGTCTCGGCCGCACTGGTGACGGTGCCGGCGATCCGGCCCTGCGAGCCGGCCATGGTCACCGTCAGCGGACCGGCAGTGCCCGGCGGCACCGGCACGGTGGTCTCGGCGAACCCCGGATGCGTGAACGTCAGCGTCAGCCCGCCGCCCGACGGCAGCCCGGACAGCGAGAACGAGCCAACCGCACCGGCCGTCAAGGTGTTGGTGGTCGGCGGATTGGCCATCCCCCCGACGCTGACGGTGGCGCCGCCGATACCCGCTCCGGCGGTGTCGACGAGTTGCCCGGTGACCGTCCCGGTGCCCGCCGAGAGCGTCACGGCCAGGTCGGCCTTCTGTTCGCCGGGACCAAGATCGACCACCACGGTGGCCTGGCCGTGGCCGGGGCCGCTGACGGTGAGCACGTAGGTGGCCGGTGTCGGCAGGTCACCCAGCACGAACTGGCCCACCTGGCCGGTGGTCGGGGTCCCGGTGGACACCACGGTGCTGTTCACCGTCGTCGCGACGGTGATGCCGCCCAACGGGGTGGTGCCGTCGGTGACCGTGCCGGAGATCGAACCGTTGCCGGCGCTGAGCAGCACGGTGGGTTGGATCCGCGCCGCACCGCCGTCCACCGAGGTGGTGACGATGCTCGGGTGGTAACCCGGGGCGGTCAGGCTGAGCTCGTACACCGCCGGTGCGGGCAGGTTGGGGATCGAGTAGGCGTTGGCGGCGTCGGTCGTGGTGGTGGCCACGTCTTGACCCGCGGTGGGCCCCTGGGTCGCCCGGACGGCGACGGTGGTGACCAGTGGCTGCAGGGTGTCGCCGAGATCGACCGACCCGGTGACGGACGCCGGCAGCCCGGCAATCACCACGTCGGTCCCGGCGGTGACCTGTCCGACGGTCGCCGTCACCTGCGCCGCACCGGACTGGTCGGCGGCGCTCGGGTAATAGACGGGAGTGAAACCGTCCGCGGAGAACCGCAGCGCGTACTGGGTCGGGAACAGTCCGGCCAACTGGTAGGACCCGTCGGCCTGGGTGGCGACCGAGCTCTGCAGCACCAGGTTCCCGCCGGCATCCTGCCGGAGCGCGTCGACCAGGATGCGCCCGACCGGTTCACCGCTGCTCGCCGCTCGTACCGTCCCGGCGATCGTGCCGCCCAACCCGGGCGGCATGGCGCCGTCCTTGGGCAACGCGCCGGGGGGCGGCGGGCCGGGTGGTGGCGGCGGGCCGGGTGGTGGCGGCGCTGAGCTCGAGGGCGAGGACTGCGTGGCATCGCCGGCCGGCGAAGTCCGCTCACCCCCGACCGGCGCTGCCGGGGTCGGCGGCGCGGACAACGCGGACGGTGCGACCTGGGCGGCCTGCGCGCCCTGGGTGGAGCCGGCCAGGATCACCGTCGCCGCGAAGAACGACTTGGGCGCCGTTTTCGTGGCCGGGTCCTGGGCGAACACCTCGCGCAACCCGAACAGGAACAGCGCCGCCCAGAGCCCGATGATGGCCAGCAGGATCAGCGCGGTCAGCAGCCCCCGGGTGAGCCACGGGCGCTGGCGCAGGGTGACGGTGACTGTCTGCGCGTCCGGTGCGTCCCCGTCGGGATCCTCGCCGTCCGGGTCGGCGGGCGGCTGAAGGATCGGCTCCGGGAACTGCCGAGGGATCGGCTCCGGGAACTGCCGAGGGATCGGCTCGGCGAGAAGGTCCCCGTCCGGCGCGTCCACCAGCGTCCGGACGGCGGTAGCCGTCACGGCCGCCGGCCGATCGATCTCGGAACCGAGAAGCATTCGCGGGCCACGGATCTCGAGCACGACGTCACAGGCCCGTCCGGGTTCGACGGTCACCCGCCCCGGGCCGAAGGTGATGGTCAGCGCCTTCTCGGCGTCCACCGCACTGAGCACCACGTCGAGCGGCACATTGCCGTTGTTGCTGACGGTCAGCACGAACCGCGCGGTGCGGTGCGCCCGCGCGACCTGCGGCCGGCTGAAGATCTCGAAGGCCGCCTGCGGCGGCACCAGCAAGTCCAGATCGAGGTACTCGGGCGCGGTGCCCGCCTGCCGGGAATGCACCTCGACCGTGACCGGATGGCGCCCGGCCGGGAACGCCGGCGGCAGCCCGAGGTTGACCGTCATCCGGCCCGTGGCCTCCGGAAACAGTGCCAGCACCGGCGGTGTCGTGCTCACCTGCCGCTCCGGCAGCCCGACCACCCTGGCGGTGACGCCGTCGATCACCGCCCCGGTGTTGATCACGTCAAGGACGATGTCCGCGGACGAACCGGGAGCCAGGTCGACCAGGGTGGAATCGGAGCTGACCCGCACGCCGATCAGCTCCCGGGCCGCGACTGCGGCTGATGATCCGGCTGGAGCTGCCGGTCGGGCTGTCGATCTGGCCGGGGCTGATCTGGATGCGGATGCGGGGCGACCATGGCCGAGATCCGCTCGACCGGCGGCGCGAGTTCGACGAACTCCAGCGCGTCCCCCGCCGTGGTGACGACCAGCTCGAACGACGGCTTGATCGCTCCGCCGACCGTCGCCCAGACGTCCTTGGCGCGGGTGTTGTCGTACGGCGCAATCGCCAGCTGCACGGCCGCGGTCAGCTCCACCGGGAAGTGCCGGGCCGGCAGCACCTGGGTGTCGATGAGGCAGCCGAGGGCATCCCCGAGCAGTTGGTGCTCGTCGCGCACCACCCCGGCCCAGGCCGAGACCAGGTAGTGCAGCTCGAGCATCGGGATCGGTTGACGGCGCTGCACCCGCCCGTCGACCACCCGGTCGGTGGCCGGCCGCGGCTGCTGGCTGGACCGGCCAACGCCGAACAGGAACAGGTTCACGGTGATCCGGTTGAGCTGCGCCGACCAGGTGCCGGACGGCGACTCGAACGAGACGTCGCCGAGGGTCTCCGGAAGCGGTAACCCGTTGCGCAGCAACGCCTCCAGCCCCGCGTCGATCGTCGGGATGATCATGAGGCAACGGCGCCGTGGGTCGGAGCGGACGCCGCCGTCTCTGGTCCGTGCGGCGTCATGGCGGCCCCCGAATTCGATCCGGCGCCGGGCGCGCCGCATCGCATCGTGCCCGGCGCGGGGCGGCGCCGGATGTCCGGCAGTACCGGCTCAGCCCATCACTCGCCGGCTGTCCCGGGCATCGGGCGATCGCCCTATGTTCGCGGGCCGGTCAGGGAACCCGGTCAGGCCGGCTCGACGGTCCTGCTCGCCGCCCACCGCCGGAGCGACCGACGGCGCAGCTCCGCACCGTCGCGGGCCCCCAGGGTGCGCAGCACGGTGTCGGCCATTCGGTCGGCCTGCGCCTCGGCCGGATCGGCGGCGTGCCCGACCGTGACTGCCTGGCCGCTGCTCGAGCTCGGCTGCTGGGCAACATGCGCCAGTTCGTGCGCCAGCAGGCGCTCGCCGCGGGCGGTGGACGGCGCGTAGCTGCCGCGGGAGAAATAGATGTCCGAACCGAGAGTGAAGGCGGTGGACTGCATCTGCCGGGCCAACTCACCGGACTCACCGTCGGCGTGCACCCGCACATCGCCCAGCGGCACACCGAATCCCTCCTCCATCCGCCGGGCGAATCCCTGCGGCAACGGTGATCCGCGGCCGCGCCGGCGGGACAGCACGGCCTGGGTCGACGCCGGAACCTCCGTGCCGCCGAGGATGTCGCGGTCCGCGCGGGCGCGGTGCAGCTCAGCGCTCGCCGGGCCGGTACCGACCAGACCGGCGACCGGAACGGGTGCGAACGAGGGGGGCTCGACCGCAGGGGTGGGGACGGCCGCGTCGGGTCGCTGCGCGTCGGTTTCGGCGCGTTGACGACCGGACTTCGCGTGTGCGTTCATCACCCTCCCTGACCGGGCTGCCTCACCGGCCCCGACTCAGCGTGCCTGACCGAATCCGCCGGCGGGAACCCTCCGGCCGAGCTTGGTGTACTCCGCGACCGTCGCGGCGACGACATGCCCCATCCCGGGAAGCGCGCCCTCGATCGCGGCGTCGTACCCCGCCGCGACCACGATGTTCCTGATGTCGCCGCCGGTCAACTCGACCGCAGCAGCGAGATGGCCGGCGTCGATCGGGTCACCCGGGTCGTGCTCGCCCAACCGCGCGAGATGGGCCTGCCAGAGCCGCTGACGGGTGGGCACGTCCGGGTCCGGGAAGTGCACGATGAAGCTGAGCCGGCGGCTGAAGGCCGGATCGAGATTGCCCCGCAGGTTGGTCGCCAGGATCGTGATCCCGTCGAACTGCTCCATCCGCTGCAGCAGGTAGGCCACCTCCTGGTTGGCGTACCTGTCATGGGCGTCCTTCACCTCGGACCGGCGGCCGAACAGGGCGTCGGCCTCGTCGAAGAACAGCACCACGTTCAGGCTCTCGGCCCGATGGAACACCCGCTCCAGGTTCTTCTGCGTCTCCCCGATGTACTTGTCGACGATCGCGGACAGGTCGACCCGCACGATGTCCAGGCCCAATTCGGCGGCCACCACATGCGCGGCCAGCGTCTTGCCGGTGCCAGGGCTGCCGCTGAACAACGCCGTGATGCCGCGCCCCGCGCCGCCCGCCTCCTGCAGCAGTCCCCTGGCGAGCAGTTGCTCCCGGTGCCGCGCCCAGCCGACCAGGCGGTGCACGGCGGTTGCGACCGACTCGGGCAGCACCAGATCGCCGAAACCCACCCTCGACGCCGAAGAAGACGCAGCCGATCCGGTGACCCGACGTACCGCGTCCCGCACCAGGCCGGCCGTCATCGGGACGTCGGAGGTCGACTGGACCAGCTGCGCGTCCCTGGCCGCCCGGGCCAGGGTTTCCGTCGTCAACCGCAAACCCGTCAGCGCGCCCTGCGGAACGGCCCCCCCGGTGACGGTTTGCCAGAGCACCTCCCGATCCCGTGGTTCCAGCACCGGGGCATCGATCAGCATCGGGGTTAGCAGGTGCGCCCTCTCGCTGTCCCAGGGTTGGGGGCTCACCGCGATCACCGGCACGACGGGGTTCGCCAGCTCCGCCCAGGAACGGTCACCAGCAGGGCCCAGCCGCTCTGCTCCGTCCAGCACCAGCACCCGCCCGAGCAGCGCTGCCTCGCGGATCGCCGCCCGCAGGAAGGCGGCGCTGTCGATAGCACTGCCGGTAGCACTCTCAGTGACCGGCGCCGGAACCCGCAGCGTCAGCGCGCCGACCCCGATCGCGTCGACGGCGCCGGCTGCCAGGCACAGGCCGGCGGTGCCGATCGGGGCGTGGATCCATACCAGTCCGACGCCCGCCTCCAGCGACCGCCCGAGCTGGTCCGTGCCCGCCAGCGGCAGCGGTGTCGGGTCCAGCAGCGCCGCCGCCAGTTCGGGGTCGGGTACGTCCCAGCCCTGCAGGTGGGCGACGACCCTGTCGGGGCACCACAATTCCCGTGCGAGCCACGATCCGTCGGCGCCGCACTGGACCAGGCCGGAACAGCGAAGGCCTCCCGACGCCCCCAGCCTGGCGACGGCCAGCGGCGACATGGTGGAGACGCCGGCCAATTCCAGCGCCAGACCGACGGTGGGCCGCGCCGGCCCTGTCGCTCCCCGCAGCAGGCCGTAGACCAGCCCGACGTTCGCGTCGACATCGGGCGCGGCCGCGACGAGCAGCAGGTCGAGATCGAGCGAGTCGAGACCGAACACCTCGCCGACCCGGACGAGGGTGTCAGTCTCGATGCCGATGCCGATGGCGCTGCCGCTGCCGCTGCCGCTGCCGCTGCCGTCAATGCTCTGATGGTCCTGCTGGAGGACGGTCAGGGTGGCGTCGAGCCGGGCCAGCGCGGCGGGGTCCATCGCGCGGCGGCGATCGGCGGCAGCCGACAGCCGCTTCACGAGATCAGGCATCCGTGCTCGCATCAGGCCCCACCGTCGCTGCTTCCGACCGGTGGCCGGCCACCCGGCCGGCGACGCGCTGCGTCGATCGCACACGCCCGGCGACCTGTTCATCGTCGGCTGCCGCGTCGGGTCCGTCATCGGGCGACCGCCCTATTTGCGCCGTTCGTCGTCGGGCCAGGAGCCGCGGGCGATCAGCAAGCAAGACGTCAGCCGGCACCGGATCAGCTCGGAGGATCAGCCAGGAAGGATCAGACCAGCGCCTATGCCCTGACGGGATCGGACACGGAGCCGTTGTCCGAGCGCCGGTCGAGCAGGGTGCGCCCGGTCAGCTGGACGCCCGCTGCATCGTCTCCAGAACAGCGCCGGTCACGGCATCGGCCCCGGTGTCACTGAACAGGATCGTGTAATGGTTGACGCCCGCGACCTCCCAGACCCCCAGGCCGGGTAGCTGATCCTGCCAATAGCGGATCCGGTCCGGGGGATAGAGCCCGGGCTCGTCGTTGAAGAATCCCCTGGGTGACCGCAGCAGGATGATCGGCGACGGGAGTGCGGCCACCGCCTCCAGCATCGCCGGCGTCCCATATTGGTCCGGGATGTCCCCCGTCATCGCTTCGACCGTTGTGGAGGGCCGGAACTCGGGGGCGGTACCGGTGAGGTCGTAATCGACGTAATCGGTGACGGCCTTGTTCCATGAGTCGACGAACGCCGGGTGGACGCGCCAGAACTGTTGGTAAGTCTCATGATCCGGGAATGTCATCGTCAGCCGATCGGCGGCGGGACCGAGCGCGGCGATGAGCGAGTCCGTCGTAAGACCTTCGGGCATCGCAAGCGTCAATCCGCCGTCGACCAGCAGCACGCCACCGGTGCGCCCCGAATGCCGATGGGCGAACATCACGGCCACGAAACCGCCCATCGAGTGACCCACCACCATCGCTCTGGGGATCGCCAGGAAGTCCAGCACGTTCGCGAGATCGTCCGCGTGCTGGGACATCCCGAACGGGCCGGGCAAGGCATTCGACCTGCCGCGACCCCGCAGATCGGGCGCGACGATCCGGAAACCCGGCAGCCGCTCGGCCACCATGTCCCAGCAGCGGTGCGACGCCGTCACCCCATGGAGGGCGACAATCGTGGGGACATCGGCAGTGGGTGGACCGGCACCCTCGGTCGCCTCTGGCTCCCAGACACCCACCCGCAGGTTCCCCCCGCGGACCGGGACGTCGACGGTGCGGTAGACCTGTGCGGTGCTCATCGGACGGACCCAGCGATTCTTGGCGCAGTCATAGGGCAAACGGTATCCGGTGGCTCGATTCGATCCGATGGTCGACTGTGTGAGCCTCACGATCAGGCCGGGCGCAGTTCGGCCAGAATGCGCCGACCGACAATGCGCTCGGTGTGGGGCAACCTGACCCGCAGCACAGACGCCCAGTGGGGCGGATCCATCGGATCCGCCCCACTGTTCACTGCGGTCGTGCAGTGCTCTGCGTCAACGCACCGTCACTTGACGGTGGCCCTAGCGCCGGCCTCCTCCAGCTTGGCCTTGGCCGCCTCGGCGGCCTCCTTGGGAGCCTTCTCCAGGATGGCCTTGGGGGCGGCGTCGACCAGGTCCTTGGCTTCCTTCAGGCCGAGACCCGAGACCAGCTCGCGGACGGCCTTGATGACCTGGACCTTCTTCTCGCCGGCAGCCTCGAGGATGACGTCGAACTCGTCCTGCTCCTCGACGGCCTCGGCCGGGGCGGCACCCGCGGCACCGCCGGCAGCGGCGACG
>Ga0302322_100005605_pt1 | contig 11029 bp, 4 predicted proteins | sample Fen_T0_2_FD_203757 | JGI IMG/M metagenome (GOLD analysis project Ga0302322, IMG submission 203757) | Peat permafrost microbial communities from Stordalen Mire near Abisko, Sweden - Fen_T0_2 | ecosystem: Environmental > Terrestrial > Soil > Wetlands > Permafrost | place: Sweden: Abisko... | reverse complement strand
CACAATGCCATCATTCGATTAGCACCCTTTATCCAGCATTGTTCACTACCGCCCCTCCCTGGCGACGGGCCGTTTGGCGGGCTTATTCTCAGTCACGATTATGTCGAAGCTGCCTTGATGAGAAGAGCTGGGTGGCAGGTTTGGCTCACGACAGAGCTAGACGGAAGTTATGAAGAATGTCCTTCCACAGTCGTTGAACTGGCCCAGCGTGACCGCCGCTGGCTGCAGGGCAATCTTCAGCATGCGCGGCTTGTCGTCGCGCGAGGATTTCATGCGGCAAATCGCGTGCATTTTATTTTAGGTATCCTTGCGTATGTCGCGTCGCCGCTGTGGCTGGCGCTCCTCGTGGTCTCAATCGAGATAGCAGCAAATTTAATAACGACTGGTTTCGCCCTGCGCGCGGTCTCGAGTTTCGCCACATATATACACTGGAGTTATCAAGGTGAAGCACTTTGCCTTTTCGCTTATACTATGGTCCTCCTTTTCCTTCCTAAAATTCTCTCGCTGATGGATCTTCGTTCGCGAGCTGGAGATGTCGCGTGGTTTGGCGGGTGGAGAGCATTGTTCGCGAGCGTGCTTCTAGAAACTATAATTTTCACCCTCATCGCACCGATACTAATGATTTTTCATACGTGGTTTACGCTCACAACTCTGCTCGGGCATAGAGTGTCCTGGGGAACACAACACCGGGCTGGTGCTGATTCCTCGTGGGATGAGTCAGTCGTCGCCCATGGAGCGCTTACTATCATAGGAATAGTCGGAGCGTTCGTAGCATTCTGGACTAATCCTCATTTGCTCCTTTGGATGTCTCCCGTTTTGATAGGCCTGATTTTTTCTATCCCATTATCTTATATCGTTAGCTCCCCTCGCCTTGGTGTAACGCTTCAAAGGTTAAAACTTTTCCAAACAGCCGAAGAGAGTAACCCGATGCCGGAACTTGTCCAAATCGCCCAGGCCCAAGCAAACCGAGAAGAATCTACCCAGCCGCTTCCGCGTGAGCTTCGCGAAAATTATGGCTTATTACAAGCCGTACTCGACCCTTATGTTAATGCTGTGCACGTGTCTTTGCTCCGAGAAAAAGATGAGCCTCCGCCTAAAACTAAGGAGTGGTTTTCACACTTGCGCGAAATATTGATCCGCGACGGACCTCAAGCTTTGGAACCGCGCGATCGAATCGCGTTACTGCTGGATGCAGACTCAATGCATGCACTGCATAACGAACTTTGGTTCACCCCATCTTCTCGCCTCGCTGAATGGTGGCGGCTGGCGCTGCAACACTACGTTGGACTCGCGCCTGCGCCGCAGACGGCATTTTCCCAATAGGTGTCGTTCGATTTGCGTTCAGCTTTGAACACTTTTAGTCGCAATCGGGTTAGCCTTTTACCGCCGCACGTATTCGCGGACTACCTACAAGCGATTTTTTAAGGACATCATCAGCTACGATCGCGCTGAGGACTTGTTCTGTCACCAACCCGTCAATCTCTGAAAGACGATGCAACTCTACCGGGTAACGTATCTCGACTTCCATTCCCGAGTCGGAAAAACGAAGCTGGGATATGGGCACCGGCAGATCGATTCTGAGGTCAAGCATCTGCTCTACCGCGTTGTGCTGGCGCTCCAGGTCATTTCGATAAGTATTATATATAGTATTTACTGCCGTTAACAGATTATGCTGCACGAGGGCTGTGTCTGAATCGGGAGAAACGCCTACACTCAACTCATGCCAAGCATACTCAGTCCCAGGTAGCTGCTTGAAAAAAGGCACAGCAGAGAACAGGGCAGAATTCGCCATGACCACGATGCGTCCAGTCGGATGCAAATTCACGCCCGTTCCTGCAAGCTCAAGCAAGAACACTCTAACTACACCAACGTCGATAACGTCGCCAGTCACTCCTGACACAGTCACTCGGTCCCCTACTTTGACCCCATAGCGCCCGATCAGGAAAAAATAGGCTGCCATCGACAAAATCACTGTTTGTAGTGCAACCGCAATGCCCGCGGTGAGAAATCCGGCGAACGTCGCGATGGATCCGAAGTCGCTGATGAAGCCGATCAAAACGATGATACTAACCAATGAGCCGACTACAAAGCGACGGATTAACAGAATTTGCCGACGACGTCTGAGATCTTGAATATACTTAAGCGATGCTCGCCGCCAGGCTTCCGAAATTACCAAGACCAGTATGAGTACAGCTATCACGGAAACTGCGCGGAGAAATAGAGTCCGAAGTATAGTGTCTGCCTGACTAGCAAACGAGCGTTCCCATTCTTCAAGATTATTTCGAGTCTGACCTAGCGCTGCCACTTCCTGCCGCAAGGGTAGCAATGCAGCAGAGAGATCCTGGATCTGAATGGACGAATTCACGAGCTGGGTGCGCAAGGCAGCCAATTGGTTAGGATCAGCTATTTGCTCAGCTTTCGTTGCGTCGCTCTCGCTGTCCTTCACTAGGTTCCGGAGAGCCGACGACAAACCTGATGCAATACGGTCGGCACCACTCTGAAGTTCGCCAGTTCGCCGGCCGAGTTTATTCATCTCGTGTCTGCTACGAATCAGAAAGAAGAGAGCGGTAGCGCGATTAAGAATTCCTTCTGAATAAAGTGCATTAGTGTGCGAAGGCGGCTGATTTTTATTCTGAGTCTCTTGATCCGCTCCAAACAATTCGGGAACCGATCTCTGCAACGCAGTGATTCGCCCGGACAGACTCGTCGTATTGTTTTCTAGAGCTGGATCTATCAAAAGTGTCGATGCCTTTTGGAGAGACTCCACAAGCACGGAAAAGAGATCTATCTCGGCCTGGAGGACGTCGCGTCGGGCGAGCAAACTGGCTCGGTCGGAGCTCGTCGAACGTCGGATTTCGGTGTCTAGTTCTGTACGCTGATGCTGCAGCTTCTCTAGCTGTTCTTTGTGAGAACTTATTCTGGCGGAAAGTCGCGCCTCCCGATCACTTTCCTTGGCCGTCGCTAGTGTTTGGTGCGCAATGAGCGTTTCGATAGCCCGGGCTGAAGCGAATACGTTATTTACCGTTTGACTGGCCAACGTTCGTTGATTGTTCCAATAGAATGCATCACCTGGCTGCAAGAGCCAATCGTTGCCGGCCTGAACTTGGCCATACCAGGAAATTGCTGTATTTAAGTGCGCGATGATTCCCTCTGCGTGTGCATCAAAGACATTTTTTGATTTCGGCTCAGGCGAATCCGCTCCAGAGGCAGGTACAACAAAAGGGAGTTGCACCACTCCAAGCAGGACTATCGCGGCCCCGATTCTAACGAAAGTGTGTGGCCAGCTGATCACCAGGATTCTTGAGGTTTCACACCACAGCATTATTTTTGTTTAGGAAAAGAGATCTGTAATAGTTATACCGCGCTTCGCTCTTCGGCGGGGCTCACCGTTCGCGGACTGAGGTTGTGGGCGGTGTTAACTAGCGCGACGTGCGAGAAGGCTTGAGGGACGTTTCCAAGCTGGCGTTTAGCCTTCGGATCATATTCTTCAGCCAATAATCCCAGATCATTGCTCACACTTATGAGCCGCTCGAAAAGTCGCTTCGCATCAGCCGAACGGCCCATTAGATAGAAGCAGTCGGCGAGCCAGAACGAACAAGGCAGAAACGCTCCTTCGCCAGGCGGAAGTCCATCGATATGCCCTGATGAACTGGTCCGATAACGCAAAACTAGTCCATCCATCACAAGTTCACGTTCAATTTTTTCGATCGTGGCGACAATCCGCGGATCGTGCGCAGGTAAGAATCCGACCAAAGGCATCATCAACAAACTCGCATCAAGTTCGGCCGAACCATAAAATTGGGTGAATGACCCTTGATCTGGATTAAAGCCATTCCGACAAATATCCTCGTGAATTTCGAGCCGCACGCTCGACCAAGTCTTAACGTCGCCATCTAGACCAAATTGCTCAACCGCCTTGACTGCGCGATCCATTGCTACCCAGGCCATGACCTTTGAATGCGTGAAATGTCGTCGAGGGCCGCGAATTTCCCAGATGCCCTCGTCCGGATCGCGCCAATGCGCTATAACAAAGTCAATCAGATGGCGCTGGAGATGCCATGAAGGGTCGTCTGTCTTTATACCAGTCAAACGAGCCGCGTGCATCGCGTCCATTACCTCACCATAAACGTCGAGCTGAAATTGCTCCGCCGCTGCATTCCCAACCCTTACCGGACGTGAATTCTCGTAACCGCTGAGGTGATTGAGCTGGAACTCATGCAATGCGCGTTCGCCAGCCAAACCATACATAATCTGTAATTGAGCCGGGTCTCCCGCGACCGCTCGCAGCAACCAATTTCCCCACGCCAATGCTTCCTCTGTATAACCACCCGTCATAAACGCGTACAACGTGAAAGTCGCGTCGCGCAGCCAGCAGAAACGATAATCCCAGTTCCTCACACCGCCAATAAGTTCCGGCAGCGACGTCGTGGCCGCAGCTACAATTCCTCCAGTCGGCGCATACGTTAGCGCTTTTAGAGTGAGTAGAGAACGTAGTACAGTCGCGCGCCACGGCCCTTTATAAGTGCAGCGGCCTGCCCATGTTTCCCAAAATCGAGCCGTGGTATCCAACGCGTGGTCGATCTTGATCTGTGCCGGTGGTACCTCATGTGACGGATACCATGTTAGCACGAATGTCCTGCGTTCCCCTTGTTTCACTTGGAATTCAGCGACAGTCGATAAGTCCTCGCCCCTGACTGCGACTTCCGTCCGCAAGGTCAAACCGTTGGGACCTGCTACAGCTATTACCCCGCCCTCCTCCAGGTGTCGCACCCAAGGGACGGTGCGTCCGTAATCGAAACGGATGAGTAGCCGCATATTCATCGCAACCTCACCCGAAACTCCTTCAACGATTCGAACAACTTCCCGATTATCGCCGTTCACCGGCATGAAATCGACTAACCGCACGGCACCGGTTTCTGTTTCGAATTCGGTTTCAAGGACCAATGTATTTCCGCGATAAGCTCGTCGTGTTTTTAGCACATTTCCCTGCGGCCATATTCTCCAACAGCCGTTGCCTTCGTGTCCAAGTAGGGCTGCAAAACAAGCATCTGATCCAAAACGGGGTACACACAGCCAATCGATCGAACCATTAATGCCCACCAAAGCCATCGTATGCATATCACCAATAACGCCGTAATCCTCGATTTTCATTTGCGAGATCTGTTATAATATAATTCAAATTCGTTGCAGCACCGCTAAGGGCAAATCTGCGAACAGCGTTCTCAGATATAATGGTTCGCTAGAAGAGATAACTCGTTCTGTTAATAAATCACGCCAGTCACATACAAAGCCTTGTATCGTCAGCTTCGAATCATCCCAAATAAGGCCAAGCGGCGGGGAACCGATTTTTGCGGTGAGCCGAGGTATTACCACGAGCAACGATGCAGCTTCGTCACTACGTATAAATGCGATTACGTGGTCGCTGTAACCACCTTCGCAAGAGACAGCTTGGTATTGCCCACTCGAAAACAGCTTTGCATGCTGCGCGCGAAATTTTAATAGCACCTGCATCATTCGGAGTTTAATGCCGCCTGTGCGCCAATTTTCCATTAATGAGCTCGCCGTCGCGTCGACAACGCTCGCGAGCAGCCGTTGCCGATGTGCGAAGTCGACATCCCGGCGGTTATCTGGATCGACTAGGCTAAATTCCCAGAGCTCATTGCCTTGATAAAAATCGGGGATTCCCGGCACCGTGCACTTAAGAACAAGCTGCGACAAAGAGTTTACCATACCTATTCGCGCGATCCGCTGTGCGCACGGCAAAAACGCAGCAAGAAAATCAGCGGCTGACTCCGAGGTGACGACAGTTTCAACGAAACAGTCACAAGCGCTAAGGTAAGCATCGTTGGTTTGAAGAATCGAGGTGTGTCGCTTAGCTTCGTTGACTGCCTTACGAAAATGTTCTCTCAACCGATCTCGAAGCGTGACATCCGTCGTAGATGCTTCCAACGGCCAAACTCCCAGCAGGACCTGAAAAAACCTATATATATCGACTGAATCAGGAGCAGACTTTCCGTCCACGAGCGTAGTATGCCGCGCTGTCAATGCAGACCATTCCCTAAGCCAGCTTTCCCATTCGTCTGGCAGTTCCGACAGCGCATAAAGTCGCGCCCGAACGTCTTCGCTGAACTTTGTGTCATGCGTGGATGTTGTCAGCATGGTATATGGGCACCTCATTAGCCGATCGATATTAACCCGGTGAAAATCGTCGATTGATCCGCCACGCCTTCCGGGATCACCACCGACTTCGTTTAGCACTACAAGACGGTTATAGGTATAGAATGCAGTATCCTCCACCGCCTTGGCCATAACAGCACCTGTATACTGTTGAAAGGTTAGTACCCAGCTCAGCAGGCTATCACGATAATTTTCAGGTGCCTGAGCCTCCGGATAAACTCCAATCAATAAATCCCGCACAAATTCAAACGGCTCGGGATCAGCACGCGGATTGCACGCGAGAGCTCTCCTACATGCTTCGTCGATCACAACACGATCCGCTACAGAAACCGGATGCTGACGCCGCCTATATGTTCGGTAGACCGGCATGTTAGCCATAAGCTCACTTACGACCGTGGTCAGCTCATGACGCGTGAGATCCCGCCAATGACGATCGACGGAGATGATTTCTACGAGTTCGGATCCTAAATTACTCACCGCATTAACAAACATCTCGGCGATGATCAGACGTTTTTTTTCATAAACTACGTCAGGGTACGCGATGCTCTCGCCTGTAAACTTTTGATAGATTTCATCGAACCGAGATTCTGTCGCGGTGCTCACAAACACGGATGCGAGCTGGGGGATAAACTCGTATCCAGTTGTCCCCTGGACCTGCCATCGATCAGGCAAGTTTTCTCTACAAGCGAGTATTTTTTCGACTATCACGAACAATGGCTTCGACGCATCTGGCCGATCAAGAGATTGTAGCCGTTGCAAATAATCCTCGGGCTGTCGAAGACCGTCTATATGGTCGATACGCAGCCCCGAAACTTTTCCCTCTCGGATCAGACGTCCTAACAGTTCATGGCATTCACGAAAAACATCGATCTTTTCCATGTGCAATCCCACGAGAGAATCGATGGCAAAAAATCGTCGGTAATTGATCTCGTGTGCGCCTGTTTTCCAACGTGCTAGACGATAATGTTGTTTTTCGATTAGCGCATGTAATTCATCGAAACTCGAAGGATCGTTGGGCATCCCATTTATTTTCTCCAGGCGAGCAACAAGCTGTTCGCGAAATTCTGGATGATCGTTAATGATCGCCGCGATTTCTTTCTTTAGCCGATCTATCGTCTCAGCCCTTCTTTTTGCAGATTCCGTATCGGGGGCATCATCTAGCCTAGGCATATCTGCTAGCTCGGTAACACGCGAAGCGAGTTTTTGTGATTCCGCAGTATTCGCGTCCGAGACAAACAGCGGCTCCAAAATACGCGCATACGAACCCGGGCTTATCGGCAATTCGATTTGCCCATATTTCAGCGCGAACCCGTCGTCATAGGTGAGGACAATTTTGCCCTGCTCAAGTACTTTGCCGTAGTGATCTTCAAGGATAGGGACCAGTATCCTGGGTCGAGTATGCCCGCCTTCGTCCTTCCAGTGGATGTCAAAAAAACGCGCGTAAGGTGAAAGCCGGCCATTCTCCAGGACATCGCACCACCACCGATTAAGCGATCCCGCTATACCCATATGGTTTGGTACAAAGTCCAGAAGAATATCACAGCCCGCGCTACGAAGCCGCTTCGCCAAAAGATCGAAACCGTCACCACCGCCAAGTTCCGGATTTATTTTGCAATAATCAGTGACATCATATCCGTGCAAGCTTCCTGGAATCGCGGTAAAAACTGGCGACAAGTAGAGGTCGGATATTCCTAACGAGCAAAAGTAAGGAATCAAAGCTCCGAGGTCATTAAACGTGAACTTACCGTTGAGTTGCACACGGTAGGTGGATTTAGGAATATGGGAGCTCTCAAGAAGCGGCATGACGCTTCTCCTCTTTAATTGCAGTCAGCCAAAGTGCCGCAGGACCATCGCCTCGCCAAGACTCCAAAGATCGCGATGTCTCATCGCCACCGAAACGTTTCTCTTCGCTATGAATAACTATTTGCCAAATATGACCAGCTGGAGGTTCTAGTGGGCCTGAAAATCGGCTTAACTGCTCTTGATGCAGAGCAACAAGTAGCAGGCGTTCTCCCATCGTTGTATGATAACGGATCGCTACAAATCCACCGACCAGGTGCACCTGCCAATTGTCGCGCTGCAACGCTATCTCGCTAAGGCAACTCCGCCTTTCGTTAAGACACTCACGATAAAGCGCCAGCATTGAAGCGTGCAAAGGATTTACTCTTTCTCCCCACCGTAACCTAGAACGCCTGAACGTATCTATTCCCTCTGGATCAGGAATCAGCCCTTCATTCCAATGCTGGCCTAACCGCTGAAACTCCAAGCGCCGCCCAACTGCGATCTGTCGGCCGAGTTCGCCTCTATGATTCGTGAAAAAGAGAAATGGCGTCGTCGCCGCCCATTCCTGCCCCATAAAAATCAAGGGCACGTAGGGACTAAGACAAAGCAACATTGAAGCCGCGCGAAACTGCCTTGGAGGTACGAGTTGGCTCAGCCGTTCGCCGACTGGCCTATTCCCGACCTGGTCATGATTTTCGATGCAATATATAAAAGCACTCGCCGGTAGATGCTCACACGATGAGCCGCGCTCTCGCCCCGCCCACGGTGCATAAGGCTGCCCTCGATACGTCCAGCCGTGCGCTAACGTTGAAGCCAGCCCCTCTGCGGTACCATCGTAACCTGCAAAATACGATTCTTGAACATCGGTTAACGAGACAAAGACATGGTGGTGAAAATCGTCAGACCAGACAGCGTCTACGCCGAACCCCTTGCCATCGGGTTTACGTAGAAGCTCTGAATCATTGCGTTCATCTTCCGCCAACACAAAACCGCCGCGCTCGTGCACAGCGGAGGTTATCTCTTCGAAAAGCTGATACGGTGACCGATCTACTATCGCGTGAGTCGCGTCCAATCGCAGCCCGTCAAACCTGAACTCATCAAGCCAGTAAACAGCGTTCCCGACCAAGAAATCACGGACCGGCCTGCTTCGTTGCCCATCTAGATTAAAAGATTGGCCCCAGGGATTGGCTTTATCGGCATGAAAATAATCTACGCAATATAACGGTAAATAATTTCCCGCAGGTCCGAGATGGTTATACACAACGTCCAAAATGACGGCCAAACCGCGCTCATGCGCTGCGTCTACCAGTGCACGTAGGTCGTCGGGCCGCCCATAGCAACGGGCAGGCGCGTACAATGCTACACCGTCGTACCCCCAGTTTCGATCGCCAGCAAAATCAGCCACAGGCATGAGCTCGATAGCGTCCACGCCCAAATCCCGCAGCTCATTTAGCTTGTCGATTGCGGATAGATATGTTCCTTTTTCGGTAAAAGCTCCGAGGTGGATTTCGTAAATAGCCTGGCCAGTCCACCGTGGGCGAATCCAGGTGACACAACGCCAATCGTACGTGGAGCAATCTATACTTTCAGACGGACCGTGAACACCTCGTGGCTGAAATCGTGAAGCGATATCAGGCAGCATTCGACCGTCAGAGCGAACGAAGCGATAAAGGTCTCCACTTCGACCATTGGCGTCAAAGCCCGTCCAATAGCCTTGTTCATCAATTGAGAGGCGAAGGCGTCTTTCGAGATGATCGCGCTCCACTGCAACGTTCATTTCCTTTTCATCCGGAGCCCAAACACAATAGTGCACTCCGGACGTAGTCACATGTGCGCCCGCGACAGGTCTTTCCGAGATACTATTTTTATACTCTATTGGGTTTTTCATAACGCCGCTAGGTCGGCTGTTGGCGCGAAAGGAGCACAAGAGAACGCGCCTCTATTTTAAGCGCTTTATTCTTTCCTACTCGCTTTCTACCGGTCGTGTCAAAAACCAGATCCCATCCACCATAAACGTGTCGTGATGGCAGTCGAAAATCGACTGGTTCAAAATGAGCGTTTAGCAAAAGAAGGAAGTCGTCATCTTGAACGCGCCGTCCTTCGGGATCTCGGATTTCTGGCGCAAAGCCTGGAAGCAACATACCTAGAGTTCGCATCCACCCCCCATTTTCCCAATCTTCAGTTTTCATTTCCTCACCGTCGGCACGAAACCATTGCACATGACTGCCTGGAATAACAGCACGCGCGTCGCGCTCTCGATAACTACGGCGCCGAAAGTTCGGATGCTCACGCCGCAGCGCGATTATTCGGCACGCAAAATCGAAAAATTGTTGCTCATTTTCTCCCCAATTCCAATGGATCCACGAGATCTCGTTATCTTGGCAATATCCATTGTTGTTCCCACCTTGCGTCCGTCCAATTTCGTCGCCTGCGCAAATCATCGGAACGCCTTGAGCAAGGATCAACGACGCCCATAAATTACGTTTCTGACGTTCGCGTAACTCAATTACGGTAGGATCTCCGGTGGGTCCTTCGTGGCCGCAGTTCCAAGAATGATTGTCGTCTGCGCCGTCGCGATTGTCGTCCTGATTAGCTTCGTTATGTTTTTGATTATAGCTTACGAGATCGCTCAGTGTGAAACCATCGTGGGCGGTAATAAAATTAATACTTGAGGAAGGAAGCCGCCCCGTAGGTTCATATAAATCGGCGCTACCGCCAAGCCGTGTCGCGATATCAGAGTGCATTCCCATATCGCCCTTCCAAAACTTGCGAACAGTGTCGCGAAATTTACCATTCCATTCAGCCCAGCCAACGGGGAACTTCCCGACTTGATACCCACCCTCCCCTAGATCCCAAGGTTCGGCAATTAGCTTCACTGTCGCGAGCGTAGGATCTTGATAGAGGGTGTTAAAAAATGCCCCTAGCTGATTGACGTCTTTCAATTCCCGCGCGAGTGCAGCTGCAAGATCGAAGCGGAATCCGTCAACGTGCATCTCACTGACCCAGTAACGCAGGCTATCTGTAAGCAACTGAAGACAGTGCTGGTTGACCATATTAAGAGTATTACCAC
>Ga0302322_100005604_pt1 | contig 11030 bp, 10 predicted proteins | sample Fen_T0_2_FD_203757 | JGI IMG/M metagenome (GOLD analysis project Ga0302322, IMG submission 203757) | Peat permafrost microbial communities from Stordalen Mire near Abisko, Sweden - Fen_T0_2 | ecosystem: Environmental > Terrestrial > Soil > Wetlands > Permafrost | place: Sweden: Abisko... | reverse complement strand
ACCAACCATGTGGATGAGCAACATGAAGCTTTCCAAATTGAGAGTCAGCAGCCGGCTGGGCATCGGCTTTGGACTGGTATTGGCGCTGCTGTCGATCATTACGCTGACGAGTCTTTCCAGGCTGTATCAACTGAATCGCAACGTTGAGACTTATGCTTTGGACCGTGTGCCGAAACTGGTTGCGGCGACTACCTGGTCGGAAATTCTCATGCGAAATTCGCTCGGCATGCGAGATGCGCTCATCCTGGACGATGAAAAGCTGATCAAGTCTGCGATGCATACCATCGACGAGAACAGAAAGGCGCTAGGCATTGCACAGGATGCGATCATCAAGGCGGACTTGTCGACCAAGGAACGCGCACTCCTGCAGACCATGCAGGACTATCGCAAGGATTACACTCCCCTGCGCCTCGAGGTCATGCAATCGCTGGAGCGAGGCGACTATTCCTCGGCCAAGGAGACCATGCTCGGAAAGCTGATGCCGATACAACAGAAATACATGGCGGCAATCCGGGACCTGATCGACTTCGAGGTCGAACAAAGCAAGGTCGATGCGCAGCAGGCCAACGCCAGTTACCGAAGCGGGCTCGCACTCATTATCGGATTGGCCATTCTTGCCGTTCTTGCCGGTGCCGTCGCCGCCTTCGTGATCGCACGCAGCATCGTTTCGCAATTGGGCGGCGAGCCGGCCTATGCGGCCGATATTGCGAATCGCATCGCCGATGGGGATTTGACAACGAAGATCACACTGCGCAGCGGCGACCTCGACAGCCTGATATATGCCATCGATAAAATGCAATCAAACCTTGCCGCCATCGTCGGCTCGGTGCGCATATCAGCCGAATCCGTGGCGACGACGGCCGACCAGGTAGCCGGCGCCACCCAGGACCTGTCGCAGCGCACCGAGGAACAGGCTTCCAGCCTGGAAGAAACGGCTTCCAGCATGGAAGAACTGACGGGCACCGTCAAGGAAAACACAGGAAATGCCACCCAAGCCAACAATTTTGCGCAAAGCGCGAGCGCCAACGCCGAAAAAGGCGGGCTAGTGGTTCGGCAGGTGGTGTCCACCATGGAAACCATCACTGCGAGTTCCAAACGCATCGGTGACATTACCGCCGTGATCGATGGCATCGCTTTCCAGACCAACATCCTGGCATTGAATGCCGCCGTGGAGGCCGCCCGGGCGGGGGAACAGGGCCGCGGTTTCGCGGTAGTCGCCTCCGAAGTTCGCAGCCTTGCCCAGCGCTCGGCCGCTGCGGCCAAAGAGATCAAGCAATTGATCGGGCAGTCCGTTGAAAAAGTCGAATTCGGCGCCAGACAGGTTGTGGAAGCGGGCGAGACCATCGACAAGCTGGTCGCCGACGTCAAGCGTGTCAGCGAGCTGATGGGAGAAATCGCCAACGCCAGCGTCGAACAGGGCCAGGGCATCGATCAGGTCAACCAGACCGTGTCGCAGATGGACAGCGTGGTACAGCAGAACGCCGCCGTCGTGGAAGAATCCGCGTCGGCCGCCGATTCGATGAGAATCCAGGCCGGGCACTTGCTGGAAGCGGTCGGCAAGTTCAAAATTACGGGTAACGAAAGCGGGTCGATAGACGCGCACGCAGCGACGCAGATGCGAGCGTCGCGGTCGGGCGCGCAGACGCTGTCACGACCAGGCAAACAGTCAACAGGGCTCGCCAAGGGCGGTTCCGGCAAACTCGCCAAGGGGCCGCTTGGTCTGGAAGGCGATTGGGAGGAATTTTGAGAAATTTTGCTTCATCATCGGCCGCAGCGGGCTCACCGGCTCAAGACGGCATGAACCGGGGTGCCAAAGCATGTGGCGCGATTGGCCCGTTTCTCGAATGGCGCGCTGAATTCCACATGGGCAAAATCGCCTACAATGACTTCGCCTTCGGTGCGAACGAAACGCCAAAAAATTGAAATCGGCAGAAAGATTGCGGACATGAATATCGGTATCCATTCCAGCACAGCCCCGGCGGCGACCCAAGAGGTATTGCGCGAATTCCTGACTTTCACGCTGGGCTCAGAGGAATACGCGATCGATATCCTGCGGGTTCAGGAGATTCGCGGCTACGATGCGGTTACACGCATTGCCAACTCTCCTTCCTTTATCAAAGGGGTCATCAACCTGCGCGGCGTGATCGTGCCGATCGTCGATATGCGCATCAAGTTTTCCCTGGGGGAGCCGGTTTATAACGAGTTCACCGTCGTTATCATCCTCAATATCGACCGTCGCGTTATCGGCATCGTCGTTGACGGTGTTTCCGACGTGGTCTCGTTGCCGGATGCCTCCATCCACCCTGCGCCGGAAATGGGTAGTTTCGATACCCAGTATTTGCTGGGGCTCGCGACCATCGATGAACGCATGCTGATCGTGGTCGACATCGAACGTCTGATGAGCAGCTCCGAAATGTCTCTCATCGATCAGGCAGCGGCATGACCGGAGAAATGGACGCGACGCTGTCGGAGTTGCGCGAGCTGACCGAACGCGTTCGATCGCAAATCGACGCCGCGCACAGCGAGATCGGCGAAACCCGTGCCATTCTGCGCGACGCCATCGAACGCCTGATTCCGGCATTTACCGCGCGACGCGTCGAAGCCACGGATATGCGCCACGTCATTCACGAGGCGGCCTTTTCGGCCTTGCAGTTCCAGGATATCTCCGACCAGCAACTGGCGCACGCACAGGCGCGGCTGGTGGCACTTCGTACGCAGTTCGACAGCATCCTGACGACGTTCGGCAATGGCGCGAGCTCGGCGGCAACACAGCAACAGCTGCTGGCGCTGGTAATGGATGCCAACGAACAGTTGGCCAAGCTCGACGCGTCCCACCTCAAGCCTGTCGCAAAGCCGCATTTGGGCACCGGCGACATGGAGATTTTCTGATGACTACCCTCTACTTTCCTGCGAAAGCCCTGATATGAAGACGATTCTCACCGTTGATGACTCGCCATCCATACGACAAATGCTCGCCTATGTACTGTCCAGCAATGGGTACAAGGTAATCGAGGCCGCCGACGGGGAGCTTGGACTGGAGGCGGCGCAGCAGAATAGTGCCGACCTGGTGATCACCGATCACAATATGCCGAAAATGGACGGCATTGCGCTCATAAAGGCGCTGCGCGCCCTGCCCGGCTACCAGAAGGTGCCGATCATGATGCTGACGACCGAATCCTCGCCTGCGCTAAAGCAATTGGGCCGCGAAGCTGGAGCCAGTGGCTGGATGGTGAAGCCGTTCGATCCCGACAAGCTATTGCAGATGGTGGCAAAGGCTGTCGGCCCGGCGACCCCGGCCTAGAACCCAGATTCGTCGTGGCGTCGACCTTATGGCACTAGATCTTTCCCGGTTTGCCAAAGCCTTCTTCGAGGAAGCCGCAGAGCATATTCACGCATTGGAATCGCTGCTGGTAACACTGGACTTGCGCGCGCCGGACGCGGAATCCTTGAACGCCATCTTTCGCGCGGTGCACTCGATCAAGGGCGGCGCCGCGGCGTTCGGCCATACGGCGCTGGCCGAGTTCACACATGACTTCGAGACGATTTTGGATCGGGTGCGCAAGGGCAAGCTCACGCTGACCAAGCCGATGGTTGACCTTTTCTTGAAGAGTGGCGACGTGATGCGCAGTCACCTCGGCGCTCTCGAGCAGGAGGCGCCGCCGGACCCGCACGCCCTGGGCATCATGAAAGATGCCTTGAACGACGTGGTCGAGCAGCCCGCACTTGCCACGGCACCAGCGGCGGAAGAGCCCGAATTCCTGTCGCCGCATTATCGAATTTCAATCCGTCTGGCGACGACACAATATCCGGATGAGCCGTCGATTGCCGAATTGATTGCCGACATCGGCGGGATGGGCGAAATCCTGGCCCACGAGACCGAACAGATCGACGACGCCTCGCTCGAATTGCGTTTTGCCCTGTTGACGGAAACCGAGGTCGACGAATTGAAGGAGAGCCTCGAATTTCTGGTGCCCGCGGAGGCGATCGATATCGTGTTTATCGATAGCGCCATCGCAGCGCCGGCCCCACAGGCCGAGGAAGATGAAACGGCGTTCGAATTCTTCGAGCCGCTGGAAGCGGCACCCGTCGTGGCCACCGTTCCGGCCAGCGCCGACAGCGAAGTCGCGCTGCAATCGCTGGTTGACGCGAGCTCCATCCGCGTCAACGTGGCCAAGATCGACCAGCTTATCAACCTGGTGGGCGAACTGGTTATCGCCGAATCGATGCTGGCACAGGCGGCGGGGTTCATCCCGCAGGCCGATCAGCCGCGCCTGGCGGCGGGGCTGTCGCAACTGGAACGCAATACGCGCGATTTGCAGGATGCGGTACTGGCGATTCGCATGTTGCCGATCAGCTTTGTCTTCAGCCGCCTGCCGCGCCTGACCCGCGATCTGGCCGATCGGCTGGGAAAGCAGATCGAACTGGAGATGCTCGGCGAGGACACGGAACTCGACAAGAGCGTGATCGAGAAAATCGCCGACCCGCTGACCCACTTGGTACGCAACGCCATCGATCACGGCATCGAAACCGCCGATCGAAGGGTAGCGGCCGGCAAACCGCCTGCTGGAAGGCTGACCGTTCGTGCCGCGCACCAAGGCGGTAGCATTGTCATCACCGTAACCGATGACGGCGCCGGCCTCAATCGCGAGCGCATCCTGGCAAAGGCCCGACAGCTTGGCCTCGACGGTGGCGACACCTGGGCCGACGAGGAGATTTGGCAACTCATTTTCACTCCGGGCTTCTCGACTGCGGCCGAGGTGACAGACGTTTCCGGACGCGGGGTGGGCATGGACGTGGTTTGGCAAAACGTGCATGCGCTCGGCGGAAAAGTGGAAATCAGTTCGATGGCCGGGCGCGGCACCTCCATGACCATTCGCCTGCCGCTGACGCTGGCAATCCTCGACGGCATGACGATCGGCGTGGCCAACGAGACTTACATTCTGCCGCTGGCCAACGTATCGCAGTCATTACAGCCTGCGGCCGAGGACATCAAGACCGTCAACGGTCAGAAGGTCGTATCGGTACGGGGCGAATACATTCCAATCACGTCGCTGGCACGCCTGTTCCAGCTTGCCGACAACGACGCCGTGAGCGAAATCCTGGTTGTGTTGGAAATGGACGGTCGCCGCACCGCACTGCAAGTGGACGCCCTGATCGGCCAGCAGCAGGTTGTGTTGAAGAGCCTGGAAACCAATTTCCGCAAGGTCAAAGGTGTTTCCGGCGCGACCATCTTGGGTGACGGGCGTGTTGCCCTGATCCTCGACGCGGGCTTTCTGGTGAGCATGGCCCACACCGCACAGCGTGAAAAATCCGGAAGCATGCATGCGGCGTGATTTCCTGCATATGGATAGCCCGCTGCAGCGCACGGAAACTGGTACGCAAAAAATGCGCGCGCGCAGTTCGGACATTTCACCGAAGCTGCGCGCCGTGCTGTTCCTTATCGACGGTGTCCGCACCTACGGCGAGCTGCTCGATCGCGCCGGCGGCCTGCGTGATTTGCTCGATTCGCAATTACGCGACTTGATCCAACTCGGCCTGGTCGAAGCCCTGAGTCCGTCGGGCATCGGACGCACGCCCGACGCCACCGATGCAACAGCCCCTACCGCACGTCATCACAGCCAGAAGGCCCAGGATCTTCCGCCGGTTGTGGCGGCCAAGATGCAGTTGTTGCTGAGGCTGGAAACGATCCGGTCCGGCGATGTCGATTTGCTCGGCGCGCGTCTGCTGGAAGCAAAGACCCTGAAGGAACTTGCAGTTACCGCAAAAGCAGTCGCCGCCGACCTGAAGGTGTCCGCTAGCGACCAGGAAAGCGAGCGTTTCTGGAAGCAGGCAAAGGAGATTTTGACGGCCTGGCGCGACATGTCGGCAAAGTCAGATCCGGAATTATGAACATACCCGTCGCTGACCACGCCGCAGGAAGCGCGCACCACTTTCAGCAATTCGAATTCTCGGACGGCGATTTTCGTCGCTTGAAGAAGCTCATATTCGATTACGCCGGCATTTCCCTCAACGACAGCAAGCGCGCCATGGCATACGGACGAATCGCCAAGCGTTTGCGTGTGGTCGGCCTCAAGACCTTTCGGGAATATCTGGATACGGTGGAGTCGACGGACAGCGACGAGCGCATGCAGTTCGTCAATGCGCTTACCACCAACCTTACCTATTTTTTCCGCGAGGCGCACCATTTTCCGACCTTGGTCGAACACCTGCAGAGCCGCTACGCGGGCCAGACCATGACGGTCTGGAGCGCGGCTTGCTCGACCGGGGAGGAGCCGTACTCGATCGCGATGGCCGCGATCGAGGCGTTCGCCACCGACCAACCGCCGGTGCGCATCATCGCATCCGACCTCGACACGCACGCATTGAGCACCGCCGAAAAGGGCGTGTATTCGATGGAGAAGCTGGAAACGCTGGCGCCGGCACGACTGAAGCGTTTTTTCCTGCGCGGTACCGGCGCGCACAAGGGCTTTGCCCGCGTCAGGCCGCAGGTTACGCGCATGGTCGAATTCCGGCAAATAAACTTGCACGACGAGGCATGGGATATCGGCGGTCCGCTGGCCGCGATCTTTTGCCGCAATGTCATGATCTATTTCAACAAGGAAACGCAAACGCGAATTCTGCAAAGATTCGTGCCCCTTTTGAAGCCCAACGGCCTGTTGTTTGCGGGACATTCGGAGAACTTCTTTTACAACGCCGGCGACCTGTTTCGCATCCGCGGCAAGACCGTTTATGAATTGGCCGAAGGTGCGTCGTGACCATGAACGATAGAGATCCGGGCGTCGGCTCCCCTTCACGATATTTTGACCGCAAGTTTTCCTGCGAGGCGGCGAAGATTCTGCCGGGCGAATACTTCGCCACCGACAAGGACATGCTGCTCGTCACCGTGCTGGGGTCGTGTGTGGCGGCATGCCTGCGCGATACGCGCGTCGGCATCGGCGGCATGAATCATTTCATGTTGCCTCGCAGCAGCGAACAGGACTTTTCCAATCCGGTGTCGATGTCGGCGCGCTACGGCACCTATGCGATGGAAATCCTCATCAACCAGCTGATCAAGATGGGCGGCGCGCGCCACCACATGGAAGCCAAGGTGTTCGGCGGCGGCAATGTGTTGCGCGGCTTCACGGCCAACAATATCGGCGAATCGAATGCGAGCTTTGTCACCGAATACCTGGAAGCGGAAGGCATTCGCATCGTTGCAGAGGACATGCTGGGCGTGCATCCGCGCAAAATATATTATTTTCCGCAAACCGGACGAGTGCTCGTGAAGAAGATCCGCGAGTTGCACAACCACACCATCGTCGAACGCGAAAGCGAATACAATCTGCGACTGCGCAATGCCGACATGAGTGGCGAAATAGAAATATTCAAGTAGAGACTGAACATGAAAATAAAAGTGCTGGTGATCGACGATTCCGCCTTGATCCGCAATATCCTCAAGGAAATCATCAACGAACAAAGTGACATGATGGTGGTGGGTTCGGCGCCCGACCCACTGGTCGCGCGCGAAATGATACGCACGCTCGACCCGGACGTGCTGACCCTCGACATCGAAATGCCCAACATGAACGGCCTGTCGTTCCTGCGCAGGCTGATGCGCGTGAAGCCGATGCCGGTGGTGATGCTGTCTTCGCATACCCAGGAAGGCTCCGACGTCGCGTTCCGCGCCCTGGCGATGGGTGCGGTCGATTTTGTCGGCAAGCCAGTGGCGGGAACGCAGAGCGATGACGACTACGCCGCCACCATCGTCGAGAAGATTCGCGGCGCCTACGCCGCCCGCGACAAGATCGAGCCGCTGGAACTGGCGCGCGCGGTTGACGCCGACGAAGTGTTGCCGATGCTCAAGAACGACGCCATCTCGCAAAAGCGACTGATTGCCATCGGTGCATCGACCGGCGGCGCCGAAGCGCTCAAGGACATTCTCGAGGCGATGCCCGAGGACAGCCCCTCGATCGTCATCGCGCAACATATGCCGGCCACCTTTACCAAGCTGTTTGCCAAGCGTCTCGACGGCCTGTGCAAGATCACCGTCAAGGAGGCCGAAGACGAAGAGCCGATCCTTCCCGGCCACGCCTACGTGGCGCCGGGCGGCTTTCACCTGCGCGTAAAGCGCTATGAGGGCCGCGGCCTCGGTATCAAGCTGGGATCGGATGCTCAGGTGAATCTGCACCGTCCCTCGGTGGATGTGTTGTTCGATTCCGTGGCCGAGGCCGCCGGTGCCAATGCCGTCGGCGTGATCCTGACCGGGATGGGCAAGGACGGCGCGCTGGGCCTGCTGCACATGCACGAAAAAGGCGCCTACACCATCGCCCAGGACGAAGCGACCTCGATTGTGTTCGGCATGCCCAAGGAGGCGATCGAGGTCGGTGCCGTCGACCTGGTGGTGCCGCTGCCGCAGATTGCACGCCGCATTATCGCGCAGCTATCCGGCGCCAACGATGGCGGCCTGGTGGCCGGCGAAAAGACCCACGGCTAGCCCCGCCGGCATTCCGTTCAGTCGGCGTGCTGCCAACCCTTCGGGATCGAGCCCAGCAATTTCCGCGTGTATTCCTGTTGCGGATGGAGATAGATATCGTCGGCATTGGCGACTTCGATAACGTCGCCTTCCGACATCACCATCACCTGGTCGGAAATATATTTCACCACCGCCAGGTCGTGCGAAATAAAGATGTAGCTCATCCTGTATTCGTCCTGCAGATCCTGCAGCAGGTTCAACACCTGCGCCTGGACCGAGACATCCAGCGCGGAGACCGATTCGTCGCAAATCAGCACGTCGGGTTTCATGGTCAGACAGCGCGCGATGGCAATACGTTGACGCTGGCCGCCGGAGAATTCGTGCGGGTATTTGTAGAAGGACACCACCGGCAACCCGACTCGCGCCAATAGCGCCATCGCCATCGCGGTTCGCTCTTTCGCGTCAATGCCGATGCCGTGAATCTGCATCGGTTCGGTCAGAATTTGGCCCACCGTAAAGCGCGGGTTCAGGGAAGCAAACGGATTCTGGAAGACAATCTGGATACGCCGCTTGTACTTCATGAACTCGGCCTCGTTGAGCTTGAGCAGGTCCACGCCGTCGAACAAGACTTCTCCGCTGGTTGCCTCGTGCAATCGCATCAAGGTCAGTCCAACGGTGGTCTTGCCGGAGCCGGATTCGCCGACCAGTCCGAGGGTCTTGCCTTTGGCAAGGCGAAAACTGGCGCCCTTCACGGCCGCCACGTCGCGCTTTTTGAAGAATCCCTCGCGCAGCGAAAAATGCTTGGAAAGGTTTTTCACCTCCAGAACGAAACTGTCATCCGGCAGGTAGCCACGCTTGCGCTCTTCGAGGTGGATCGGCTGCAAACCTGCGGCGCCCATGAAATCGTCGATGACGGGAAGCCGCATCGGCCGGCGAGCGACGTTGGGCCGGCAAGCGAGCAACGCCTTGGTATACGGGTGACGGGGTGACTCGAAGATCTGTCGGGCCGGACCGTCCTCCTGGATCACCCCGCTTTGCATCACCACAACCCGGTCGGCAATCTCGCCCACCACCGCCAAATCGTGGGTAATGAACAGCACCGACATGTGATGCTTCTGCTGCAGGCCGGCGATCAAATCGAGAATCTGTTTTTGAATCGTGACGTCGAGGGCGGTGGTCGGTTCATCCGCAATCAGGAGCTTGGGTTCGCAGGCAATCGCGATGGCGATCATTACCCGCTGCTGCTGGCCGCCGGACAGTTCGTGCGGATACGATTTCATCCTGAGTACCGGCTCCGGAATGCCCACCTCCTGCAGCAGTTCCACCGCGCGGGTCCAAGCCTGCCTCTGGTTGAGTCCCATATGCAGGCGCAGCACTTCGCAAATCTGGTCGCCGATCGTGAATACCGGATTGAGCGAGCTCATCGGCTCCTGGAAGATGACCGAAATTTCCTTGCCACGGATCGAGCGCATGGCGGGCTCGGGCTCTTTTAGCAAATCGCGGCCTTCGAAAAGGATTTCGCTGTCCGGCGAAAGCACCGCCGACTCGCGCGGCAACAGGCGCACGATCGACATGGCCGAAACGGACTTGCCGCTGCCCGATTCGCCCACCAGGGCAACCGTGGAATTCTTCGGCACGGCGAAGGAAATACCCTTTACGGCCTCGTGCAATTGCCCGCCGTCGAGACGGAATTGCACGCTCAGGTTCTTGATTTCGAGGAGGTTATCCATGTGTTCGCTTGCGCTTTCTGCGGTCACTTCGGTTCATCGGCAAGATCCTTCGGCTAGCTCAGGATGACATTCGCGCCGCGCGCGAACATCACTTTATTTTCGGATCGAGTGCATCGCGCAGCGAGTCGGTCAGCATCGAAAACGCCGTCACCAGGATCGCCATCGAGACACCGGCCGCCGCCAGTTGCCACCACTTGCCGATAACCAGCTCCGACTGCGCCTCGGCGAGCATGGTGCCCCAGGACACCGAATCAACCGGAACACCGAGGCCGAGGAAGGAGAGTATTACCTCGGCCTTGATGAATTGCACCACATGCTGCGACAACTGCACCAGGCAGACGTGGCTCACATTCGGCAGGATGTGCACGAACATGCGCCGTGTGTGCGAAGCGCCGATCGCCTGGGCCGCCTGTACGTATTCGCGCGCGCCGTGCCTGATGTATTCCGCACGAATCAGCCGATAGATGCCGGTCCAGCCGGTGAAGGCAAGGATAACGATGATGGTATCGATGCCGCGTCGGTTGATCACGGCAGCGAAGGCAAGAATCAGCAGGATGTAAGGGATGGAGGTGAAAACGTTATAGAACCACTCCAGGAAATCGCCCATCCAGCCGCCGAGATACCCGGACAAGGCACCGAGCACGGTGCCGATCAGGATTGCCGTGAGCGCCGCCGCGAGGCCGACGAAGATCGACGTCTCCGCGCCCTTCACGGTCTTTTGCAGAACGTCCCTGCCCCATTTATCGCCACCGAGCGGCAACGTTTCGCTGCGCGGCGTTTCGGTGATCTTGATCCTGGCGGTGCGTTCTTCCCATTCCTGGTAGCGCGGCGCCAGCGGGTCGATGTCG
>Ga0302322_100005603_pt1 | contig 11031 bp, 6 predicted proteins | sample Fen_T0_2_FD_203757 | JGI IMG/M metagenome (GOLD analysis project Ga0302322, IMG submission 203757) | Peat permafrost microbial communities from Stordalen Mire near Abisko, Sweden - Fen_T0_2 | ecosystem: Environmental > Terrestrial > Soil > Wetlands > Permafrost | place: Sweden: Abisko... | reverse complement strand
TGCCGCACCATTTTCATTCAGTTATAGCAATGCCAACAGTTCATACAGTCAGCCCTTTAATCAGTTCAAATTTGCTCCGCAGTACAAGTGGATCAAAACTTATATTGGCAATACCTCGATGACTTTCTCCCCTTACACACTTGCAGGGCATATGTTTTACGGTGGTGGCGTGGAACTTACTCCAGACAGGTGGCGGATTGCGTTAATGTATGGCCGCCTGAACAAAGCTGTCCCATTTAATCCCTTAGACACGTTACAACATACCAATGCTTCCTTCCAGCGAATGGGCTATGGCATCAAAGCGGCGTATGAAAAGAATGGAGAAGCAATTGGCTTTAATATTTTTTCCGCCAAGGACGACCCCACTTCCATTCCTTTTGTTCCTTCAAAATACAAAATCACTCCACAGCAAAATGTGGCCATAGGATTGTCGATACGCAAAAAACTGTTTTCTAAATTCTTTTTCAATTTAGAATATGCTGTTTCGGTGCTTAACACAAATATTTTAGGAAATACCGAACGAGATACAACAAAAGTAAAACCCTCTTACAATTTTCTCCAAGGGCTGCTACCTCAAAACACTACAATGCGTTCCTTCGATGCTATCAATGCAGGAATTGGCTATCAAGGAAAACAATATTCCCTTCAACTAAAATATGAACGCATTGCACCAGAATACCAGACTATGGGAGGTTACTATTTTAACAACGACATGCGCAACATCACAGTGGTCACGAATGTACGTTTGCTAAAGAATAAAATCGCACTCGGCACCAACATTGGTGTGCAAGTGAATAATTTGGATAAGTCCAGGTCTTCCACAACCAGTCGCACAGTAGGCTCAGCTAATATTCAGTTCACACCGAGCAACAAATGGAGCATATCAGGCAATTATTCCAACTTCTTATCCTATACAAAAAACCGTTCTCAAGCTGACCCATTCTATAAGAACAGTTTAGATACACTTAATTTTTATCAGGTAAGTCAAACCACTAGTGGCACAATACAAAGAATGTTAGGCTCAAAAGATAAGCCGCAGAGCATACTACTTTCAGTCAGTTATCAGCGCGCCGACAATAAATCAGCCAATGACAAAACTGCTCAGTTATCGGATTTCTTAAGCGGCAACACATCGTACAGCTATTCAATTCCAACTTCACAGCTTACCCTTGCCGTTGGCGCTAATATGTATAGCAACAATGCAGCAGGAGTCAACACTACTTTTTTTGGGCCCAGTGTAAGTACCAACAAAACATTTCTCGATAAGACGCTCCGTTGTTCTTACTCTACATCTTACAACAAAACTTCCGGCGGCAATGCAACAAGTAGTCCTATTTGGAATAATCAGGTAAGCATCTCTTATGCGCCCAAGGCAAAGAAAGACACCAGTGGTAAAAACAATTTTTCGCTCAGTGTTAACATGTTAAAAAAATTGGAAACCATTGGAGAGCAACCTGCTTTTACAGAACTGACCGGCACATTGAACTATTCGCATTCATTTTAAATATCTAAGAAGCAGCAGCAAATAGAGGTTGATTCGTCTCTTCTGTTTTAATCTCTCCCTCAAACTAATTTTATTGCAGGATGGCAAGTATGAGTTAGGTATTCCACCTGTTGCGGTTCACTTTTTGTGGGACACCAGCGGCCAAGCTGCTTTTAGCTTAAGAAACTATACTTATTCTCTTTCTTGAGAAAATGCACAATCAAGGGTACTTCAGATTGAAAATATTCTCATCCGACAGCTATTTTTTGCGAAATTGAGAACTCAAAAAAAGTTGAGATTAATTGTGAAGTGATTTACTTTATAAACAAATAAAAATAAAATGATCAAAACAATAACCCTGCTTTTTGCGCTTACTTCAATAACCGTAACAACAACCATCGGTCAGGCCAACGAGGAAATTGTCCCAAAGATCATTACAAAGAATGGTCGTCATACTTTATTGGTAGATGGGCAACCTTTTCTTGTTCTCGGTGGGCAAGCTCATAATTCAAGTGCATGGCCGGGCATGATGCCGCAACTTTGGTCATCTGTAAAGACGATGCATGCGAACACGCTTGAAGTGCCGATATATTGGGAGCAGATAGAGCCTCAACCTGGAAAGTTTGATTTTTCTCTTATCGATACACTGCTGGTTCAAGCACGACAGCATGACGTTCGTCTTGTACTACTCTGGTTCGCCACTTGGAAAAATGGCAGTAACCATTATATGCCTGAATGGATGAAACACGAAGCTGACAAATATCCTAACATCACAGGCAAGAATGGAAAGCCTGTAGATTCACCATCACCTCACATAAAACCGATGATGGAGGCAGATCGTAAAGCCTTTGCTTCCGTGATGAAGTACTTGAAGAATGTCGATACTCATCACACCGTAATTATGGTTCAGGTAGAAAATGAACCGGGTGCATGGGGAAGTGTACGCGACTACTCCTCTGTTGCTCAAAAATTATTTGATGGTCCCGTCCCAAAAGAACTGATGAACCCGGAAATACTTAAGGCGCTTAATACGCCTATTGTTTCTGAAGGAAATTGGCAAAAAGTTTTTGGTAGTAATGCAGACGAATATTTTCATGCATGGTCAGTCGCCAGCTACATCGGGCAAGTGGCGGCTGCTGGCAAGGCCGAATATCCATTGCCTCTGTACGTGAATGCTGCACTGCGTGACCCACTCAGCAACCCACCGGCATCGTCATACGAAAGTGGCGGCCCTACGGATAATGTTATTCTGATCTGGAAGGTTGCCGCACCGGCCATCGATTTCGTAGCGCCTGATATTTATCTTTCGGGAAGTGAAAGGATTATGAAAGTACTCGAGTTGTATGATCGCAATGATAATACGCTTTTCGTGCCGGAGGCTGATTTTCATTTAGAGAAAGCGAAATACCTGTACGAAGTCATTGCCCGCGGAGGGATTGGGTTTTCTCCATTTGGAATAGACGACAATGGCGACGGCGCAACGGAGATGGAAATGCACGAGCGTCTTTCACCTTTTGCCATGGAGTATACGATGGCAAACACCATGATGAGAGACCTTGCGAAATGGAGTTTTGAAGGAAAAATAAAGGCGGCCATTGAACGCGAAGACCATGCGGAACAGAAAATTGATCTCGGTGCATGGCAGGCTGTTGTATCATTCGGAACCGGTAGCAGGGATGTGTCTTCTAAGCCGAATGCTCAATTCACAGGCAAAGCAATGATCGTGAAAGTAGATGAAAATAAATTTATCGCGATTGGTACAAACTGTCGCATTACCTTTCAGCCACTTGCTAAAAATGCAGGCAAGGCCTGGCAATACCTGAAGGCCGAAGAAGGACATTATGAAAATGGAATGTTCAAACCTCTTCGCGTCCTTAATGGTGACGAAACAGATTGGGGCGGCCCGCGTTTCGGACCAACACCAACCGTTGTTAATATCTCACTCGTTGTTCGATGAAACCACGTCTGGCTCTTTGCTAATAAGGTGAAGGACTAGTGCTTGTCCACCCACCATCAACAATTAAAGTTTGTCCGGTGATGTGTCTGGCTTTGTCCGACACCAGAAACAATGCACTGTTGGCAATGTCAGTCACGCTTGCTGGACTTCCCAAGGGTGTTATTCTCGACCACGTTTCTGCATAGTCTGGAATTTCTGTGGTGCGTTTGTTAACGTGGCTCCGGGCGCTACGGTATTGACATTGATCTTGTATTGCGAAACTTCAATCACCAAATTCTTTGCAAGCATCTCCAACGCTGCCTTAGTCATTCCGTAAGCAGCGAGATTCTTGTGTGCCTGATGTGCCGTGACAGACGATGTAAATAATATTGAGCCGCCATTAGCCTGTGTCTTCATAATGTTCGAGGCAGCTTGTGCAAGAAAAAACGTGCCAGCCAGATTCACTTGCATCACCCGGTTGAATGATTCCGGCGTATAGGTGAAGAAATCTCCAAATAAGGTAATGCCCGCATTCGCAATCACAATATCAAGTCGACCGAATTGCTTGACGGCTTCATCTACCATTTTTTTGATAAAAAGAATATCGCTCGAATCACCGGTCATGGCTCTACACTTTCCAGCTGATTCTTCATTAATCTGTTTCACTGCATCATCGGCAAAACCAGGATCAATATCATTTAAAAGGACATTGGCTCCCTCGCTCGCCAGCAGCCGGCACATTTCAAACCCGATGCCCTGCCCTGCTCCTGTTACTATTGCTGCTTTATTTTTAAAACTCACTTCAAGTTATTACCTGTTACTTTCACAACTGCTAACTTAAGAACTACTTCGCACCCAGTTCAATACTTATGGCCTGTCCTTCGTACTTCACCACATGATCAGCTTTTGTTGTGAGTTCAACTCCGTGTGGATGATCTTTATCAATCATTACAATCTGAAAATCGCGCTTGGCTAACATGCCTGCAAAAGATCCTTTGCGTTCACCAACAATAAGTGTCTTTGTTTTTTCATTGTAGTCGAACGAGATCGTTGCATACTTTTCGTTTTCATAATTGTAATTCGTTCCCTCGTCTTCATATAATTCAAAGTGCGCGTCTTTGCCGGTGTATACATAAAGCGTGATCGGATCGGCAGGCTTTTCGGAAGAGAATTGTATTTCAGGACCGGTAGGAATGATCGAACCTTCTTTTACAAACAAAGGCATTCTATTCAAAGGGGCATCCGCTTGAATGGTCTGACCTCCTTCAAAATATTTCCCTGAATAGAAATCATACCATCCGTTCGTAGATGGCAAATAGACTGATCGCGATCGCGCTTTGTATTCATACACTGGGTTGATTAATATGGAAGGACCAAACATGTATTGATCAACAATGTTCCTCACATTGGCATCTTCATTAAAATCCATCACCAACCCCCGCAGTATAGTATAGTCATGAAGGTAAGCAGCTCCCGCCATCGAATATAGATAAGGCATGAGACGGTAGCGCAGTTTGTCATAATACAACATGCTGTTATATACTTCATGTCCTACGGGGGATACATTAAATATTTCGCGGAAAGGATACTGACCGTGCGAACGGAAAATAGGACAGAACGTACCGAACTGAAACCAGCGATTATTTAGTTCGCGCCATTCATTAAGTACTTCACCGGAAGCTTTTTCGTAACGATGTTCAACCGCAAAGCCACCGATGTCCATCGTCCAATAGGGAATTCCAGAAATGGAAAAATTTATTCCAGTAGCGATCTGATCTTTGAAGTCGCTCCACCGCGAAACAATATCACCGCTCCAGGTAGCTGCGCCATATCGCTGTTGCCCAGCAAATGCCGAACGTGTTAAAATAAACACCCGTTTTTCAGGACTTGATTTCCGCTGGCCTTCGTAAACACTTTTTGCATTCAACAAAGAATAAGCATTGAAATACTTGGCACCGGGACCCATGCCAGTTGGACTCATATTTAATTTACGTTCTTCAATTGAAAGATTGGAGTGCATGTCCGGTTCGGTTGCATCCAGCCACCACGCATCCATTCCAAATTTATTCAGGCGTTCATCGATTTGTTTCCAAAACAATTCTCCGGCCTCTTTTTTGAATGGATTGTAAAAAGTGTTTTCGTATCCCGGGCCCACCCAATCTTTTCTTTTCTTCTCAATGTTTCGTGTAAAGAGAAATCCTTTTTGATTCATGATTTCATAATTGTCGGTGCCCTTGTTAAACTTAGGCCAAACGGAAATCATCAGGTTCATGTGAAGATCCTTGTGCAGTTGGTCGATCATTTTCTTGGGATCAGGGAAACGCGTCTCATCAAATTGATGTGTGCCCCAGTCAGGATCTTTCCAATATCGCCAGTCAAGCACAATGTTATCAATCGGAATATGTTGTTTGCGATACTCCTTCGCCACATCCAACAATTCTTTCTCGTTATTGTATCGCTCCCGGCTTTGCCAATACCCCATTGCCCACTTCGGCACAATCGGGGCCTTGCCTGTCAACTCGCGATAGCCATGAATCACTTCATCGGCATTGCTGCCGTAAATAAAATAGTAATCAATCTGTGATGCTACTTCCGAAAAAAGAGAAAGTTGCTTTTGATCTTGGGCCGGATATGGATCAAGATGTTTCACGGCCATGTACGTGCTGCCATCGCAGAGCCACTCAATTTTAATTCTGTGATGCTCGCCTTTCTTCATGCTAAGCATGAACTTGTTTGTCCATGGATTCCAGTTCTGGCGCCACTTATCGAAAATTAGTTTTTCATCGACCCACACTTTAAAATATCCGGCTGCATAAATTAAAAATTTATGATCACCCTCTACGTCTGAGGCAACCGAGCCCTCCCATACTACTTTTCCTCTCCATGAAACTTGCTTAGGGAAACTATCCACTGGCTGAGTTTCGAGGTACTCCATGTCAATTGATTTTTCAAGCTTGGTGTTTACTATCTTATCTTCTATATAATAAGTAGTAGTGAGGCCTCCTTCTTTGCCATCGGCTGAAAATGTTTTTAGCGAGGCAAGTGATTGATAATCCCTCGGGTCCCCAAACTTACTGATGGAATAATTCTCCCAAAGAATTCCATAATTTTTGGATGAATAGAGGAAAGGAATCACATCCACAATATTGTGTTGCGCCATCTCCACATCCTGCCCTTTGTAATTTACTTGGCCGTTTTGATGACCACCCAATCCATAGAAGGCTTCGTCATCGGGCGATTCAAATACCTGTTGGACTTTGAAGAAGTCAGAGTTCTCTACTTTCGTTTTCTCAAAATATTTTCCACCGCCATTCTTCTCTGCTAAAATTTGGTTTCCGGTAGAATCGGCAAACGCTACCTCACCAGTAGTGAGCGAAATAGTGGCTGAAAGTGATTTCGTAGAAAGAGTCACTTTATCTTTATCCACTGTAGTTTTCCATTCCACAGCGTTTGAAGAAGGCAACACCATCAAACTTACTTCAGTGGAAAATGTATCGGTGGGTGAAGCCATCACATGAATGATTTTATCTGAGACCACCAATAGCTTTACGTGTTTTGCCTGATCACCTTTCAGGTGAACGACTATTCCGTCTTTCAGTTTTTCATAAGCGGGCTTGGTGCAAGCGCCAAGAATGAGACAGAGAATCAAGCTTGACAAGAGGTGACGTTGCATAGGATTGAACTTTTGTTATTGGAAAATAAATGTAACATATCCTTATTACATTTTAAATCAATCTTAATTTTCAATTTATTTTTCTTGCCTGTGACCTAGCCCTTTGAAACGGTTTTTTACTTTATCTTGCCAAGCAAGAAATGGCAATGAACATATTACATGAATGATGGAAATACCACGTTGGCAATTCCCAAATGGTTTACCCTCTCACTAGAAAAACATTAAGACAAAAGGAAATTGCAGGTAGATGATATTTTATTCATTATTGAACTAAATGAAAAAAAAAATGGCTAAGAAACCCAAGGCCATATTTTGCTGGAGTGGCGGAAAAGATTCCTCCTATTGCCTTCATAAAGTACTTACTGAAAACTTGTTTGACGTAAAATACCTGCTCACTACTGTAAATAAAACGTTCAAAAGAATTTCGATGCATGGCGTTCGAGAAGAGCTATTGGTCAAGCAGGCTGAATCTATAGGTATTCCTCTTTTGAAGGTTCAGATAATGAACGGCACTAATGAGGAATACGAACGGCAAGTGGAAGCCGCCTTAGTGAAAGTTAAATCGCAAGAAATTGATCACGTTATTTTTGGAGATATCTTCCTGGAGGATTTAAGAAAGTATCGCGAAAATAATCTGGCGAAGATTGGCATTAAGGGAATTTTTCCATTATGGAAAATGGATACAGCGAATATTATATACGATTTCGTGCATCAGCAATTTAAGACAATCATATGTTGCACCAATGATGCCTATCTTGGCGAAGAATGGGCAGGACGAGAGATTGATGATGCGTTCATTAACCAGTTACCTGCTGCCGTTGATCCTTGCGGTGAATATGGAGAGTACCATACATTTTGTTACGATGGCCCAATATTCAAAAAGAAAATCAATTTTACTATTGGCGAAAAAATTTACAAACCACTAGAAATAAAGACAGTCGGCTCCTTTCCTTCTGAAATTGCAAGAAAAGGATTTTGGTTTTGTGACTTATTACCAAACTCCTGACAGATTCCTTGACAAGGAGCACAGTTTAGTGAACTTGGTTAACCTGTCGCAATAGTTGTTCAACAGGATGTAAGCTTAACTAAATGCAGCACATATTGTTTAAAAGAAAACGCCCACTGGATCTTTCGACCAGCAGGCGCTTCTTTCACCCAAACCTATTTTTATTGTTTATTTCAAATTGTAGTTAACTCCACCAAAGAGCATGCCTTGGGTTTGATCTCCACCATAAAACTCTCTGGAGGTTGCTCCCAGTATGTTTCTACCACTGGTGAAAATATTCAATCCTTTGTAAATTTCATATGACACTTTAAAGTTGGCCATGAATTTACCAGCTATTTGTCCTTGGCTGTATTGAGGGCTGCCAGGTACCATGTTGGATGCATCATAGTTAGTATGTTGACTGAAATAATAACCACTCAGATTGAAGTTTAATTTCTGCACCGGATGGTAGTTCAAGTAAAATCCACCATAGCTTCCTGGGGTATATAGGTTTTTGCTGCTGCTATACGTAAGCGGAATATTGGCTGCCTGAGCAAAACCAGGGTCTACGTACAGCGAAGGAAGGTTGCTGGTTTGTGTTGTTTGAAAAGTAAAGAATGGCTTGAACTGGAATTTATCGTTGGGCACATAGTTAACACTCAATGTTACACCTTGCTGAACAGCTGTGGTGGGCACATTTATAAATGATTGGTAACCGCTGAATTGTACAATCGCTGTCAAGTTTTGTGCTGATTGTTGAAACAAATCAACGTCAAATTGAAGTTTGTCGGTGATCTGCACCCGATATCCAAGTTCAACCATATCCAGGATAAAAATTTTCAAATTGGTATTTCCTCTCAGAGTACCGCCTCCTGTATTTAAATAGTTATAGCCAATGAACGAACCGCTGTTGGAACGGGTTACCGCAAAGCGCAACAGGTTCTTTGCATTGATTTTGTAAGTAGAGGCTAGCTCATAAGCAAGATAGGATTGATCTGGTACAGAAAATTTATCCAGACGTAAAGCTGCGATCACCCTAATTTTTTCTGTCAAGTTCAAGTCAGTGCGAAGAAAACCTGAAGTGGTCGTTAACGAATTGCTACCATTATAATAACCTAGTTTCCCAACTGATGGATTAGTGTATTTCGAGTCATCAAAGCTTATGCTTTGAATGGTGGCACCCGGAGTGATTGTGTACTTTGAACCGATTTTAAAATCATATTCAGCAACTACATCAGTTACGCGAAAATCATATTCTCCATGCACGCCCACTGCGGCATTATTATCGTTTATGCGGCCGTTTTGATAGGAAGAGCGCAACTTGAAATTCGAAAGTGTAACCGCAAGGTTGGCAGCTTTGGTGTCTGTTCCGCCAAAATCAAAAGCAGTGCTTAAATAACTTCTCTGATAAGATGAAGATTGATCACTCAGCGACAAGTCGATTGATGACTTATCCGATATCTTATAGGTAAGATAAGTATTTACACCCCATTTATTCAAAGCACGTGATCTGTTTTGAATAGTTAATGAAAGAGGAACGTAATTGCCTGTTGTGGCATCGTAGATAGTTTCCTGAAACCTTGAGCGATCTTGAAGGTTGGCAGTAACAATTGCTGAAAACTTTTCTCCGAAAGTCCGGCCAATGCTGATCCGGTCTATTGCCTGCGTTAAAGTTCCCGCCTGCACATTGCCACTGATCATGGTTTTTTGTTTGTCCATTCTCCTAGTAATAATGTTGATTACCCCTGTAACGGCATTCGGTCCAAACATTGGTGATGAAGGGCCACGCACAACTTCAATACGATCAACATCATTAAGATCTACAGGCAGTGATTCCCAATAAGTTCCTCCAAGGCTATGGTTGAAGACGGGGCGGTTGTCAATCATCACAAGCGTGTAAGCGTTAGATTTATAAAAGTCGCCATTAGTGCGATTCAAGTTTTCCATACCTCGGATATGGATATCATATTCACCGTTGGTTAATTCACGAACAATTACACCCGGAGCAAGACGCAAAGCTTCCATAATATTGGTTACTCCACTCTTATCAATGTCGGATTTAGTTATAGAATAACTTGAAAGCGGTGCATCAAATGACGACTCCTTCTTTTTGGAGGCGGATTGGATGGGAATGTTCATGAGGTCCGATAGAGATAATGAATAAATACTATCCGCCTCCTGTTGTTTACTTTCCTGTGCATGCGTTCGGAAAAAGAACAGGCTACATAATAAAATAATTAAAGACCTCTGATTAGACATAGAAATTTAGTTTATAGTTTATAATTAGAATTTAGTTACAGTTTAATGTTATCGGACAATCTTCGCCATACTCAGTAGCGTACTTGATATCTTCAGGCCATTCTGGCTTATTGTCGTCTCGTTAATTTCGATGACAATCTTATCGTCAACGGTTGTGAGATTTACTCCCGCCCCCTTTTTACCATAAGACTCAGCCCCCGTAATACATAAAATCGGTTTACCTGAAGTGATCTCTTTTGCTTTTTGGAATTCTTTTAACTTGGATTCTCCAAGAAATAAAAGATTGCATTTGGATACGTCCTCAATACTTTGCAAGTCATTGACAACAATTGGTCTTGATCCTTTAAATTTATTCTGATAGGTAGTTTTAAGAGTAGTTAAAAGATTTTGATCGCCCCTCACGCCAAGGATGAATGGTTCACTAATCGTTTCGTTTGGCCATTGCGTGAATCTCAGCACATTAAAAATGATAGCTGCCTGAACTTCATGAAGTGGTCTTCCCTGAGCCCTGGTTGGCGGTGCGTAAAGAGTAAGAAGAAAGATTCCGATAATTAATTTTTTTGGCGAAAACATAGTAATTCAGGCTATAATTTATTTTGATTAATTGGGACAAGAGATTCGCGCAAAGGGAAGAGACCGGCGATAATCCTTGATCTCATTCTCTAAACTGTGAACAAATGTAGATTCCACAGTTA
>Ga0302322_100005599_pt1 | contig 11033 bp, 10 predicted proteins | sample Fen_T0_2_FD_203757 | JGI IMG/M metagenome (GOLD analysis project Ga0302322, IMG submission 203757) | Peat permafrost microbial communities from Stordalen Mire near Abisko, Sweden - Fen_T0_2 | ecosystem: Environmental > Terrestrial > Soil > Wetlands > Permafrost | place: Sweden: Abisko... | reverse complement strand
GATGCCATCGCAATAACAATCGTCGGCATTCAAGATGGCCACGGCTTCTCCGGTGGCCATAGCGATCCCCTTTGTTCATGGCGTGATAGTGGCCCTCATCCTTCTCGGAAAACCATTTGAGGTGCGGAAACTCCTTTAGGATGGCGATCGTGCCATCCGTCGAGCCGCCATCCATGACGATGTGTTCGACCTGCGGATGGTCCTGCCGCGCGACACTCTCCAGAGTTTCACGAATGGTGCGCTCGCTGTTGAAGCAGGGCGTGACAACGGTGATTTTTACGGGAGCGCTCATGCAAATTGCGACACCAAATGGCTGATCGCATCAAACCGCCCGGAAACGTTGCGCCACCGGAATGCGCCGGCCCATGCCGAAAGCCCGGGGCGAGACCTTCAAGCCTGGCGCCGCCTGCCGTCTTTTATATTCGGTGAACGTGATCTTGTTGACCACATCGTTCACCACCGCCGGCGCGAAGCCCCGCTGGATGATTTCGCTCTTGCTTAGGTCCTCCACGACATAGTGCTGCAGGATCGCATCCAGGATGTCGTACGGCGGCAACGAATCCTGATCCGTCTGGTCCGGACGCAATTCCGCGCTGGGTGGTTTGGTGATGGAATCCGTCGGGATGATCACGCGCTCCCGATTGATCCACCGCGCGATGTTATATACCTCGGTCTTGAATACATCGGCGATCACGGCCAGCGCGCCGCACATGTCTCCGTAAAGCGTGCAATAACCCACCGCCATTTCGGATTTGTTTCCCGTGGTCAGCACCAGCGCGCCAAATTTGTTGGAGAGCGCCATGAGAGTGACCCCGCGCAGCCGCGACTGCACATTCTCCTCCGCTTCATTGGGCTTCGTGCCGGCAAAAATTTGCGTCAGCTGGCTTTCGACCGCCTTGAACACCGGCTCGATCGGCAGCACTTCATAGCGGATGCCAAGATTCTTGGCGAGCAACGCGGCGTCGTCCAGACTGCCACTGCTAGAATAGCGCGCCGGCAGCGAAACGCCCATGACCTTGTCCGCACCGAGTGCGGCCTCGGCGAGCACGGCCACCAATGCCGAGTCGATGCCGCCGGACAAGCCCAGCACCACCGAGGTGAATCCGCACTTGCGCACGTAGTCGCCGATCCCCAGCGAAAGTGCCCGGAACATCATTTCCTCGCGGACCGGCCAGTCTGGGGCCGCCGCGGTGGACTGCGCATCCATTTCGACCACCCGCACGTCTTCGGCAAAACCTTGCCCCAGCGCGAGCACTTCACCGTGCTGATTCAACGCCACGCTGTGACCGTCAAAAATCAACTCGTCGTTGGCTCCGACGACGTTGACTTGGGCGAGCGGAACGCGCTCATCGCGGGCGACCCGTTGCAACATGGCGAGCCGCGTCCTTTCCTTTCCCGCATGCCAGGGCGAGGCGGAGATGTTGAGAATGAGGTCCGCCCCTTGGGCGATCAATTCCCGGACCGGGTCGCGGCGATACAGGCGGTCCGGCCAGAAATCTTCGTCGTTCCAGATATCTTCGCAAATGGTGATGCCGATTTTGCGTCCGCCAAAATCGAACGGCGCCGTGTTTTTTGCCGGCTCAAAGTAGCGGTCCTCGTCGAAGACATCGTAGGTCGGGAGCAGCGATTTGTTCTGCCGCCAGACAATTTTCCCCTGCTGCAGGACCGCGGCCGAGTTGAACAGCGACCGGCCGGGGCGCGCGCCATTTCGTTCCACGTAGCCGACGCACAGCGGCACCGCCCCCACGGCCTCCGCCGTTTTCTGGAGCGCCGCGAGATTAGCCTCAACAAAGTCCGGTCGCAGCAGCAGATCTCGCGGAGGATAACCGCAAAGAAAAAGCTCCGGGGCCATGACGAATTCCGCGCCTTGTTTCACGGCTTGCTCGTACGCGGCGAGCAGCTTGATCCGATTCGCCTCGAACGCGCCAATCGTCGAGTTGAGTTGCAACATTCCGATTTTCACAGACTAAAAAAGTAGCAATGGAAGGCGAATGCGCAATGAATTTGCGCCGGTTATTTCAATTCAACCTCGCAAATGACCGGTTTTCGCTGGCCGGGCAGGGCGAGACCGTTCAAGCGTTGATATGATGTTGCCCGGAAGCCAGCGAGGTTTGAGCCCTTCCTTGGGTTGTGTCCGAATCAATGAAATCCATGCTTGCCGGTTGATCTGAGATCCAATGCCCCGGCAGACTAAATTAGCCTCCCGGGCCGTCACAAGCAGAAAGCCTGCAACCCACCAGTTTGGTTGGCATCGCATTGGATCGCGATCCAATGAGAACGCCTGGGCCGGCGGCAGCTGTTCCTCTCGCTGCTGCTCAATACAACCATGTCTCGATTTTCCCATCCGCATCCAGCGTCACGCCCTGGCGGCGGAAAGCCCAGCACATGTAGCTGACGCTCACGAAATACGACGCGGGCACGCGGTTGGCCGTGCAGATTTTCACGCCCAGCAACGTCGTCTTGCCACCGAAACCCATCGGGCCGATGCCGAGTTCGTTTGCGGTCTTCAGGATGTCCTGTTCAAGCGCGTCGAGCTTGGGTTCGGCGTTGCGGTCGTCGAGGCGACGGAGGAATTGCGTCTTGCTCAGTTCGTAGCCGGTGGCGCGGTCGCCGCCGATGCACACGCCGAGAATGCCCGGACCGCAGCCTTTGCCCTGCGCCTGCAACACCGCATCAAGGATCGCCTTGCGACACCCGTCGAGGTCGCGATTCGCATGGAGGCCGTCGTCAGGCAGCGAGTATTGCGCGCCGACGTTTTCGCAACCGCCGCCCTTGAGCGCGAGCTTCACGGAAATCTCGAGCGAGCGATGTTGATGAAAGTGAAACGCAGGCGCGCCCGGACCGCAGTTCGTGCCGTCGTTCTTGCCGGTGAGCGAATCCACGGAGTTCTGGCGGAGAAAGCCTTTCTTGGTCGCGGCCTTCACCGCTTCACGCGCGGTCTCAGCGAAGGTGATCTGGTCGTAACCGACCGGCACATCCACGTAAAACAAAATGCTGCCGGTGTCCTGACAAATGGGCTGCGATTTGTTTTTCGCCAGTGCGATGTTTTGATCCACGATCTTGAGGGCATTCTGCGCGAGAGAATCCTTCTTCTCGTTTTCCAGCGACGTGAGAATGGCTTTATGGACGTCGTCAGGAATCTCGGCGGACGTGCGGCGGATCAGTTCGATCAGGGAATTCAGCAGTTCACTCATAGTGCAGCCTCAGCGTAGGCGTTTCGGCAGGGAGCGTCAACGCGGCGACAACGAACGCAGACAGGTGGGCAATTTTCGGTTACTCGCGGGCTAACTCTGGGAGCGCTGGCATCCTGCCGGCGAGTCAATGAGTCCTACACCAGCGTAACACGTTGACAGATTGGAGAGGGGCGAATCTGTTGCAGTCGGCGGGGTTTTGAAACTCGCCGGAACGATGCCGCCGCTCCCGGGAGAATTCACTCGCGAGCCAGAAGTTCGTCGTACGCGCGGTTCAACTGGGCTACGAGAGGTGATTGACTCAATGTCACCCCATCAAGCGAACTCGCTTCCATCACGCCCAGCGAGCTCAGCGTTAGAAAAACTCCCGTAGCAGCGCGCAAACTATCGGGCGTGATCTGACGTTCTGCGCACGGCAACCCCAGTTGCGCGCAAAGCTCCAACGTCACGGCGCGTGTGACTCCGGCAAGAATTCCACTCGCCAGCGGGGGAGTGCAAACGGTGTCGCCCTCAATCCAAAACAGATTGCTGCTCGCGCCTTCAACGACAAAGCCATCGGTGTTGCAGAGCAATGCTTCGTTCGCCCCCGCGGCGTCCGCTTCGGCGCGAGCGAGGACTTGGGCGAGTTTGTTGGCGGTTTTGAAATGCGCGAGTTTTTCACCAGCAGGCAGACGGAACGAAGCCGTGACAAGTTTCCAACGAGCCGGGCCGCAGGTCGACGTGCCGAGGAAGGGATGCAACGTCATGACAAGAACCGGTTTTTCCGCGCCCTTCGGCGAATAGCCACGCAAGCCGACCCCACGCGATACCGTGAGTCGCAGCAACGCGTCCGGCATCTGATTCTCCGCGATGAGTTCGGTGGCAAATTTCTCCAGCGTTTTGCAGCCAAAGGGAATTTTGATGCCGAGAAAATCTCCGCCCTTGCGCAGACGCTCCATGTGATCCCACCAGCGGAACGGCTTGCCGTTGGCCACGCGCATCGTCTCGAACAGGCCATCACCGTACAGGAACGAACGGTCGAAAACGGAAACCGTCGCTTGTGCTTCGGGCACGAACTGGCCGTTGAGGAAAACGATCATGCGTATCGAATACGAAAGCGCGGAAAAAAGAAAAAGCTCCAAATTCCAAGCTCCAACATCCAGAGAAGCCCCGAGTTTCAATCTCCAAGGCGACCAACCTCATAATCGCGTCAATTACGAATTGATGTTTGGTTCTTGGAATTTCTCTGGAGCTTGGAGTTTGGCGCTTGGATGTTTCAATTCCAGTGCAGCGAGAAAGCCGCGCGCCTTCGCCAGCGTTTCCTCATACTCCGCTTCGGGAATTGAATCCGCCACGATGCCAGCGCCGACGTGGAAGTACGCGGTCGCATCCTTGTGGATCGCGGTGCGGATGCTGATGCTCAACTGGCTTTCGCGATTGAATCCCAGATAGCCCAGGCTGCCGCAATACGGGCCGCGCGCGATGGTTTCGAGTTCATCTATAATCTCCATGGCACGAAATTTCGGCGCGCCGGTTATACTGCCACCGGGAAACGCCGAGGCGAGCGCGGCAAAATGCGTGACATCGCTACGTAAGCGACCCTCGACCGTAGAGACGAGATGTTGCACCTGCGCGAAGCGTTCGAGGTGCGCGAGCTCGGGCACTTGCACGCTGCCGAATTCGCAAACGCGCCCGAGATCGTTGCGCAACAGGTCGGTGATCATGACCAACTCGGCAAGTTCCTTGGCACTGGTCTGGAGTTCGTAGGCGAGTTGGGCGTCGCGCGTGGCATCGGAGGAACGCGGGCGCGTGCCTTTGATCGGTCGGGTGGCGATGTGCGATCCGCTCATGCGGAGGAATTGTTCGGGCGATGACGACGCGATTTGAAAATCGCCGCAGTCAAGAAACGCGGCAAATGGCGCCGGCGAAACGGTCAGCAGGCGCGTGAACAATTCCCAGCCGGAGAACTCGCATGGCGTGGCGAGACGCTGGGAGAGATTGACCTGATAAATATCGCCGCTGCGGATGTAGCGCTGGACACACTCGACGGTAGCGAGGAAATCTGTGCGGGAGATGTTCGATGAGATTGATTGTGTTCCACGCTCGCCCTCACCCCGGCCCTCTTCCTCAAGGCGTGGGGCAAATTGTTCCCGCGTCTCTCGCAACTCGGAAGCGTTCGTATTCGCCAAGCGCGGGAACGGCTTCTCCCTCGCCCTTTCGGACAGGGAGAAGGCCGGGGTGAGGGTTTGCTTCGGATGCCCGCTGAGTTGATCAGTCCAAAACCCAGCTTGTTCCCGCGCTCGCGCTTCCGTGCGTGTCCCGTCCGCACCCAAACCGGTGGCCACGATACAGGTTTTGCCGAGACGATGATCGAAGACCACGAGACTTGCGTGGAAGCCGACGTGACAGTCGGGCAATTCCAGATCGTTCATCGCACGGCGCGGGAGCTTGGGTTCGGTGAAATTCTTCAGGTCATAGCCCCAGTAGCCGAAACAACCGCCGAGCGGGAACGGCAGATCAATTTCATCCAGCAGTTCGTAGTGCGCCATCAGCGCATCGAGCAGATGCCAAGGGTTGCCAAATTGTTCTTGAAGTGTGGTGCGTGGTGCGTGGTGCGTGACTTCACAACGCGAGCCGAAGGAACGGAAAGTCAGGAATGGATTCGCCGCCACGAAGGAATACCGCGCTTGGGGCGAATCAAACCCCGCACTGCGCAGCAGCACGATCCCGCGCTGCCCCGCCAGCCGCTCGACGAGTGACTCGGGCGTTTGCGTGGTGGCGATTTCCTGGATGAACGGACGCACGCTTAAATTGAATCTGCGCCAGCCAACGGCGGCAAGGCGCAAATCGAGCGGCCACTCAGCCGGGCGACGGACCATGCGAACGACTCCAGAGCAGCCAGACCATCTCATCCAGCAGGAGTTGCCTGCTGGGATAACCGCGGACCAGTTGCACGCCATCTTGAATGTCCTGCGCGCCGCGATTCAAGATCGCCTGCGGCGCCCGCCGCGTCATCTCGCGCACGAGCCAGACGAATTTTTCCGTGAGCGCTGCGCTGGGGCGATCGAGCACATACTTGAACGGGAATTGGTGGGCTTGGATTTCGTAACGCGCGCCGCCCGGGCCGGTCACCAGTTCGAGAATGTAATGCCGTTCCGTCTCCAGCCGGCTGCGCGTCTCCATCGCCTTTTTCGGCCAGATCCCCAGCACCGGATGAAATCCCAGTCCCGCGGTCGGCGGGTGGATGGAACTGATCTCCACGTGCGGCACCGCGCCCGCCGCCACCAAAGTAATGGTTTCCCAAGCCACCGGATGGGTCCGCCCCAACAGATCAAAAATCACGAGCGCCTCGGAAGTCAGCTCGATCCGGTGCAACAACTGACTTTCGGGAAGGAGACGCAGCTCGTCGTCCTTGACGAGTGCCGCACTCACGCCCTCGACCATCAGAGCCCGCTGCAGGGCCTTGGCTTCGTCCACGCTGAGATGGCGCATGAGGATGCCCTGCGCGTTGGCGGCCAGCCGGATCGCATCCATGTCGGTGAGATGACTGAAGGTGCGAAACGCGCGGCGGATCGGTTCGGCGTTGGGATGGCCGGCATTCCGGAGCAAAACCGCATATTGCGTCAGGACTGCCATGCTGCGCCATCAGGAAAACGCCATCGGCACGACGGGCGGTGGACCGACGCGCTGGAGATATTCTTGAATGACCGCAACGGCTTCATCCACGTCGTCCGTGAGCGTGAGCAAGTTGAGATCGTCCGGACCAATGAATTTGTTTTGGTCGCGCAACTCCGCCTTCACCCACTTCAACAAACCGGCCCAATGCTTTTTGCCGAAGAGAATCATGGGGAACTTCGGGATGCGCTCGGTCTGTACGAGCGTGAGCACCTCGAACAATTCGTCGAGCGTGCCGAAGCCGCCGGGCATGTAGACGAACCCGATGCTGTATTTCACGAAGCAAACTTTGCGCGAGAAGAAATAGTGGAAGTGGACCGGCACGTTGGCGAAGGGGTTGCCCTTTTGCTCGTGCGGCAGCTCGATGTTCAAGCCGACGGATTTGCCCTTGCCGAGCGCTGCGCCTTTGTTGGCGGCTTCCATGATGCCCGGCCCGCCGCCCGTGATCACGGGAATCTGATGTTGCGCCAGTTTCTTGCCGAGTTCGACCGAGGCCTTGTAATACTTGTCACTCGGTTTGGTGCGGGCGGAACCGAACACCGTAACCGCCGGCCCGACATGCGACAACGTCTCGAACGACTCGACGAACTCACCCATGATGCGCAGGACGCGCCAGGGATCTTCCTTGAGGAAACCATTGCCGTGATTGTTCATGGGCGCAGCGTAACGGCGGGCGGAGTGGGAAACAAGCGCCGCAAGTCTCCCCCCAAGCGCCGTCTTTCCCAGCGGGCGGTGCGAGGCCAAATTCATGACGACCGCAAGCTGGACAGCGAGTTAGGGTTGAAATAATTTCACGGTATGAATTGTGATAGGCTGCAAACCGCGCCGGCCATTACTGGTTGGGCCTAGTGAAGCGCATGGATACTTTCGACGTGCCAGAGTTTAAGACGTTGCCGGAGATTCCAGAGGAACATGGCAGCACTCCGATCTCGGCATTTGTGGACATGCTCCTCACGTCATTGTTCAGCCATGCACCGGCAATCCTCCACGCAGAGTTTCAGGGAGAAGACCAGTCTCAGCCTGTTGTGTGGTTCGTCCGTCCTTTGAAAACTGGACCAGATCGGCAGAGCATACCGGTTGCTTCTTCGGATTCGTGCAGCATTTTTCGTATGGCACTTGCCCGTTTCGGCCATCACTACATGAGAGATCAGCTTTACAACGGTTACAGTTTAATTTCTCTGCGACAGAGCGGTTCCGCATATCGCACCTACATTTACATGTCGAACGGTGGGCTGCCCGGATTTTGGGTCGAGATTTACGCGGCATTGGCCCAACCAGACGGTGCAGGCAACAGCCGCCAAGCTGAGCAGTTGACCCGATCATGATAACTCGAACATCATCGTTGCAGGCCGCCGCCCCTGTCGGCGGCTGTGCCTGACCTTTTCGTTAAGAGGCGGCATGGTTAACTCACAATCAATTCCACCCGTTCTGCCTTCGCGGCGCGTTGCAATCCGCCGAGGGATATTGCTCGCGATTGCGGTCTGTTTGCTTTTCCACTTTCTGTTGTTCTCAGGATGCTTGGATTTTGTTTGGCAGCATTTCAATTCAAATGTGTTTTTCGTCGTTGGAGTTTTAGTTGAGACACTGATTGTGTTTTGCATTCTCTATCGCACACCTCTACTTTCCGAGGCATCAGGTCGTGGTGCCGGGATTGGCCGGGTCATTTTACTCGTTGTGCTTGCGTATTGTTTTGTCTTTGGAGTCATGATGACCGTCGCCATACTTTGGTTTATTGCATGTGCCATTTTTGGGATTCCCGGACGAGATGTATGAGATTCATGCTGCCTAAACAGCGGATAGGCTGCAAACCCACAGCCAAGCCGGAAAGTTTTTGATTCAGGCCACTCCGGAGATTTTCTTCACCACCTGCGCCGCTGCCGCAAAACCAAACGCTCCGGTCACGAAACACGCTGTGCCGTAGCCGGTGGCGCAATCCAATCGCAGGCGCTCGCCGGGTGGTTTCTCGTCGCACACGGTGCCATCGCCCGACGGGTACACCTGCGGTTCGGGGGAATAGACGCAGTCCACGCCGAACGGTTGTTTCGGATCACGCGGGAAATTGTGTTCCTGGCGGAGCAGCCGCCGGAGGTTCACCAGCAGTCCGCAATGGGTCGCCTGCGCCAGATCCGCCACGCGCAATGCCGTTGGGTCGCGCCGTCCTCCGGCGCCACCGGTGGTCACCACGGGAATGCTCTTCGCGCGACACAGCGCGATCAGCAGCGCTTTCATTTCTCGCGAATCAATCGCATCGAGCACCGCGTCGTAGCCGGGCGCGAGCAGTTGTTCAGCCGTGCCCGCGGTGAAAAAGATCTGCTGCGCGTGGACGACGCAATCGGGATTGATGAGTCGCACCCGCACGGCCATCGCTTCGACCTTGGGTTGACCAAACGTGCCGGTCAGGGCGTGAATCTGGCGATTGACGTTACTGATGCAGACATCGTCCAAATCTACTAACGTCAGGTGACCCACGCCGGAACGCGCGAGCGCTTCCACCGCCCACGAGCCGACACCACCAATGCCCACCACGCAGACGTGTGCGCGGCGCAGCCGTTCCTGGCCCTCCGCGCCAAAGAGCCTGAGAATCCCGCCAAATCGAGCTTCGTGATTTGTCATCCGATGCAGCGTGATACGGTGCAGCGCAATTTTTCTCAAGCGAATCTCAAAATTCAGTGATGCGTTCGTGGAGAAGACTGGCTACACTTTCACGCCCCGAATCATAAAATTGAATTGAACAACCGGCGGAGTTCCGCCGTCTGCAAAATGAACATGATCCGAAATGTGAGTGATATGATATCTGCAACCCCCACCTCCATCGGGCGCCGTGTCGCCGGCGGGATGGTCGTCTTCTGCGCCGCCCTCGCCGTGACCCTCGTCCCGCTGGTGGGCCGCGCCGCGGTGAATGAGACCGCGGCGGAATTTCTCGTCAGCGGCGACTTCAACGGGGACGGGCAGCAGGATTTGGCCATCGTAGATCGCAATACGGGCCGCGTCCGCCTCGGGTATCGCGTGTCCGCGGAGTTCTTCAACTGGGCTGACTGGCGGGCCAGTGGGGTCAAAAATGTCACCGGGGTGAGCGTCGGGCGGCTGGTCAATGCGAAACGCGACTCGCTCGCCATCGTGTCCGCGGATGCCAACCTGATTGGCGTGCTCGATGCGCCTAGTGCCGGGGTGACGACCGAGCCGCTCGCGATTCAATGCGAAGTGCTGGGGCCAAACACGGTGGTCGCAGTGGACGTCGGCGGTGAAGGCAATACGCCGTTGCAGGACCTGTACGTGGCGAGCATCTACAACACCGATCCCGAAAACCATGTCACCTTGTTTCGCGCGGACGGGAAGACCTTCACTCAGGTGGCGGACTTGCCGGCCAGCGTGGCGGAATCGCGGGGCAGTCGCATCAGCTTGAAAACCGGTGGCCCGGAATTCGCCGCCACCATCACCGCCAGCACGAGCGCCGCATCCTGGCGGGTGGAGAATCTCGCCAGCGGCAAGCCGGAGGAAGTGTTGTCCGTCCCAGACGTTCCGGTTGGGGGGAATTTTCTCATCGGCAATTTTCAAGGTCGTCCCACCAAGGATGTGATTTTTTTCAAACCCGGAGACGCGACTTTTTCGGTGAGCTCGGTGGCGGAGGCCGGGGGCAAGTTCCAGGCGACGCCGCTGAAACCGATCACGCTGGCCCACCCTGCGCGGCAACTCTTCGGCGCTGATGCCGGAGACAAGAGCCGGTTGCTCGCGATTTTCGGGACGAATGAACCGGCGCAACTGCTCGATTTCGACGGGGTCAACGCCCCAGTCACAGTACAAACCCTGAACGGCGCCACGAACAAGGTGCTCAACTCCGGCATCGCCCTGCCGGATGCCATTGTGCTGTTCTCCTCCTTGATGCCCGGGCGCGCGGCTTCGCACTACCAGGTCCATGTGCTCAAAGACGGGAAATTTGTCCCAGCCGCGTTCGGCGCCCTGGCGAGTTTGGACGATCGCGACGATTCAACGGTGCCCGCGATCCATGACCGCATTCTGGCCGGCCTCAAGGAAAAATCCGAGGCGGACATGAAGGCTTACACGAACATTATTCCCGGCACCGAGGTGGGGTACGCGATGACGCCGATCCCGGGTGGTGAATTTCTGATGGGCAGCCCCACCGCCGAAGCCGCCCGAAAGGCGGATGAAGGTCCACAGCATAAAGTGAAA
>Ga0302322_100005597_pt1 | contig 11036 bp, 8 predicted proteins | sample Fen_T0_2_FD_203757 | JGI IMG/M metagenome (GOLD analysis project Ga0302322, IMG submission 203757) | Peat permafrost microbial communities from Stordalen Mire near Abisko, Sweden - Fen_T0_2 | ecosystem: Environmental > Terrestrial > Soil > Wetlands > Permafrost | place: Sweden: Abisko... | reverse complement strand
ATCATTCTTCCCTGCGGAACATAAGCGATGCCCGAACGAACGCGCTCATAGGAATCGAGGCCGGTGAGCTCCTGTTCGCCTAATTTTATCGAACCCGATTTGGCGGGCAGCATGCCTATGATCGATTTGAGCAGCGTGGTTTTGCCCATCCCGTTCCGGCCCATGATGGCAAGGATCTCCTCCTGTTTCACTGAAAACGACATGTCGTTGATGACCGTGCTCTGTCCGTAACCAACTGAAAGGTTCGAGATGTTGAACATAATGTGAGGAAGCGGCTGCAGTTTTCAGTGTCCGAGGTAGACCTCGATGACTTTGGGATGGTGGCGGATTTCTTCCATGGTGCCTTCGGCGAGGATTTTTCCGAGGTGCAGGACCGTGACCTTGTCAGCGATGCGGGAAACAAACTCCATGTCGTGCTCGATAATGATGATGGAGCGACCCTGCGTGATGCGCTTGAGCAACTGCGCCGTTTGTTCGCGTTCGGCCGGGCTCATGCCGGCCACCGGCTCATCCAGCATGAGCAACTTCGGTTCCTGCATGAGCAGCATACCGATTTCGAGCCACTGTTTTTGTCCGTGGCTGAGGTGCGCACCCTCGACATCGAGCTGATCGGTGAGGAAAATTTCTTCGGCGACCTTTTGTATCCGCTCCGTCACTTCAGCGGTCCGGTTGAAAGCGATACATCCCAGGACGCTGCGGCCTTTGGGAAAGGAAACCTCAAGGTTTTCCAGAACCGTAAGATTTTCGTAGATCGAAGGCGTCTGAAATTTGCGGCCGACGCCAGCACGCACGATTTCGTGTTCACTCAGACCCACGAGCTCGCGATTGAAGAATTTCACGCTGCCTTCGGTCGGACGGGTTTTGCCGCAGATCATGTCGAGCACGGTGGTTTTGCCTGCGCCGTTGGGACCGATGATGACGCGCAGCTCGTTTTTCTCGATATAGAGATTTAGCGAGTCGACCGCCTTGAAGCCGTCAAACGAAACGGTCAGATCTTCGATTCCAAGGAGAAAGGATGTGTCGCTGCTCATGATTTTTCGGGTTTGGCGGTGGAAGCGAGCATGGCGTCGTCAAGGGAGACGCCCGGCGGGACACCGCTTTTTTTTTCGCTGAACCAACGGGTTAGTTTCTTGCCAGCGGAATCAACCACGCCAGCCAGGCCATCAGGGAAAAACACGACCACGGCGATAAAAAGCCCGCCCATGAAGAAGAGCCAAAGCTGCGGGAAACTTTCCGAAAACAGGCTCTTGCCTGCATTGACTATGAGTGTGCCGTAGATCGCTCCGTAAAGTGAGGCGCGACCGCCCACGGCGGCGAAAATGACCATCTCAATTGAAGGGATGATGCCGACCAGCGATGGCGAGATGAAGCCGACCTGAAGCACGAAGAGCGCGCCACCTATTCCGCTCAAAGCTGCAGCTAGACAGAAGGTGAAAACTTTAAACATCGAGACGTCGTATCCGGAAAATCTTACGCGGTCCTCGCGCTCGCGCATGGCCGGAAGTAATTTGCCCAACTTGCCGGAGAGCAGCCACTGCAGGCCAAGAATCGAAACGATGAGCAGCAGGCAGGTGACAAAATAGAGTATATACTGAGCGCTCTGACTGCGGATGTCCCAGCCCCACATCGTCCGCAGGTCCGTGATACCATTGCGACCGCCGGTCCATCCCTGGTTGCCGTCGATGCCGAGCGAGAGGATCAGCGCGAGAGCCTGTGTAATAATAGCGAAATACACGCCGCCGACGCGGCGTTTGAACATCGCGGTGCCGATCACGAAGGCGAGGATCGATGGTACGACCAACACGGCGATCAGGCTTATCGGCAGGTGTTTAAACGGTACCCAGAACGCAGGTAGTGCTTTCAACTGGTTCCAGTCCATGAAATCGGGAATTCCCGGCGTGGACTGAATCTTGGTGCTGATCGGATCAGACGCCTCCAGCTTCAGGAACATCGCCATGCAATAGCCGCCGAGGCCGAAGAAGACGCCCTGGCCGAGGCTGAGCACGCCGGCTTTGCCCCAGAGCATAACGAGACCGAGCGCCACAAATCCAAAGGTCAGATACTTGCCGACAAGATTTAAGCGGAAGACGCTCATTGTCAGGGGAAGAACGACAAGCAGAATGACCGCGAGAACAAGCAGCTTGGTGAGGCCGCTTTTGCCACCAATGAAGCGGTTGTAGAGAGTGTTCACGTGAAATAATTATTGGTTAGTTTCATGAGCGAACTTTGCCGGCAAATAGACCCTTGGGTCTGATCATCAGAATGACGATGATGGCGAGGAGCACCGCGACTTTCCCCATGGTTCCTTCCAGGAAGAATCCAGAGATCGACTGGCCCTGAGCGATGCCGAAGGCCGAAGCGATCGTCCCGAGCAGGCTCGACGTGCCACCGAAAACCACGACCAGGAAGGTATCGACAATGTAACGCGATCCGCTGTCGGGGCCGGTGGACCCGATTGTTGTAAAGGCTGCTCCGGCCACGCCTGCGATGCCGCAGCCGAGAGCAAAGGTGAAGCGGTCAACGAGCTTCGTGTTGATGCCTACCGCGCCGCTCATCGCGCGATTCTGCACCGTGGCGCGCATCTGCAGGCCGGTTTTCGATCGAAACATAAACACCCAGACGGCGAAGGTGAGCAGAAGCGTCAGCCCCATTACGAACACGCCGTTGATCGGGATATCGATTGATTCACTGGGCTTGAACGAGCCCATGAGCCATTCGGGCAATGTCGGTGTGACTTCGCGGGCGCCGAAGGTGAGGCGAAATCCCTGCTGCATGATCAGACTGAGGCCCCACGTTGCGAGCAGAGTGTCGAGCGGACGTTTATAGAGGAACCGAATTAATGCCCACTCCACAAACATTCCGGCGAGGCCGGCCACGAAGAATGCAATGACGATGGCGAAGACGAAGTACGACCCAGCCAGGCTCGGGAACTGATTGTGCGCGACGTTGGAGCAAAGATATACGGTGTAGGCACCCAAGGCCATGAATTCGCCGTGGGCGAGATTCACCACGCCCATCTGTCCGAAGATAATAGCAAGGCCCAGCGCCATGAGCAGCAGCACGCTAAAGAGGCTGAACCCTGCGAAACTCTGCATGATGAAGATGGAGTAGAGTTCTGAAGTTGAGTAGGAGGACATGGCGTGTGCGGTTAAAGATTTGGTGCAATTCGTGAAAGGGCCGGACCTTTCTTATGGCAAGGTCCGGCCGCGGTTGGATGACAGGCGTTAAACTTACTGATAGCCTTTAGGGAAAGGATTTGGTTCGATGAGGCCTGACTCGTAGAGCACTTTTGCCTGACCATCAGTCTGCCACTGGCCGATGCGCAGTTTGCTCCAGAGGTGATGGTTGGTGTCGTGGATTCGGACGTAACCCTCGGGGGCGCCGGTGAATTCCACGCCGGAGGACGCAGCGGCAACCTTGTCGATATCGAAGCTGCCAGCTTTTTCGACCGTCAGTTTCCACAACCACGGCCCGAGATAAGCGGCCTGCGTGACGTCACCGATCACTGACTTGGCGCCATACTTCTTTTTAAATGCCTCGACGAATTTTGTGTTGTTCGGGTTTTCGAGCGACTGGAAGTATTTCATCGCTGAGTAAAAGCCGGCGAGGTTTTCACCACCGATGCCGAGCACTTCGTCCTCGGTTACCGAGATGGTAAGCAGCGTCCATTTGTCGCTCGTGATTCCGGCAGCCTTGAGCTGCTTGTAGAACGAGACATTTGATCCACCCACGATGATCGCGTAGATGACGTCGGGCTTCTTTAGCTTGATCTTGTTGATCAGCGAACCGAAGTCGGTGTGGCCAAGAGCATAGTATTCCTCGCCGACGACCTTGCCGCCGAGCACGTTCTCAATGTGTTTGCGGGCGATCTTGTTCGAGGTGCGCGGCCAGATGTAGTCCGACCCGATCAGGTAGAATGTTTTCGCCTTCTTTTCCTTGGCGATCCAATCAAGACCGGCAAGAATCTGCTGCGTGGCCTCTTGTCCGGTGTAGATCACATTTTTGGACTGCTCGAGGCCCTCGTAGAAAGTGGGGTAGTACAGCATGCCGTTTTCCTTTTCAAAAACCGGCAACACGGCTTTGCGCGAGGCGGAGGTCCAACAGCCCATGACGGCCGCGACCTTGTCGTTCACCAGTAGTTTTTTAGCCTTTTCGGCAAAGGTGGGCCAGTCAGAAGCACCGTCCTCAACGATGATCTTTATCTTGCGACCAAGGACACCACCCGCTTCGTTGATCTGATCGATAGCAAGTTGTTCGGCCTGGATGGAGCCGGTTTCGCTGATGGCCATCGTGCCGGTGGCGGAATGGAGCTGACCGACGGTGACTTCGGTATCCGTGACGGCGAGCCCTGTTGTATTCACTTGCGCAGTGGGAAAGTCCGCTGCGTAGGCAAAGGCGGTGGTCAGCAGCCCGAGCAGGACGCAGCCGGAAGCGAGATACCGCTTCTTGGCGCGGTTGGTTTTAGTTGGAAGAGCTGTATTCATGCTTAGTTTTTGGTTATGTTTTCGATTTCTAGCTGGGCGGTTGGCGAGGTGTACTCACCCGTTCCGCGAAAGGATTCTAGACGCAGGCTGCAGCACCTGCCCACTGGCTGTCTTGAGGCCACGATCCGGGCAGGTGCTGAAGCGGTGTCCCGGTCAGTTCTTTTTCGAACTGCTCAAAGCGTATAGCCTGATCGTAAATGTCCTTGCGGAAGGTTTTTTCTATGACGTCCGAGGGGAGCGGAGGCAGTTTTGCCGTACGACCAAATGACCGCACCAGATCGAGGACCATCTGCCCCGCCGCTGGAGTCGGCGCGCCGACTTTTTCGGCATCATAGGTGATAAAAGTATCCAGCGATTTGATACCTCGTCCAGTATTTAACGGCCCGACCAAGGCGTTATTCAAATAGTCCTCCGGTACGTCGAGGTAACCCGGTTTCGCGAGCATGGTCGCAAGCGCGCTTCGATTCGCGGGATCATCGCAAAACCGACTGGCTTTGATAAGGGCCGCAAGGAGCCGCAGATGAACATCGTTTTTTTCCGTGGCAAATTCTTCGAGCACGAGCAGAACTTTTTCCGGCTGTGTAAGTGCTGCTTCTGCGCTGGTCGTCACGATCCAGCCTTTCCGGTTCATGACAGCGGCTGAGTTCCAAGGCTCCGCGACGCAATAACCATCAAGAAAGCCCTTGCTGAAGTTTTCATAAATCAGCGCGGATGGAATTATGACGATGTGGACATCCATCACCGGATCCACGCCGGCCGAGAGCAGCCACTGACGGAGCAGCTGGTGCTGGGTGGAAAGTTCCAGAACGACGCCGAAGACAAAAGGTCGGGTTCCCTTCCGATTTTTGATTATTTTCCCAGTCGTCGCGGCGTCGCGGGCACCAAGTTCCCAAAGCTCGTTCGAAAGCGTAATGGCACTGCCGCGGGCAGAGAGAATTAGTCCGGTGAGACAAGGACGCGGAACAACCCCGATACCACAGTGAATTGAGAGGAGCACGCTCGCGGGGGCAGCGACGGCGTCGAGTTCTTCGTGCAATAGTTTTTCACGGATTGTCGCCCAGCCCACTTCCCGCGAAAGGCAGACGTCGAGGTTTTGTTCATCAAAGAGTCCCTGCTCTTTCGCGGCGATGAGGGTCGCGCAATCTACGGTCGGGACGAATCCAACATTGAGTCGGTCGCGTGACTTAATGCCTCTCGTTCGCGTGTCGTTGCTAAGTCGTGAACGCATGTCGGATCGCATTCAGCAGCCCTTATGCCACGCAATTAAAATACTAATACAAAACAATATATGAATGATTAGAGAAGGTACTATGAGAAATAAGATAAGATCAGGAAAGTCGTTCGCACTCAGGCGCTCGAAAATATTTCACACCACAGTTTGGCTGTTTTGATCGGATTGGATTTAAATCTGCTAAGGAGCGCGGGACATGCGCCCGGATGCAAAAATGACCATCGAAAGTCAGCAGCTGCACGTGTACGTGATGCTGGCTCGTGTGTTGAATATGAGCCGTGCTGCCGAGCAACTCGGCATGACACCTTCGGGCATCAGTCATTGTTTGAAGACCCTGGAGGATGATTTGGGCTGCCGGCTTTTTGAGCGGACTTCGCGCAAGATGATGCTGACGCCAGCCGGTCGGGAGTTTTTGAGCGATGCCGCCGAAATTCTCGATCGCATGCAGGTGGTGCGCGAAAAAATCCGTTCGTGGAGCGATTGGCGGCACGGACAAATCCGGCTGGGCGCGAATTCGACGGCCTGCCGCTTGATCCTTCCTCCGGCATTGCGGGAATTTCGAGAAAGTTTTCCCGGTATAACTGTTAAGATTGCACCCTATGAACCACGGCGGGCCAACGAACTGTTGTCTGATGGACGTCTGGATCTGGTGATCGGAACCGAACCCCTCTCGACCCAGGGAATGCAGTTCGAATTGCTGGCGGAGGATGAGCTGCAATTCATCGTGCATCCGCTCCATCCGTGGGCCAGCCGCCGGTCAGTCACGAAGGAACAGATTTCAATCGGCAAATTTATCGTGGCCGAAGTCTCCAGCGATACCTTCAAGTTGATCGCAGCTCATTTCAAAAAAGAGCAGCTTGAAATCCTGCCGCTAATCGAGGTCGCGGGCGAGGACGCGGTGAAGCATTTTGTCGAGCTGGACATGGGTGTCGGCATAATGCCGCGTTGGATTGCCGCTAAGGAAATCGCTGAAGGCCGCCTGGTGGCATTGCCGCTGGGCAAGCGACCGTTGAAACGACGTTGGGGCATGCTCTGTGCACGCTCTCACCGGCTGCGTTTTGCAGAGAACCTGCTGGTGAGTATTTGCCGTAGTGTGATGCGCGATCTCGTCCCGAGTTCGCGCAAGAAATGACCCTGTGACCTTACGGCCGGATGCGATGGATTAGCTAGAAATCCAAGCCGAGCAAGAGGCGCCAGGTTGAGTAATCCTGCACATGAATATCCGGCGTGTTGAACCGTGTGTCGTAATGCAGCGAGATCAAAAGTGTTTCAGTCAATTTTTTGTTCAGCTCGATCTGACTTTCCCATCCCGCCTGTCCGTGGCGCAGGGAGAAATAGCGGCTGCCGCGACCAACGAATTTCATTTTCCACGGTAGATTGAATTCAGACTCGATAAAAAGAGAGGGCACAAATCGCGTGACCCGCGGTTCGTTGGACGTCCAGATTTCATATTCAGTGGCGGAGGTGCCCACGCGAAGTTTCCGTCGAGGCTCGTTGAGGAGGGTTACGCCAACGCCTGCCTCATTCTGGAATAATTGGTAATTTTGCCGTACGCCATTGATTTGGAAATAGCGATTCCACTCGAACGAGGGGCGATAGATGGTGAAATACCGGGCGGTCAATTCATGGCGCCAGTAGAAGTTTCCTTTTGTCACTTCGGTACTGGTTATGTTGTCCGCGCTGCCATATTCGTACCGCGCTCCCAGACGGATTTCGTCATCTGTCCATTTGCGTTCCATTTTTCCATCGACGGTATCGCTGCGTCGCAAGGTCGTGTCGTGTACCGTTTCAGACGATACGGCCACGCGTCCGTGCCATGGCCCCATGAAGCCGCGGATGACGCGTCCCAATTTCAGCAGCGCCTGTTCGTCGACCGTGGCGTTTTCGTTGGACTTGGGAGACGTTGAGTTCGCGGCCATCGTGGTCGTGACCTTGGCTTCCGCAGTTGGAACACGGATTTCACCGAAGCGGGTGGAAAAGAAAACGATTGTCTTTCCATCGTTGGAAATCAGCCGGCCCTCGAGACGGTCCCCGTTGTTATAGACCAGAACGTCCGCCGAGAAGGGATTGTTCGCTTGAATCGCTTTTTGTTTTTCCGGGGTGGCGGAATCGGCCGCGCGAAGGAAGCTGAGCGAGAAGCATGTCAGCAGCAGCTGGCAGCCAAATTTTCGAAGAAAGGAAAGCCGTATTTTTGTGTGTGAAATCAGAATCACCGAGTAGACCGTGTGTCGCTCAAAAAGGTTCGCAACATTTCCGAGACCATTTGTCGCGCTTGGAGTCAGTTGAGCGAGATCGGCACCGCCCGAGACGAACGAGCGGGTCGTGGGTTTCCCTGGGAAAATAAAATGTGTCCGGAGGACGCAGGAAATCGTGGATTGATCCCGCCAGATCTATTTCCAGAGCGGTACGAGGTCCTCCTGGCGAACCCAGCCGGTCTGACCGTTGGAGAAAGCGAGATGGACCCAGCGCTCGGTGAGAAAGGTGCGGTCGATCACGGTGACCGTGCCAGCGGAAAGAGGGGTGGTCTTCTGCGTGGTGTCTGCCTCGGTCGGAATCGAACGCAAGGTCGTCGTGCGCCAGACGATGGCGGAGCGGGCATCGTTGACCGGCGAATACACGCGGAGACTGAACGCAGCGGCAGCCGCGACCAGCGAGGCGAGGGTGAGGAACACGATCGCGGTGATTTTCAACCACCGGGCCTGGTTGCCATAACCACGCAGCAGAAGGAATGCACCGCCGATGGCGGTGAGCACCACGGCCAGGATAGCGACGACCTGCCATTGCGGCGCGGAGAACTGGCGGGCGAGCACATGCGGCGGATGCGAACTGGCGAAACCGGAGAAGACCGACGGTGCGTAGCCGGCGCGTTCCAGCGTGAATGCGAGGTTCCACTTAATGGCGGGGTTGGCTGGTTGTTGGGCAAAGGCCGCGGCGGCGTGTGCGGCGGCTTCACCCCAACGGTTTTGCTGGGCGAGGGCGAGCGCGAGGTTGTGGTGCGCGGAGGGATTGGCCGGCGCGTCGGCCAGGGCTTTCCGCCAGACTTGTTCCGCCGCAGGGAAATCGCCGCGCTCGTAGGCGTTGCGCCCATCCTCGGCCAGCAGGGTCGTGGCGGGCAGAAGCAGGCCGAGCACGAGCAAAGCGGCAAACGGAAACAAATTACCAGGCCTAAAAAGCTGCAGCGCGGAGAATGCACGTACAGGATGTTGGTGAAGCGCAGATTCAGCGCGGGTAGTCCAGTCGGCGGGGAGGGGCGTGGCGTCGCGGTAAAGGGCGCGGTCGGTGTCGGCCCAGAGCGCGGTCCAGCTGGTCCCACTCGCAGGGAAATTGGTGGCGGCAGGCACAGCCTGTGGAATTTGCCAGAGGATCGCGGTGTCTTTTTGCCAGGCGAGCAGGAGCGCTGCGATTTGGGGCTGGGTTTTAGCGACCCGCAGATCCGCCAGAGTCGCGGAAAGGCGGTTGCGAGCTTCGCGCCGCGGACGCACCGGATCAGTTTCACGGGCCCGCCGAAACGCGAGCCAGAGCCAAAATGTCACGAGCGCTGCGACTGGCGTCAGCAGTGCAGCGAGGAAGGTACGTGTGCTGAGCGGCAAGGCGACCACATCGTCGTCGGGCAGCGGATCACGCGGGATGGCACCGGGCAGGGCAGGTGGTCGTGGCAGGCCGGAGTCAGCGGACTTTGTGCTCGCAGGCGAAGGAGCGGTGGGCGGGTTGGCATCGGCCGCGGGTGAAACGGTTACGACAACCGAGGCGGTGGTAATCGTTTGGTACTCGCCTTTGGCCGGATCGAAGTAACTCCAGACGGTTGGCCCAAGCGTATAGTTCCCGGGCCGGGTGGGAATCAGCACGACATCCTCGACCAGCGTGCCTTCGAAGAGCGTGCCCTCTTTGGGCGTGCGCTTCGCCTGCGGCTGCACGGTGCGGAAGTCTTTCGAGACGGTGCGCGCGGGCAGGCCCGCGAGGTCGGGCCAGTTGCCGGTACCGGCGAGCGTGAGTGTCCAGGTGATGGGATCGCCGACATTGGCGAGAGCGGGCACGATATTGGATTTGAGCGTAAATTGTCCGACGGCACCGTTGAAACTCGTGGGTGCGTTTGCCGGCAGCGGCCGGACGTTGATCACGGGGCGGGTGCTGGCGATGGTGTATTGTTCAAGATTTTGGCGCGGGAAGAAGCCGAAGCCGGAATTGCCGGTGGTGATATTGACCGGCTGGGTGGCGGCGTTGACGGTGACTTTGCCCGCTGCCTTGAGTAGGGCGCGGCTTTTGTTGGTGATGACGACGCGACTGTCGCCGTTGATCACGGTTTCAGCAGTGTCGGGCGCGCCCCAGTCCTCGGCCGCGAGTGGCGCCGGATTCCATTCTGGAAACTTGGACGTGTTATAGAAATAGCGGCGGCCGACATTGAGTGAGTAGGTAAGGGGGAACACTTCTCCTGACCACACCTCCTTTGGTGCGGTGAGGCGTGAGCTGGCGACGTTTTCGAGCGGCACGTTGGACTGACCGACGGTGGCATCGCCGACCGAGTAATTGCCGGAGGCGACGGTGAGACGGCCCTTGTCGGTTTCGACACTAAACTCAGGTATGGCGATGTCGGTTCGTTGGGTAGGGCGGGCGGCGTAACTGAGCGTTTCAGTGCGAGTGACCGTGCCGTTGTTGATAAAAGTTTGGCTGGACTGGCCGGCGGCCCGCTGAAGCAGGAGACCCTCAATCTTGGGAAGAACAGGGTCTCCCTTCGGCGCGCAACCTTCGAAGACAAGCTGAAGCTCGCTCGTCTGGCCGAAGGCGAGACTGCCGGCCGGCGGCTCCCAGTGCACGGTCTGTGCGAGGGCGGCAGCGACGGACGCGGCCAGGCTGACAACGAAGACGAGGATTTTTTGGAGGCGACGCATGGTTACCAATCCTTGCCCGTTTTCTTGGGCGTGGGCTTATTACCTTGCATGAGTTGGTAGAGTTGAACGGGAGAATCCTGATTTTTAAGCTGATCGAGTTTTTGCAGAGGAACGGCGAGTGCGGGATCTTTGGGCTCTTCGTCGGCTTTCTTTTCCGGCGTGCCTCCTACTTTTTGCTGTTCGCTCGGATCGGCGGGCGGTGGCGGCTGGTTTGATTTTTCGGCGGAGCGGTCTTTCATGTCGCCGAAAGCGGATTGCTCTTTTGGCGGCGGTGGTTTTTGGGCTGCGTCGTTTTTTTGCTCGTCCGATTTTTCCGGTGGCGGTTTTTCCTGCTGATTCTGCGGCTGGTTTTGTTGAGAAGAATTCTGCTGCTGTTGCTGCTGTTCTTTCTGTTGTTCAGGCTTTTTTTGCTGGGGCTGTTCCTTAGGCGGCGGT
>Ga0302322_100005595_pt1 | contig 11038 bp, 5 predicted proteins | sample Fen_T0_2_FD_203757 | JGI IMG/M metagenome (GOLD analysis project Ga0302322, IMG submission 203757) | Peat permafrost microbial communities from Stordalen Mire near Abisko, Sweden - Fen_T0_2 | ecosystem: Environmental > Terrestrial > Soil > Wetlands > Permafrost | place: Sweden: Abisko... | reverse complement strand
AACGACTGGATCGAGGTCGCGTTCAAGACCGCCCGCGCGGCGGACCCGAACGTGCGGCTCTGCTACAACGACTACAACATCGAGAACTGGTCCGCGGCCAAGACGCAGGGCGTCTACAGCATGGTCAAGGACTTCAAGTCCCGCGGCGTGCCGATCGACTGCGTCGGGTTCCAGACCCACTTCACCGGTGGCAGCTCCCTGCCGTCCAACTTCCAGACGACGCTGTCCAGCTTCGCCGCCCTCGGCGTCGACGTCGCCCTGACCGAGGTCGACGTCACCAACGCCTCCACCACCCAGTACGCCGGACTCACCCAGGCCTGCCTGAACGTCCCCCGCTGCGCCGGGATCACGGTGTGGGGCATCCGCGACTCCACGTCGTGGCGCTCCAGCGAGTCCCCGTTGCTGTTCGACGGCAGCGGCAACAAGAAGGCCGCCTACACCTCGGTCCTCAACGCCCTCAACAGCCCGGGGACCCAGTACGGCGGCGGGACCGTGACGACGCCTCCGGTGACCACGACGCCCCCGGTCACCACGACGCCTCCGGTCACCACGACGCCTCCGGTGACCACGACGCCCCCGGTGACCACCACGCCCCCGGTGACGGGCGCGTGCTCGGCCACCTACACCCAGGTCGGCAACTGGCCGGGTGGGTTCCAGGGGTCGGTGACCGTGACCGCGGGCAGTTCCGCGATCTCGGGGTGGCGTGTCGGGCTGTCCCTGCCGTCGGGTGCGAGCATCTCCAGCCTGTGGAGCGGCACGCCGTCGGCGAGCAGCGGGTCGATCACGGTGACGAACGCGGCGTACAACGGGTCGGTCGGGGCCGGGGCGTCGACGACGTTCGGGTTCACGGCCAACGGGAGCGGGACGCCGACGATCTCGGGCTGCACCGCCTGACCTCGCGGCACCACTGACCGGGCGCCGTCGGAAGGCGGCGCCCGGTCCCTGATCGGGAACCGGTTCGAGGAGTGCGGGCCGCCTCCTCGGGCCGGTTCCCTTCGTCGTGCCCGGGTCCGGTCCAGCTGTGGCCCGGTGCACGTATTTCAGCTCCCGCGTGCGCAAACGCCGTCCAGCGGCCGGCGGGGCATCCTCCGCCGCGACCTGCGGGACAACACTGTGCGCGCCGGACGAGTACCGGCGCGCCTCATGCAACTGGCGACAGAGCCGAACGGAGTCGACATGATTCGCAGACCGAGGCTGTCCCGGACGGTCGGGGCGGCCGCTGCCGCCACGATCGCCGCGGGCGCGCTCGCGGCGGTGACACTGACGGGGACGTCGGCCACGGCCGCCGCCGCCGGCACGGGTACCGGCTATCTGCACACCAACGGCAGCAAGATCGTGGACAGCTCCGGCAACGTGGTGCGCCTCACCGGTCTCAACTGGTTCGGCAACGAGACCGACATCGGCACCTTCCACGGCCTGTGGGCGGGCAAGCCGGTGACCTGGACGCAGCAGCTCGACCACATGGCGTCCCTGGGCTACAACACGATCCGGGTCCCCTACACGGGATCGGTGGTCCGCAGCACCAAGGCGGTCACCGGCGTCAACAGCGACACCAACCCGGACCTGCAGGGCCTGACCGGCCTGCAGATCCTCGACAAGGTCGTCAACTACGCGGGCTCGAAGGGGATGCGCATCATCCTCGACCGGCACCGCCCCACGACGGCAGCGCAGACACCCTTGTGGAACGGCGGAGGGGTGAGCGAGGCCAGCGAGATCGACGACTGGAAGTTCCTGGCACAGCACTACGCGAACAACACGACCGTCGTCGGCGCCGACCTGTTCAACGAGCCGCACGCCGAGGGCACCGACCCGCAGGGCACCGGCGCCGACTGGGGCGGCGGCGACGCCCGTGACTGGCGCCTGGCCGCCGAGCGCATCGGCAACGCGATCCTCGCGGTCCAGTCGAACTGGCTCATCATCGTCGAGGGCGTGAGCTGCAACCTGCCGAGCGGCGGCAGCCCCAACATCTACGACAGCACCCCCGACGACCCGATGGCCTGCACCTGGTGGGGCGGCAACCTGTCCCTCGCGGCGCAGTACCCGGTGCGCCTGAACGTCGCGAACCGGCTGGTCTACTCGGCCCACGACTACGGGATCTCCGTGTACGACCACCAGGACTGGTTCGACACCACCAAGCACCCGGACTTCCCGGCCAACCTCCCGGCCGTCTGGGACCACTACTGGGGTTACCTGGCCAAGCAGAACATCGCCCCGATCCTGGTGGGCGAGTTCGGCAGCACGCTGGCCGACCCGCGTGACACCCAGTGGATGAAGACGCTGATGAAGTACATCGGCGACAACGGCCTGTCGTTCACCTACTGGTCGTGGAACCCGGACTCGGGTGACACGGGCGGCATCGTGAGCGACGACTGGAACACGGTCAACCAGGCCAAGCAGGCGATCGTCGGCCCGTACCTGGTGCCCCCGGTGGGCGGCGGCAGCACGACGCCGAGCCCGACGACGCCGTCCCCGACGACGACGTCGCCGAGCCCCACCACCACACCCCCGACTCCCACGACCACGCCACCGACCCCCACGACCACGCCGCCGACGACGACCACCCCGGTCCCGAGCGGCGCCTGCACCGCGACCTACACGTCCGTCAACGTCTACTCGGGCGGGTTCCAGGGCCAGGTCACGGTCAAGGCGGGCAGCGCGGCGATCAGCAGCTGGACGGTCACGATCACGCTGGCGAGCGGCCAGACGATCACCCAGCTCTGGAACGGCTCGCTGACCTCCTCCGGGACCACGGCGACGGTCAAGAACCTGTCGTACAACGGTTCCGTGGCGGCCGGTGCCACGACCACCTTCGGGTACCTGGGCAGCGGGAGCGGCACGGCGCCGACGCTGACCTGCAGCGCGTCCTGATCTCTCCGGTGATCTCCTTCCGGCAGGGCGGGCGGGGGAGCGCCTGACCGCGGGCACCGTCCCGGCTCGCGGTCGGGTCTCCCCCCGGCGGGCGGCACGCCACCACGGCGTGCCGCCCGTCGCCGTCCGCGGGCCGGTGGAGCCGCCGGGAGCCGATAGGCTCCTGCGGTGCTGACGATGCAGGACGCCATCCAGATCCTCCATCAGTACTGGACCGGGCGCGGTTGCATCCTCGTCCAGCCGTTCAACACCGAGGTCGGTGCCGGGACGATGAACCCGGCGACGATCCTGCGGGTGCTGGGCCCCGAGCCGTGGCACGTCGCGTACGTCGAGCCGTCGGTGCGCCCGGACGACAGCCGGTACGGCGACAACCCCAACCGGCTGCAGACCCACACCCAGTACCAGGTGATCCTCAAGCCCGACCCGGGCGACCCGCAGGAGCTGTACCTCGGCAGCCTGCGCGCGCTGGGTATCGACATCGAGGCGCACGACGTGCGCTTCGTCGAGGACAACTGGGCGCAGCCGGCGATCGGCGCCTGGGGCCTCGGCTGGGAGGTGTGGCTGGACGGGATGGAGATCACCCAGTTCACCTACTTCCAGCAGGTGGGCGGGCAGAACCTCGACCCGGTGGCCGTCGAGCTGACCTACGGCCTGGAGCGGATCCTGATGGCCGTCCAGGGGGTCACCCACTTCAAGGACATCCAGTACGCCACCGGGATCTCGTACGGCGAGGCGTTCGGCCAGTCCGAGTACGAGATGTCGCGCTACTACCTGGACGACGCCGACGTCGACACGAACCGGACGCTGTTCGACCTCTACACCCGCGAGGCCGCGCGCCTGGTCGAGCTGCGCCTGCCGGTGCCCGCCCACACCTACGTGCTCAAGTCGTCGCACGCGTTCAACGTGCTCGACGCCCGGGGCGCGGTCAGCACGACCGAGCGGGCCCGCGCCTTCTCGACGATGCGCCGCCTGGCCCGCGACGTGTGCGCCCTGTGGGCCGAGCGGCGCGCCGAGCTGGGCCATCCGCTGGGCCGGGCCGACGGCGTCGCCGTGCCGGCTCTGGTGCCCACGCCCGATGCCTCCGACGCCGAGCCGGTCCGCCCCGTCACCGCGCAGACCTTCGCGCTCGAGATCGGCGTCGAGGAGTTGCCCCCGCACGTCGTCAGCGCAACGGTCGAGGCGGTGCGGGCCGCCGTCGTCGAGGGCCTCGGCCGCACCCGGCTCGACCACGGCGCGGTGACCGTCGACGGCACGCCGCGCCGCGTCGTCGTCATCGTCGAGGCGGTCGCGCCGCGCGAGCCCGACGCGCAGGAGCTGGCGAAGGGCCCGAAGTGGGCCGCCGCGTTCGACGCGGACGGGCAGCCGACGCCGGCCCTGCGCGGGTTCCTGCGGGGCCGGTCCGCCGAGCCGGGCGACGTCGTCAAGGCGCAGATCGGCGGCAACGACCACGCCGCCGTCGCCGTGACGCGCACCGGCCGGGACGTCCTCGACGTCCTCGCGGCCCTGATCGGCGACGTCGTCACGGGGCTGCGGGCCGACAAGAACATGCGATGGGGCGACCCCCGCCTCACGTTCAGCCGCCCGATCCGCTGGCTCGTCGCGCTGTGGGGGCCCGTGGTCGTCCCGGCGCAGGTCTCGGGCCTGACCACCGGCCGGACGACGTACCTGCACCGCACCGACGCCCGGCCGTTCGTCCCCGTCGCGACGGCGGGGGACCTGCGCGGGGTGCTCGCCGGCCGCGGGATCGAGGTGGACTTCGCGCGGCGCCGCGAGGTCGTCGTCGCCGAGGCCTCGCGCCTGGCCGGAGGCGTCGGCGGCAGCGTCGACGTCGAGGGGGAGGCCGCGCTCGTCGACGAGATCGCGAACCTCGTCGAGCAGCCCCACCCGATCCTCGGCTCGTTCGACCCGCGGTACCTGGAGCTGCCCGAGCAGGTCCTCACCACGGTGATGCGCAAGCACCAGCGCTACCTGCCGGTCCGGGACGCCGACGGGAACCTGCTGCCGTCGTTCGTGACCATGGCGAACGGCGACTGCGACGACAAGGTGGTGGCTGCGGGCAACGAGTCCGTGCTGCGGGCCCGGTGCGAGGACGCCTCCTTCTTCTGGCGCGCCGACCTCGCCGTCCCGCTCGCCGACTTCCGCGCGCGCCTGTCCGCCCTCACCTTCGAGGACCGGCTCGGCTCGGTGGCCGACCGCGCCGACCGCATCCGCGACGTCTCCGCCCGGCTCGCGGGTGCCGGGGCCGTCGCCGCCGACGCCGCGGACCGCGCCGTCGTCGCCCGGGCGGGCGCCCTCGCCAAGTTCGACCTGGCGACCCAGACGGTCGTGGAGTCCTCCAGCCTCGCCGGGTACATGGCGCGCGAGTTCGCCCTGCGCGCCGGGGAACCGGCCGAGGTCGCCGAGGCCCTCGCGGGCATGGAGCAGCCGCGGACGGCGGGGGGCGCCGTCCCGTCGACCCTGCCCGGCGCCCTGCTCTCGCTCGCCGACCGGCTCGACCTGCTCGCGGCCATGTTCGCGATCGGCGTCCAGCCGACCGGGTCGTCCGACCAGTTCGGGATGCGGCGGGCGGCGCTCGGCGTCGTCGCGGTGCTGCGGGCCGTCCCCGGGCTCGGCGCCGTGTCGGTGCGGGACGCGCTCGACCTGGCCGCCGGGCGCCTGCGCGAGCAGGTCGACGTCGACCCGGCCAGCACGGCCCGCGCGGCGGCCTTCACCACCGAGCGGTTCGTGCAGCAACTGCGCGACGAGGGCGTGCCGGTGGCGCTCGTCGCCGCCGTGACGCCGTCCCTCGACGTCCCGGGACGGGTGGGCGCCCTGCTCGCCGAGCTGCGTGCCCTGGCCGACGACGCGCGGTTCCGCTCCCTGGCCGCCGCGCTGCAGCGGGTCGCCCGGATCGTGCCCGCGGGCACGGCGGCGGGCTTCGACGTCGCCCTGCTCACCGACCCGGCCGAGCAGCGGCTGGTCGAGGCGCTCGCCCTCCTGGAGCCGGGTGTGACGCCGTCCGGCGGGCCCGCCGCGTTCTCGGCCCGCGCCGGTGACCTCGCGGGTGCGGTCGACGCGTTCTTCGAGGCCGTGCTGGTGATGGCGCCGGAGCCGGACGTCCGGGCGGCCCGGCTGGGCCTGCTCGCGAGCGTCCTCGCCGTGGCGCCGGCGGTCGTCGACTGGACCGCCGTCCCCGCCGCGATCGGGCTCTGACGGCCGGACCGGCACGCCCGTGGACCGTCTCGACGACGCGACCCTCCTCGCCTGGCTGCGCGAGGACGCCCCGCACGGTGACCTGACCACCCGCACCCTCGGCCTGCGCGACGAGCCCGCGACCCTGCGGTGCGCGGCGCGTGGCGCGATGCGCGTCGCCGCCGTCGAGGAGGCCGCCCGCCTGGTCGAGCTGTGCGGCGGCCGGGCCCGCCTGCTGGCCCGCAGCGGGGACGACGTCGCCGCGGGCACGCCTTTGCTGGCCGCCGAGGGTGGGGCCGCGGCGCTGCTGCTCGCCTGGAAGGTGGCGCAGACGGCGGTGGAGGTGGCGAGCGGCATCGCCACCGAGGCCGCCGCGATCGTCGCCGCCGCCCGCTCCGGCGGGCGTGCCGTCCCGGTCGCCTGCACCCGTAAGGCGTGGCCCGGCGGCCGGGCGCTGGCCGCCCGGGCCGTGACGGCGGGCGGCGCCGTGATGCACCGGCTGGGCCTGTCCGAGACGGTCCTCGTGTTCCCCGAGCACCGGGTGCTGCTGCCCCCCGGCGACGTCGCGGTCGCCGTCGCCCGGCTGGCGACCGCGCTGCCCGAGAAGAAGGTCGTCGTCGAGACCGGGGACGAGGCCGAGGCGCTCGCCCTCGCCGCGGCAGGGGTCGACGTCCTGCAGCTCGAACGGTTCACCCCCGACCAGGTGCGGTCCCTGCGCGCCGCGCTCGACCGCGCCGGGCTCGACCGGCCGCTGCTCGCCCCGGCGGGCGGCGTCACCCGGGCGAACGCCGCCGCCTTCGCCGCGGCGGGCGCCGACCTGCTCGTCACCTCCGCGCCCTACGCGGCACCGCCCGCCGACGTCCAGGTGCGGATCGCCCCCGCCTGAGCCACCGGCGCGCCGGGAGGGGTCGCGGCGGGCGACCGGTCGGCGAGCCAGCGCAGCAGGTCGCCGACCGGCATGGGCCGGGCGACGTGGTAGCCCTGCGCGACGTCGCCGTCCAGCCGTCGGACGGCGGCCAGGGTGGCCTGGTCCTCGATGCCCTCGACGACCAGTTGCAGCCCCAGGGCGTGGGCCAGGTCGACGGTGTGCCGGACGACGGCCCCGGCCGCGGCGTCGTCGGCGAGGTCCTGGGTGAACACGCGGTCCAGCTTGAGCTCGTCGACGGGCAGCTGCCGGAGGTAGGCGAGCGAGGAGTACCCGGTGCCGTAGTCGTCGATCGACACCCGGACGCCGTCCCGCCGCAGGGCGCCGAGGACGGCGCAGGCCCGGTCCGGGTGCGTCATCAGCGTCTCCTCGGTCAGTTCCAGGACGAGCGCCCGCGCCGACAGGCCGTGCCGGTCGAGGGCCGCCCGGACCTTCGCCGGCAGGTCCTGGTCGTGCAGGCTCGCCGCCGGGACGTTCACCGAGACGGGCACCTGGTGGCCCTGGTCCCAGCAGCGGCGGCAGGCGGCGAGCGACAGGTCGAGCACGGCGGCGGTCAGCGGCCCCATCAGCCCCGCCGCCCGGGCGACGCCGAGGAACGTCTCCGGCGGGAGCAGGCCCCGGTCGGGATGCTCCCAGCGCACCAGGGCCTCGGCGCCCACGACGGCGCCCGTCTGCAGGTGCACCTGGGGTTGCAGGTGGACGACGAGGCGGCCCGCGACGTCGACGACGTCCCGGGCGGCTCCCCCCGCGTGGTCCCCGCTACCACCCGCCTCCAGGGCCCGGCGCAGCATCCCGGCCACGGGCAGCCAGGTGAGGGAGTCGGCGGCGGGGGCGGCGCTGTACGCCTGCGGGCGCCCGTCCCCGGCCTTGGCCCGGTACATGGCGAGGTCGGCGCAGCGCAGCAGCTCCCGGCGGGTCGTCGCGGCCTGCGGTGCGCACGCCACGCCGATGCTCGTCGAGGCCCGGACGGGCACGCCGTCCAGGTCGAACTCCCGCTCCACGGCCCGGTGCACCTCCTGCGCGACGGCGAGCGCCTCGCCCTCGCCGATGCCGTCGAGCGCCACGGCGAACTCGTCCCCGGCCAGCCGGGCGACCACGGCCCGGGCGGGCACGGCCGCGGAGAGCCGGTCGGCGAGCTGCACCAGCAGGGTGTCGCCCGCGCCGTGGCCCAGGGAGTCGTTGATCTGCTTGAAGCGGTCCACGTCGAGCAGGAGCAGCGCCAGCGGGGCGTCCGCGGTGGCCGTCGGGAGCAGGACGTCGCACCGGGCGAGGAAGGCGCGCCGGTTCGCCAGCCCGGTCAGGTCGTCGGTGCGGGCCTGCCGGTGCGCGTCGCCGAGGGCACGGATCTCGCGCAGCGTGAGGTACATCCGCGCCACCGCCGTCAGGATGCAGGCGACCGCGAGGCCGCGAGCCGGTCCACCTCCCAGGGTGGGCAGGAGGAGCACCAGGAGGCTGCCGACGACGGCCGCGGACGGGAGCGCGAGGACCGGCCAGCGCACCTGGCCGAGGCCGCCGCGCCGGGGGGCCGGCCGCTCGCCCGCCCAGGCGCCGACGGCCAGCAGCGCGACGCCGCCCACGTCGACGACGTCGCTGAGCCCGCCCTCGGCGTAGCCGCCGCGCAGGGTCTGGACCGCGTAGATCAGGTCGCTGACGGCGATCGCGGCGACGCCGGCGCCGCCGAGCGCCAGGACCCGCCCGACGTGCTCGCGCAGCACCGCGACGCTTCCCGCGAGCAGCGACAGCATCGCGATGTCGCAGACGGGGAAGACCAGCGCCGTCCAGACGCTGTCCGGCACCGACGCGATCGACGACCACCGGTCCGCGGCGAGCCCGGCGAGCCCGGCGGCGGCACCGAGACCGGTGACCACGCCGTCCCACCACAAGCTCGCCGGGAAGTGCGGCACGCTCGCCCGGACGGCGAGCACGACGGCGGCGAAGGTGGCCGGGTAGACGGCCAGGTAGAGGGCGTCGGCGAGGGCCGTCGTCACCGTGGGGGACGCCGCGCCGGACGCTCCGAGCGAGAAGGTGACGTTGGCCGCCGTCGTCGCCAGCAGGGCCGCGGTCACCAGGCGCCAGGCACCCGCCGTCGCTCGGTGACCGATCCCCGGACGCGCGCAGAGGAGGGCGGCCAGCAGGTAGATCGCGTTGAACACGCCGATGTCGAGCAGCGGCACCTGCTCCGGGTGGCCGTCGCGCAGCACCGATCCGACGGCGAAGGTGACCAGCAGCCCGACCAGCAGCGCGAGCGGGAGGGCGCGGCCGGCGTCAGGGCGTGCCACCTGAGGCACCCGCCCGGCGGACTGCTCCCACGCTGGCACCGTCTGATCCCTCCGGTCGGACAGCGGGTCCGGTGCCCGACCCGACCGGCACGCCGGTCGGGCGCCGTGGCACTGGGAGGAATCTATCGGCCGGGTGCAAGTGACGAGAGGTGCTCGGCCGTCTGATCGGCCGTTCAGCCGGGGTCGGGTCAGGGCTGTCAGGACACTCTCAGGCAGTGTTCAGCGGTCTGTCCGGGAGGCGTCGTGGAATGGGTGATGACCGCGAGAGCTACCCAGAGGTGATCAGTCATGACCCAGACCACGGACGTCCTGCACGACACCGGCGTGCCGGAGGCTCACGCGCACGGCACCCCCGGCCCCTACGGCGTCTTCGCCCCTCCCAGCACGCCTCCCGCCCCGCCCGTGCCGCCGCTGCCCCCGGCCCCGCCCGGTGAGCGCCCCGGCGGGCGGGGTGGGCGCGGCCCCGGCCGACCGGCGCTGGCCGTCGTCGCCGTCGGTGCGGCCGTGCTGTCCAGCCTGCTGACGGCGGGTGCCGTCACCCTCGTGGACGGCGGCCGCCCGGCCGCGACGTCCGTGGCGGCGGCGCCCTCGGTCCCGTCGTCCGTCTCGACCGTGGCCTCCGGGTCGTGGACGGCGATCGCGGCGGCCGTCGAGCCGTCCGTCGTCACGGTGGCGACGTCCGACGGCGAGGGCTCCGGCGTCGTCCTCGACACGGCGGGCCACGTCCTCACCAACAACCACGTGGTCGCGGGGGCCGGGAACGGCTCGATCACGGTGACCCTGTCCGACGGCCGGGCCTACCCGGCGACCGTCGTCGGGACGGACCCCTCGACCGACCTCGCCGTCCTGGTGCTGAAGACCGTGCCCTCGGGGCTGAAGCCGGCCACGTTCGGCGACTCCGCCGCCGTCAAGGTGGGCGACCAGGTCATGGCGATCGGCAACCCGCTCGGCCTGTCGAGCACCGTGACGACCGGCATCGTCAGCGCCGTCGACCGCCCGGTCTCCACCGCCTCCTCCGAAGGCGGCGGCCAGGGCGGGCTCGGTGGCGGGCTCGGCGGGGGCACCGCCGCGGCGCCCGTCGTGACCAACGCCATCCAGACCGACGCCGCCATCAACCCCGGCAACAGCGGCGGCGCGCTCATCGACGCGCAGGGGCGGGTCATCGGCATCACCTCCTCGATCGCGTCGCTGGGCAGTTCCGGCGGGGGCCAGTCCGGCAGCATCGGGCTCGGCTTCGCGATCCCGGCGAACGAGGCGAAGGACGTCGCCCAGCAGCTGATCTCCAGCGGTTCCGCGACGCACGCCTTCCTCGGCGTCAGCCTCGCCGACGGCACGGTGACCGTGGACGGCGCGCAGCGGCAGGCGGCCGTCGTGCAGGCCGTGACGTCGGGCACGCCCGCCGCGCAGGCGGGCCTCGCCCAGGGCGACGCGGTGACCGCCATCGACGGCCGCGCGGTCGAGGGCGCCGACTCGCTCGTCGGCACCGTCCGGGCGCTGCGGCCCGGCACCAAGGTCACGTTGACCGTGGCCCGCGGCGGCTCCACCCGCACCGTCGGCCTCACCCTGGCGACGGCACCGACGGCGGTGAACTGACCCGGCGCAGCTGACCCCGGGTCGGCGCCCCCTCCGCGCGCGTCGTCCCGGCCGGTCCCGGCCCCTTCCGGCGCCCCCTCCGCCGGAAAACCCCGGGCTCCCGGCCGGGGCGGCGCGCCATCATGTCGCGCGTGCTCCCGACCCTCGCGGCCTCCCTGGCCGAGCTGCCCGACGTCCTCGCCACCGCGGGGGCGGGGACGGC
>Ga0302322_100005594_pt1 | contig 11040 bp, 9 predicted proteins | sample Fen_T0_2_FD_203757 | JGI IMG/M metagenome (GOLD analysis project Ga0302322, IMG submission 203757) | Peat permafrost microbial communities from Stordalen Mire near Abisko, Sweden - Fen_T0_2 | ecosystem: Environmental > Terrestrial > Soil > Wetlands > Permafrost | place: Sweden: Abisko... | reverse complement strand
AGCCTTCGACAAGCCGGAACCTAGGACACGACGGCGTGCTCACCCCATTTGCCACACCGAACCACCCACTAGATCAGCAGTAGAGCCTCATGCAATCCGGGAACGCCTCCGGTGCTTTCCTGCGCCGAGGTCGGAGTCGGGATCGCCGGGGGTTCTGCGTGCCTGCCGGGTGTGGTCTCGTGCCCGTTCGGGAGAATCGCCACTGGACGGATCGCCCGGCCAGGAGGGCGGCCGATGGGCTCGCGTGACCGTGTCGGTGCACGGAAGTGGCCGCCAGAGCGACCGGACCGGTACGCGGGTGCGGTCACACCGGCCGGCCCGCCGTCGATCGAGATCCTCCGCGCCGCCGCCCCGTTCCCGGATTGCATGATCGTCCCGGATTGCATGATCACCGGGGGGGAGGGGAGGGCTAGAGGTCTTCGGTGTGGCGGACGTCGGCGCTCTCGAAGTGGGGGCCGAGCAGCTCCCGCCAGCGGGTGAAGCGCTCGCTGCCCCGGAACCCCTCCAGGTGCGCCTCCAGCGTGTCCCACTCCACGAGGAGGGTGAACTGTCCCGGGTCCTCGACGCCGCGCGTCATCCGGGCGGACCGGCAGCCGGGGGAGCCGAGGATCACCTCCCGGGCCTGCGTGTACGCCTCCGCGAACGGTTCGGCGTGTCCGGGACGGGTCGTGAACACGGCGATCTCCAGCACCATGCGCCCGAGCCTGCCACAGCCGCCTCCCGGCGGCGGGCGCACCCCCGGACCTGCGGTCAGTCCCCGGCCGGGGGCAGCGGCCCGGACAGCGGGACGCCCAAGGCGGTCGCGGCCGCCGCCAGGATCTGCGGGACCGGCAGGTCGGCGGCCACGCGCAGCCCTCGCTCGTCGGCGCCCAGCGGTTCCAGGGTCTCCAGCTGGGAGTCGATCAGGCTCACCGGCATGAAGTGCCCGCGCCGCGCCCCCATCCGGGCGGTGACCGTCTCCCGGTCGACGTCCAGGTGCAGGAACCACGTCGCCGGCGTCGCCGCGCGCAGGCGGTCCCGGTAGCGGCGGGCCAGCGCCGAGCAGGCGGCGACACCTCCGCCGTCCGGGAGGTCGAGCGCCAGCCACGCGCCGATCCGGTCCAGCCACGGGATGCGGGCCTCGTCGTCCAGGGGGTGCCCGGCGGCCATCCGGGCGACGTTGGCCGCCGGGTGGACGCCGTCCCCCTCCAGGAACGGGACGCCGAGGTGCCGGGCGAGCAGCTCGCCCACCGTCGACTTGCCGCAGCCGGACACGCCCATCACGACGACCGGCGGGACCCGGACCGGGACCGGGACGGGGACCGACCGCTGGCTCGACACCGCGTCATCGTAAGGGCGCGGCGGCCGGGCGCCAGAGGTCAGGGCCGGAGGTCAGGAGCGGCTCACCGCCGGGGCGACCGTGCCGTAGAACCAGCCCTGCCCGACGTCGCACCCCACCGACCGCACCAGCGCGGCCTGCTGCGCCGTCTCGACGCCCTCGGCCGTCACGTCGAGGCCCAGGGTGTGGGCGAGGCCGACCAGCGTGGCGAGCACCTTGACGTCGACCGGGTCGGTGCTGTCGGTCGCCGGGATGAACGTGCCCGCGAGCTTCAGCTCGTGCAGCGGGAACCGGCGCAGCGCCGCGAGGTTGGAGTACCCGGTCCCGAAGTCGTCGAGCACGATCCGGACGCCGAGGTCGGCGAGGGCGCGCAGCGTCGCCAGGGGCAACTGGTCGTCCGTCCCGAGGAGCACCCGCTCGGTGATCTCGACGCGCACCCGCTCCGGCGACACCCCGCTGGAGGCGAGGGCCCGCCGGACGTCGCCCACGAACGTCGGGCTGTAGAGCTGCCGGATCGAGACGTTGATGTTCACCGCGGGCCACTGCGGGTTCTCGGCCAGGTCGGCGCACGCCGACTCCAGCACCCACCGGCCGATCGGCACGATGGCCGAGCTCTCCTCCGCGATGCTCACGAACAGTTCCGGCGACAGGTCGCCCAGCCGCGGGTGGCGCCACCGCAGCAGCGCCTCGACGCCGTGCAGGCCGCCCTCCGCGAGCCGGACGAGCGGCTGGTAGCTCAGCGCCAGCTCGTCCCGCTCGACGAGCCCGGGCAGGCTGGTCGCGATCTCGAACCGGGTGAGCTGGCGGGCGGTGCGCGTCGGGTCGTGGGTGACGATCGTGCCGCGCCCGTCCTCCTTCGCGGCGTGCAGGGCGAGCTCGGCCGCGCGGAGCAGGTCGGTGGCGATCGCGTCGCCCGCGGCCACCTCGACGACGCCGATGCTCGCCCGCACGGTGACGGGCAGCTGCCCCTCGACGTCGATCGGCTGGTCGAGGGTCGCGAGCAGGTCGCGGGCCAGGGCGAGCGGGCGCGGCGGCTGCGGTCCGGTGAGCAGGACGACGAACTCGTCGCTCGCCAGCCGGGCCAGCAGCGCCCCCTCGGGGACGACGGACGCGAGGCGCCGCGCGACGACCGTGAGCACCCGGTCGCCCACCAGGTGACCCCGGGAGTCGTTGAGGAACTTGAAGCCGTCCAGGTCGAGGAAGCACAGCGCGACCCGGCCGTCGGGATGGCCGGCGGCGGCATCCTCCAGGCGCTGCAGGAACAGCGACCGGTTCGGCAGCCCGGTCAGCGCGTCGTGCGTCGCCTGGTGGAGCATCCGGGCCTGCAGCTGCCGTCCCTGGGTGACGTCCTCGACGAGGCCCACCTCGAAGGCCGGCGTCCCGTCCTCGGAGCGGATGAGGAAGACCGTCAGGTTGGTCCAGATCACGGTCCCCGAGCGCGTCGTGTACCGCTTCTCGGTGCGGAAGCTGTCCCGCTCACCGGCCACCAGGGCCCGGTAGTCCTGTTCCAGTTGCGGCGGGTCGTCGGGGTGGGCGAACACCTGGCGCCCGGCCCGGCGCAGGTCCGCGAGGTCGTACCCGAGCATCGCCGTCAGGGCCGGGTTCGCGTCGACGATGCGGCCGGTGAGGTTGCCGATCGCGATGCCGACCGCGGCCTCGGTGAACAGCGCGCGGAACCGCAGCTCCGAGGCGCGCAGCGCCCGCTCGGCCCGGTCCCGGGCGCCGTTCACCGCGTGGTGGAGCGCGTCCTGGTGGTCGAGCAGCTGCCGCTGCGACGCCGCGACGTACCGGGCCGTCAGCCGGCCCAGCAGCTCCACGGGCGCCCCGGCGAGCGCGCACACGGCGGCACGGCACGCGAGCGGTGCCGAGAGGCGGGTCTCCAGCAGCAGCAGCGCGGCCCGCTCGGCCGCCGCGTCCACGGCGCCGGGGTCGAGCAGGCCGGAGGCGCACGCGACGGCGAGCAGGTCGGCGAACGAGCGGACGTCGTCGTCGCGCAGCGGGCCGCCGGCCTCGGCCAGGGCCTGGCGCCACGACGCGGCCAGCTCGGCGACGGCCTCGCTGCGCGTGCGGGTGTCCGGCGTGCTCGTCATGACGCCCGCGCGACGCCGGCCCAGACCGGGAACCGCTCGGGGTCCTGCACGTCCGCGACGGAGCCTGGCTGCCACTGCTCCAGCAGCACCAGGCCGGGCGGCACCAGCTCGTAGCCCTCCAGCAGGGTGCCGATCTGCTCGCGGTTGCGGGGGGTGCCGGGCATCGTGGTGGTCCGGTAGAGCTTGGTGACCTCGTCGGTGACCTCCCGCGGGGTGAACTCCGTCGTCCCGTGCGAGAGCGCGAGCCAGCTGCCGGTGCCGAGCCCCTCGCGGTAGCCGCGCAGGATGTCCGCCGGCCCGTCCTCGTCCGGCACGAAGTGCAGCACCAGCATCATCAGGACGGCGGTGGGCCGGCCGGGCTCGAGCAGCTCGGTCACGGCGGGCAGGGAGAGCACCTCGTCGGGCCGGCGCAGGTCCGCCTGGACGGCGACGGCGTTCGGGTTGTCCCGCAGGATCGCCTCCCCGTGGGCGACGGCGACCGGGTCGACGTCGACGTACACGACCCTGCTGCCGGGGTCGACCTCCTGGACGACGTCGTGCACGTTCCCCTGGGTCGGGATGCCCGAGCCGAGGTCGAGGAACTGCCGCACGCCGTGGTCGCGCGCCAGGTGGAGGACCGCGCGCGTGAGGAACGACCGCGCGGCCCGCGCGGTGGCGGGCGTCAGCGGGTAGGCGGCGATGACGCTCTCGGCGAGCTGCCGGTCGGCGGGGAAGTTGTGGAACCCGCCGAGCAGGTAGTCGTACACGCGCGCCACGCTGGGGCGGGTGAGGTCGATCCCGTCCGGGACCCAGTCACGCTCCGTCATGGTGGACTCCCGGGATGTGGGCTGCGCCGCGGCGTCGGACCCGGGCTGTCGGGCTCGGGGGGTCGACCGTCGACCCAGGACGCAAAGGTACGTCATCGACAAGTCATCACAGAAGGCGGCGATGCCTGCGACATCGCAGGTGGCCTGGGAGACTACTGTGCGTCATCTTCCTGTCGATCGATCGTGACGTCGGCCACCCCGTCGGCCACCCCGTCGGCCGGGCCCTCGATCACGACGGTGACGGGCGTCGCCGCCTCGATCGTCCGGGACACCGTGCAGGTGCGGTCGTGCGACGCCCGGACGGCCCGGGGCAGCACGGTCCGGGCGGCGTCGCCGTCCGGGCCCTCGGGGAAGGTCACCTGGAAGGTGAGGGTGACGTCGGTCAGCCGGTTGCCGCCGTCCCGCACGACCCGGGCGTCCGCGCGGGCCCGGAACTCCTCGGCGACCGCCCGCCGCCCGGTGACGACGTCGACGTCGACCGCCGAGCACCCGGCGAGGGCCGCGAGCAGCAGCTCCACCGGAGAGAAGGCGTCCGTCGCCTTGCTGCCGAAGCGCAGCTCGTCGCCGCGGGCGTTGCGGGCGAGGTAGACGCCCTCCTCGAGCCGTTCGATGGTGACCGAGCGCAGGTCCTGCTCCGGCCGGGGTGTGTCGTTCGACATGTCCCGATCCTGGCACGGGCGGGCGTCCGGGTGGGGCGCCCGGTCCCCGGCGGGTCCGGCCGCAAGCCTGGCGGCGTCAGACCCGGAAGCGTGCCACCAGGTCGGACAGTTCGTCGGACAGCTCGGCGAGCTTGCCCGCGGCGTGCTTGGCCTGGTCGGCCGCGCTCGCCGTCGACCGCGCGGACTCGGCGACGGTCCCGATCGTCTCGGCGATGTGCGCCGCCCCGGCGGCGGCGGCCGTGACGCTGCGGGAGATCTCCCCGGTGGTGGCCGTCTGCTCCTCGACGGCACCGGCGATCGTCGTCTGGTGGACGTTCACGCTGTTGACGATCTCGGTGATCTCCGCGATCGCCGAGACGGCCGCTCCGGTCCCGTCCTGGATCGCGGTGACCTTGCGGTCGATGTCGCCGGTGGCCGACGCCGTCTGGTGGGCGAGCTCCTTGACCTCCGTCGCCACGACGGCGAAGCCCTTGCCCGCGGCCCCCGCGCGGGCCGCCTCGATCGTCGCGTTGAGCGCCAGCAGGTTCGTCTGCTCGGCGATCGAGGAGATGAGCGCCAGCACGTCGCCGATCTGCTGGGAGCTGGCGCCCAGGTCCTGGACCTGCACGTTGGTCCGCTCGGCGCCGGCGACGGCCTGGGCCCCGACGCGGACCGCCTCCGCCGCGCTGGAGGCGATCTCGTGGATGCTGGTGGTCATCTGCTCTGCCCCCGCGGCGGCGGCGCTCGCGCTGTCGGCCACCTCGGCCGCCGTCACCGCGACGGCGTCCGCGCGCGAGAGGGTGGCCCGGGCCTGCTGCTCGATCCGGGTGCCCGTCTCGTTGATCTCGTCGCTGGTGAACGCCACCGTCCGCGCGTTGGCGGCGAGCCCGCGCACGAGCCCGGCGAGCGCCTCGACCGTGGCGTTGGTGTCGCGGGCCATCCGCCCGACCTCGTCCGTGCTCGTCACGGGCACCGACCGGGTCAGGTCGCCGGCCGCGACGGCCGCCAGCACGAGGCTCACCCGGCGGATCGGGCGGACCACCGACATCACCGCGACGACCGCCAGCCCGGTCGCGACGAGCAGCCCGCCCGACACCAGGCCGATCAGGAGCCGCTGCGCCTGCAGGTACGTCGCACCCGCGTCCTTCCGGGCGGCCTCGGCGGCGAGGTTCTCCGTGTCGGAGATGGCGGACAGCGTGCTCGTCGCCCGGTCGACGGCCGGCCGCAGCTCGTCGGAGTCGGCGCGGACGAACGCGTTGTTGTCCCCGGAACGGCTCGCCGGGAGCAGCTTGGTGTCCCGGATCTGGCGGAAGGTCTTCCACAGCTGCGTGAACTGCTCGATCTGCTGGCCGGTGGCGGCGTGGGAGCCGGACGCGTAGCCCGACCACGCCCGGTCCAGGGCCTTGTCGTCGTCCCCGATCGCCGACTGGGCGACCAGGGCGTCGGCCGAGGTGGCGGCGATCCGGTGGCGCATCACGTCGACCTGCGACGCCTCGACGTACTGGTGCACCAGCCCGAGCTGGGTGACGTTCGCCAGGTTCACGTCGGCGATGCCGACGGCGACGGTGTCCAGGCGGCCGAGCTGGACCCACGCCAGCAGGGCCACCCCGACCGTGAACACCCCCAGGACGGCGATCGCCGACCCCAGCTTCACGGCCAGCGGTGTGCGCCCCCACCACCGCACGGCGGTGCCCTGACGGCTCCCGGCGCGTCGACCACCGTCGGCGCCCGCGTGGCCGTCCTCGTCGAGCCCTCGAGCCGGACGCCTCCGCATGGGTGCCCTCCGCTCCCGCTGCCTGCCATGCCTGGGCGGAGGATCGGCATCCACGGGTCACCCCTTGAGCCGTCGCCCCGGAGGGAGCCGGTGCGCCGGAGTGCTCAGCCGGCGGTGAGCCACCAGGCGGCGTAGGGCGCGAGCCACAGCCGGCCGGCGTCCACGTGCGGCGCCCACGCCGACAGGCGCTCCCACCAGCGGTGGGCGTCGCCGCCGAGCCGTTTGCGGACGGCGTCCGCGGGCAGCGGCTGCCACCGGTCCGTGACGTTGTACACCTGCAGCACCGCGCCCGCGGGATGGCGGCGCAGGAGCGCGAGCAGGGCCGGGGACCCGACGTCGACCGGCTCGCTCTCGACGGCGGCGTGCAGCGCGGGCGTCGACGTCCGGACGGCGACCAGGTGGCGCACCCCCGCGAACACCCGGCCCTCGATCGTCCCGGGGTCGTGCCGGCGCTCGGCGTCCTCCCAGGCCATCCACGGCCGGTGCAGCCAGCGGTTGTCCTCGGCGAGGTCGGGGTCGGCGAGGTAGGTGGGGTCGTTGCGCAGGCCGATCTCGTCGCCCATGTAGAGCAGCGGGATCCCGCCGTAGCCGAACACGACCGCGTGCAGCAGGAAGATCCGGCCGAGGGCGAGGTCGACCTGCTCGGGATCGGGCGGGCCGCCGTCGGTCGGTTCGAGCGCGGCCTGCAGCCCGGCGAGGCTGGCCAGGGTGCCGCTGATCCGCGCGTCCCCGGTCTGCGGGTTCGCCTGGAACACCTCGCCGCGGGCGAACGACCCCGGGTGCGCGCCGCTGTAGAACGCGGACAGGAAGGCCCGGTGCGCCGGCCCGGACAGGCCCACGGCCGCCGCGTCGGCGTCCGACACCGCCCACCCGATGTCGTCGTGGCAGCGCGCGTACGTCGCCCACGACGTCGTCACCGGCTTGGGCGGCGGGACGGCGAGGGTGTGCCGGGCCAGCGCGGCGTCCCCGCTGGCCAGGGCCGACCACAGTTGGACCATGAGGCTGTTGTGGTAGGCGAGGTCGCAGACCCGGCCCGCGTGCCGCCCGGTGCCCAGGTAGGCGGGAAGTTCCTCGGGGGCGACGATCGCCTCCGCCTTGAAGACGACGCCGGGCGCGGCGATCCGCAGCGCCGCCCGCAGCGCCGCGACGATGTCGTGCACCTCGGGCTGGTTCTGGCAGCTGGTGCCGAGGCGCTTCCACAGGAACGCGATCGCGTCCAGGCGCAGGCAGTCCACGCCCACGTCGACGAGGTGCAGGATGACGTCGAGCAGTTCGCAGAAGACGTCCGGATTGGCCCAGTTCAGGTCCCACTGGTAGGCGTTGAACGTCGTCCACACCCAGCGACCGGTGCCGTCGCCGTCCTTCTCGCCGCCTGTGCCGCCGCTTGTGTCGCCGGCCGCGGCGGGGCTGCCGTCGGGGCTGCGGAAGCCGGGGACCCAGGTGAAGTTGCCGGGCGCGAAGTCGGGGAAGACCTCGGGCAGCGTGCGCTCGAAGCGGTCGGGCTCGACGCGGTCGGGGAAGGTGTGGAAGTAGTCGGCGTACTGCGGGTCGCCCGCCGCCGCGGCGCGCGCCCAGGCGTGCTCGGCCGCCACGTGGTTGAGCACCAGGTCGAGGGTGAGCGCGATCCCGTTCTCGTGCAGCGTGTCCGCGAGGGCGGCGAGGTCGTCCATGGTGCCGAGGTCGGGGCGCACCCGGCGGTAGTCCTGGACGGCGTACCCGCCGTCGTCCGGACCCTCCCGCGAGGCCAGCAGCGGCATCAGGTGCAGGTAGGTGACGCCCAGCTCGCGCAGGTAGGGGACCCGGGCGGCCACCCCGGCGAGCGTGCCGCCGAACCGGTCCGGGTAGCAGACGTACCCCACCTGCCGGGCGTCGGCGAACCAGTCGGGGCGCAGCACCCGGGTCTCGTCCAGCTCGCGCAGCGTCGGGCGCCGGGTCGCGTACGCGCCGATGATCAGGTCGAGGACGCGACCGGCGAGCGCCGTCAGCAGGGTCGGGTCACCGGTGTAGACGCGCAGGCCGTCGAGCAGGTCGGGGGCCCACCGCCGCAGCCGCCGGACGAGGACGGCGTGGTCCCACGTCCCGAGCCGGCCGTCCCGCACCGCGGCTCCCAGCCGTTCCACCAGAACCTCGCGCGGGGGGTTCACCGTTCCTCCGTCCGCAGTCCGTCCGTCCCGTGGCCCCGCCGGGCTGCTCGGGCGTGGTGTCGGCGGGTGCAGCCGATCACTGTACCCAGCTCGGGGCGCCGACCACGGACGACGCGCCCAGCCCTGTCACGGCACCCGAGGGGCGTGCGGGAAGGTGGCGCGGTCGGGTCAGTCGAGGTCGGCGCCGGTCGGGGGGCGGGCGGCGTCGAGTTCGGGCCAGAGCTGCTCCGGGACCGGCAGGGTCGCCAGGTGCAGCGTCTCCGCGACGCGCCCCGGCGCCGAGACGCCGACGATCGTCGACGTCACGCGGGGGTCGCGCAGCGAGAACTGCAGCGCGGCGGCGGCGAGCGGCACCCCGGCCCGCTCGCAGGCGGCCTGCATGGCCCGGACGGCGGCGCGGACCTCCTCGACCGTCTCCCGGTAGGCGTACCGCGGTTGGACGGCCGGGCCGCGCGCGAGCATGCCGCCGCCGTACGGCGCGCCGTTGACGAACGCGATCCCGGCGGCGACGCACTCGTCCAGGAGCGGGTCCGCGCTGCGGTCGACGAGCGTCCAGCGGTTGTGGTTGACGACCGCCTCGAAGACGCCGGTCGCGGCGAACCGGCGCATCAGGTCGAGCCGCCCGCCCGCCACGCCCAGGTGCGCCACGACGCCCTCGTCGCGCAGCCGCACCATCGCCGCGACCGCGCCCGACGGCGCCGTCGCCTCCTCGAACGTGACGTGGAACTCCGGGTCGTGCAGGTACAGCAGGGGCAGCCGGTCGAGACCGAGGCGGGTGAGGCTCTCCTCGACCGATCGCCGCACCCGGTCGCCGGAGAAGTCGCCGGTGACCGGGTCGGCGTCCGCCTTGGTCGCCAGCACGAAGCCCTCGGGCAGCCCGCGACGGCGGATCACGGCGCCGATCCGGGTCTCGGCGCTGCCGTCGCCGTAGTTGTTCGAGGTGTCCAGGAAGGTGAACGGGCCGTCGAGCACCGCCTCCACGGTCGCCTCGGCCCGCTCGGCGTCCACGGTGTAGCCGTAGAGCTGCGGGACGCTCGCCAGCGGGCTGGTGCCGATGCAGACGCCGGTCACGTCCAGGCCGGTCCGGCCGAGCGGCCGGAGCGCGGCGGGCCCGGTGAGCGGCGCGTCCACGGCGGCAGCATAGGCGCTCCCGCTCCGGGCAACCGGCCGGGGACCGTCCGCGGATTGCATGATCGTCCCGGATTGCATGATCACGGGGAGGGTGGGGGTGCCATCAGGGGGTAGGGGGTCGGGGGGCGGCCGGTGGCGCCGCCCGGGTCGGCCACGAACAGGGCACCCGCGCCGGGTCGGGCGGCCAGCCGTTCGGGTGACAGGCCCTCGGTCGAGGTGGTGACGTAGAGCCGGTCCAGCCCCGCGCCGCCGAACGCGCACGAGGTGACCTGCGACACCGGCAGCGGCACGACGGCGTCCAGCCCACCCTCCGGGGTGAACCGGCACACCTGCGACCCACCCCAGAACGCCACCCAGACGTGCCCCTCCGCGTCGACCGTCAGGCCGTCCGGTTCCCCGGGCAGCGCGGAGACGTCGGCCAGCGGTCGCCTGCCGCTGAGGGCGCCCGTGGCGGGGTCGTGGTCGAGGACGTCGATCCGCCGGGTGGGGGTGTCGACGTAGTAGCAGAGCGTCCCGTCCGGCGACCAGTCGATCCCGTTGCTGATCGTGACGCCCGTCAGCACGGTGTGCAGCGACCCGTCGCCGTCCAGCCGGTACAGGCAGGCCGCGCCCGGCGTCGTGTCGTACGCCATGCTCCCCGCCAGGTAGCGCCCTTCGGGGGAGACGCCGCCGTCGTTCATCCGGATCCCGGGCCGCCCGGCGAGCGGGTCGGCGAGCCGCTCCACCGCCGGGGCGGCGACGGGCGCACCCGGGGGCCCGCTCGGGGGCCCGCTCGGGGGCCCGCCGGACGGCGGCAGCGTCACCAGGGCGATCCCGTCGCCGTCCGCGACGAGCAGCCGCCCGGGGTCGGTGGTCGGGTGGACGGCGGTGACCGGCGCCTCCACCTGCACGGCCCGCGCCGTCCCGGGGCCGTCGGGGGCGACGTCGAACAGCAGGCCCCGCGGGATGTCCACGAACCGCACCCGGCCCGCCGCGGCGTCCCAGGTGACGCCCTCCAGGTGGACGCCGCCGACGTCGAGCCAGCGCCGGGCCGCGGGCAGCACGCGCGGGTTCGCGGGCCGGCTCACGAGGCGACCCCCACGGCGGGCGCCAGCGCGGCGACGGCGTCGGCCGCGGCGTGGCGGGCGCGCACGAGCCGG
>Ga0302322_100005590_pt1 | contig 11043 bp, 10 predicted proteins | sample Fen_T0_2_FD_203757 | JGI IMG/M metagenome (GOLD analysis project Ga0302322, IMG submission 203757) | Peat permafrost microbial communities from Stordalen Mire near Abisko, Sweden - Fen_T0_2 | ecosystem: Environmental > Terrestrial > Soil > Wetlands > Permafrost | place: Sweden: Abisko... | reverse complement strand
GTAGCTGATCGCGTGCTCGCCTAGCGCTGCCATACCAGCACCTCTCCTTCGTACGGGTCGTAGGTGTCGATCTCGTGGTCGAGGATCGCGCGGATCGCGATCTCCTCCGAGGCGAGTGCCACCAGGTCGTCGGCTTCGTAGAGGACGAGTGGCTTCGCTGCCATCTCGTCCTTCGCGACGCCGAGCGCATCCTTCGTGACGCAGATGTAGGTGAAGACACCGTCCAGCTCCTCGAGGCTCTCTTTCATCGCGTCCTCGAGCGTGGCGCCCTCGCTCATCTTCTCGGCGAGGTACACGGCGATGATCTCCGAGTCGCACTCGGACTGGAAGCGGTGGCCGGAGCGCTCGAGCCGGCGCTTCCACTGGAAGTAGTTCGTCAGCTGGCCGTTGTGTACGACGGCGACGTCGGAGAAGGGGTACGCCCAGTAGGGATGGGCACCCGAGATGTCGACGTCGGACTCGGTCGCCATACGGACGTGGCCGATCGCGTGCGTGCCGTTGAAGTCGCTGAGGTGGTAGCCGCCGGCGACCGTCTCGGCGTCGCCGAGGTCCTTGACGATCTCGAGCGAGTGGCCGAGCGAGAGCACCTCGACGTCGGGCACGTCCTCGACGAAGTCGGCCAGCCGCTTGAGGTCGCCCTCGTACGCGAGCGTGACGCGGAACGCGTACTCGGTCTCCTCCTCGAGCTCCTTGACGTGGGCGCCGAGGGCCGCGAGGCGACGCTCGACCTCGGCCCGATGGCGCCGGAGCCGGTCCTCGTACTCGAAGTCGCGCGGCGTGTTGGCGTCCGCGAGCTTGTAGCGCATGATCACGAGGTTCGACGGCTGGCCGTAGAGCGCATAGCCGGTCGAATCGGGGCCGCGGTGCTTCATGGACTGCAGCATCCGGGTCATCTCCGTCCCGATCGGATGCTCACCGTCCTTGTAGATGATTCCGGCAATTCCACACATGGGCGATTCAGGTCTCCTTGTCGATCACGGCAGGATGTCGAGGTACTCGTTCACGTCCCAGTCGGTGACGGTGGCGCAGAAGCGCTCCCATTCGTCGCGCTTGTAGTGCATGAACACGGTGTACATCTCGCCGGGCATGGCCTTCCTGATCACCTCGTCCGCCTCGAGGGCGTCGAGAGCGTCGCCGAAGGTCATCGGGATCTTCTTGACCTCCTTGCCCGCCTCCATCGCAGCGTAGATGTTCCGCTCCTCCGGCTCGCCCGGGTCGAGCTTGCGCTCGATGCCGTCCCACATGGCCATGATCAGCGCCGCCATCGAGAGGTACGGGTTCACGGCGGAGTCGACGGAGCGGTACTCGAACCGGCCCGGAGCCGAGACGCGCAGCGCGGTGGTGCGGTTCTGGAAGCCCCAGTCTGCGAACACCGGCGCCCAGAACCCGGTATCCCAGAGCCGCCGGTACGAGTTCACCGTCGGGGAGCTGATCGCCGTTAGCGCGCCGAGGTGCTCGAGGATGCCGCCGATCGCCCACAGGCCGATCTGGCTCGGCAGCCGCTGGTCGTCCGTCTCCGGCAGGAAGGCGTTCTCGTCGCCGCGCCAGAGCGAGATGTTGTGGTGGCAGCCGTTGGCCGAGACGCCCATGAACGGCTTCGGCATGAAGCACGGGAAGACGTTCAGCTCGCGCCCGACCTGCTTGCAGATCTGGCGGAACGTGGAGAGGTTGTCGGCGGTGCGCTCGGCCCGGTCGAAGTTGAAGTTGAGCTCGATCTGACCCGGCGCGTCCTCGTGGTCGCCCTGGATCATGTCGAGCCCGAGCGCCTGCCCGTACTCGACCACCTTGTGGATGATCGGCTGCAGCTCGCTGAACTGGTCGATGTGGTAGCAGTAGGGCTTCGTGACACCGCTGACGTCCGGCGTCCCGTCCTCCTTCATGTTCAGCCACATCATCTCGGGCTCGGTGCCGGCGCGCAGATGCAGGCCCGTCGCGGCCTCGAACTCGGCCTGGATCCGCTTCAGATTGCCGCGGCAGTCGGCGGTGAGAAAGGAGGCAGGGCTCTCGACTTCCTCGCGGTTGCGGAAGCACGTGCACCAGACGCGGGCGACCTTGCTGTCCCAGGGGAGCACCTCGAACGTCTCGGGCTCGGGGATGCCGACGAGCTCGGCCGCCTCCGGGCCGTAGCCGATGTAGTCGCCGTGGCGGTCGACGAAGAGGTTGGCCGTGGCGCCGTAGACGAGCTGAAAGCCCTTCTTCGCCATGCTCTCCCAGTGCGCTGCCGGGACGCCCTTGCCCATGATGCGGCCGGTCACGGAGATGAACTGGTAGTAGACGTAGGTGATGCCCTCGGCGTCGATGCGCCGCCGCACCTCGGCGATCAGGGCGTCGCGGCCCTCTGCTGCGACAAAGCGGTCGAGATCGGTTGCCACGCGCGCCTCCTCTTTCCGTTCTGCGTTTCGGGGTCTCTGGGGTGCCACGACCGCAGGCCCGGTCGTGCCACCCCGTGTCTACGCTCGCAGGGGGTGTCGTGTCAAGCCGGAATCGTCCATGACGGGATGCAATTGCCGTTAGCGCAATACCTGGAGCTCACTCGTGCCAGCCGAGCGCGACGGAGATCCGCCTGGCGCAGCCGAGGAGGAGGGGAACGGCGGCGGCGATCGCGTCCGCGTCGAAGCGGGTCGACGGGCCCTGGAGGGCGACGACCGCCGCGAGGTCGCGACCGGCGTCCCACACCGGCGCGGCGACCGCGCTGAGGCCCGCCTCGCGCTCGTTGACCGCCTGGGCGTAGCCCTGGGCCCGCACCTGCTCGATCTCGCGGGCGAGAGCGGCCGGCTCGGTGATCGTCTCGGGCGTGAAGGCCGCGAGCTTGCCGCGCGGCAGGGAGACGTCGCCGAACGCGAGCATCACCTTGCCGGCGGACGAGGCATGGCCGACGCTCGGGCGGCCGAGCCGGGTCACGCCCTGGAGGTAGCGGTCGGTCGGGACGAAGTCGACGGTGATCGCGTCGGCCTCGCCGGGGATCGACAGCGTCGCGGTCTCGCCGACCCGGTGCACGAGCTCCTCGAGGTGCGGCCGGGCGAGGTCGCGGAGGTTCAGTCGTCCGAGGACGGCGTTCGCGTAGCGGAGGGTGCGCACACCGAGCCGGTAACGGCCGGTTGCCGCGACGTGCTCGACGAGCCCGACCCGCGTCAGCGTGCCGAGCTGGCGCGACACGGTACTCGCGCTGATGCCGGTCCGCCGGGAGACGTCGGTTGTGCCGAGCTCCCCTCCCTCGGCGAGCACGTCGAGGATCTCGACGGCACGCACCGTCGCTTCGACGTCTCGGGTGGAGGGTTGACCGGTTCGGGGCATCGCGCTAGTCTCTTTCCACTGATAGCACGCTATCCCGTCTGGCGCAATATTTCTGAGGTCGGATTCACCATGTCGATGCTCGTCACCTGTCCCAACTGTGGCCCGCGCGAGGTGCAGGAGCTTCGCTGCGCCGGAGAGACGACGAGCCGGCCGACCTCGACGCCGACCGTGCGTGAGCTGAACGAGTACATCTACTTCCGCCGGAACGTGTGGGGCACCCAGCGGGAGTGGTGGTTCTGCCGCACCTGCGAGGACTGGTTCCTGGCAGAGCGACACACCTACACGAACGTGGTCGAGAAGACGTGGCATCCGGAGCCCGCCTCATGACGCGACTCGCGCCCCGGGCGGGCGAGCGCATCGACCGCTCCCAACCGGTTTCGTTCACCTTCCACGGCAAGACGCTGCAGGGCTTCGCCGGCGACACGATCGGCTCGGCACTCTACGCCTCGGGTCAGCGGGTCTTCTCGCGCAGCTTCAAGTACCACCGGCCGCGCGGCCTCGCCTGCTGCTCCGGTCACTGCGCGAACTGCCAGATGACGGTCGACGGGATCCCGAGCGTGCGGGTCTGCACGACGCCGCTTCGGGAGGGCGCGGTCGTCAAGGGCCAGAACTACGTCGGCTCGCTCGAGCACGACCTGATGCAGATGACCGACAAGCTCGGCGGCCCCTTCACCCCGCCCGGCTTCTACTACAAGACCTTCATCCGCCCCCGCAAGCTCTGGCCGCTCTACGAGAAGTTCCTCCGCGGCGCAGCGGGGCTCGGCCCGCTCGACCCGAACGGGTCCCGCCGTGAACGCGTCGACGTCGAGAACCGGCACGTCGACGTCGCCGTGATCGGCGGCGGCCAGGCCGGGCTCGAGGCCGCGATTGCGGCGGCACAGGGCGGCGAGTCGGTCGTCGTGGTCGACGAGGGCTACGACGTCGGCGGTGCGCTCCTCGCCGACCGCGACGGCATCGGCACCGCGGCCGAGCTGCGGCAGCGCGCCGTCCAGGCGGGCGTCGAGCTCCTCGCGCCTGCGATCGCGATCGGGCTGTTCGAGCAGGGGCTCGTGCCCGTGGCCTACGGCAATCTCCTGCTCAAGTACCGCGCCCACCGCGTCGTCGTTGCGAGCGGGATCGTCGAGCAGCCGCTCGTCTTCCCGGGCAACGACCTCGTCGGCGTGATGCTCCCGGACGCCGCGCGCCGGCTCGTCAACGGCTTCTCCATCAAGCCCGCCGAGCGGGCGGTCGTGCTCACCGTCGACGACCGCGGCCTGCAGGCTGCGGCCGACCTCGAAGCCGTCGGCGTCGAGATCGCGCGCGTCGTCGACTTCCGCGAAGTGGGCAGCCCCGCCATCGAGGCGCAGGGGAAGGGTGGGAAGGTCGCCCAGATCTCGATCGGCGGCCGGCACGTCAAGGCCGACCTCGTCGTCATGTCCGGCAGCCCGCAGCCCAACTACAAGCTGCTGGCGCAGGCGGGCGCACGGGTCGAGTACGACGAAGGCCGGGGCGTCTTCGTCCCGACCGACCTGCCGGCGCACGTCGAGGCAGTCGGCGCCGTCACCGGTGACGTCGGCGAGCCCGCGGTGCCGAGCCCGATCCTCGATCACCGCGGCGACAAGTGCTTCGTCTGCTTCTGCGAGGACCAGACGACGAAGGACCTGAAGTACGCGATCGCCGAGGGCTTCGACTCGATCGAGCTCTCGAAGCGCTACACGACGGTGACGATGGGGCCGTGCCAGGGCCGGCTCTGTCACACGAACTCGATTCGCGTCTACGCGAAGACCACCGGGATCGACGAGAACACGATCGGCACGACGACGGCGCGCCCGCCCTCCACGCCCATCTCGATGGGCCTGCTCGCGGGACCGCCGCAGGAGCCCCGCAAGCGCACCTCGCTGCACCATCGTCACAAGGACATGGGCGGCACGATGATGTGGACGGGCGCGTGGCGCCGACCGCACTCCTACGGGCCCGACGTCGGCGCAGAGGCGAAGCACGTGCACCATGCGCTCGGCCTGATCGACGTCTCGACGCTCGGGAAGATCCTCGTCACAGGCCCCGACGCGGGCGCCTTCCTCGATCGCGTCTACCCGAATCGCTTCTCCGACCTCAAGGTCGGCCGCACCCGCTACGGCGTCCTCACCGGCGATGCCGGCCGGATCATGGACGACGGTGTCGTCGCCCGGGTCGCGGACGACACCTTCTACGTGTCGGCCACCTCCACCGGTGCCGACGGCGTCTACCAGTGGTTCACGTGGTGGAACGCGGTGTGGTTCATGGACGTCCAGTTCGCGAACCTGACCGGCGCTCTCGCCGCGGTCAACGTCGCGGGGCCGAACGCCCGCGAGGCGATGCAGCGCGTCAGTGACGACGACTTCTCGGCCGACGGCTTCGCCTATCTCGATGCCAGGCACGTCACCGTGGCCGGGGTGCCGACGCTCGCGCTCCGCATTGGCTTCGTCGGCGAGCTCGGCTACGAGCTCCACTTCCCGAGCCCGCTCGCGGAGCACGTCTGGGACTCGATCTTCGAGAAGGCCGCCGATCTCGACCCGAAGCCCTTCGGGCTCGAGCCCCAGCGGATCCTCCGGCTCGAGAAGGGCCACGTGATCGTGAGCCAGGACACCGACTCCGAGTCGAACCTGCACGAGGCGGCGATGCCGTGGCTCGTCAAGAACGACAAGGACTTCGAGTGGATCGGCAAGTGGGCCACCCAGCAGGTCGCCGACCGCGGCCTCAAGTGGATGCTGGTCGGCTTCGAGAGCCCCTCCGGCGCGATCCCGGTCGAGGGCGGACAGGTCGTGGTCGACGGCAAGTCGGCCGGCCGCGTGACGAGCGTGCGGCGGAGCGCCGAGCTCGGCAAGGTGATCGGGCTCGCCATCATCCCGAACGAGCTCGCCGTCGACGGTGGGCGATTCGACGTCCAGGTGAACGGGCGGCCGGCGCCGATGACCGTGCACCTCGGGCCGTTCTACGACCCGGCGGGCGAGAAGGTGAAGTCGTGAGCGACGGCCTTGCGTTCCTCTCCGTCGACGCCGCCGCCGATCGCGGCGGCTTCCACCCGGTTGCCGTCTCCGCGATCGACCGGGCGCAGCGCGACCTCGGGGCCACGTTCGAGGAGCGCGGCGGCTGGGCCGTCGCGGTCTCGATTCCCGGCGAGGAAGAGCACACCGCCGTCGGCATCGCCGACGTCTCCCACCTGACGAAGCTCGAGCTGCGGCCCGCCGGCGAGCCGATCGAGGGCGAGGGGATCAGCTGGTACCCGATCTCGCCCCGCCGCGCGCTCGTGCTCTGCACGCCGGCCCTCGGCGACTCCGTGCGCGCCCGGGTCGGCGAGCGGTTCTCGCTCGACGTCACCGGCGCCTACTCCGTGATCGCGATCGTCGGTCCCGAGGCCGAGACGGTTCTGCGGCGCATGACGCACATCCACCACTTCCCCTCGGGCGGCGAGATCGCGCACGTGCAGGGGCACGTCCTGCAGCGGGGTGGCGGCTACTGGGTGATCTGCGCCCAGGAGCTCGGTCACTACGTCTGGGAGGTCGCCGTCGACCGCGCGTCGGCGCTCGGCGGTGGCCCGATCGGTGTCGACGCCCTCCCGGGAGGCCCGGCGTGAAGGACATCTTCCTCCGCAAGGAGATCCTCAAGCGGCCCGGCCTGCTGAAGAAGCACTACGACGTCGTCATCATCGGCGGTGGCTCGCACGGCCTCGCGACCGCGTACTACCTCGCGATCCACCACGGCATCACGAACGTCGCGATCCTCGAGAAGAGCTACATCGGGTCGGGCGCGGCGGGGCGCAACACGACGATCATCCGCTCGAACTACCGCACCCCCGAGGGGGCCGCCTTCTACACGGAGAGCGTCAAGCTCTACGAGAAGCTCTCGGCCGACCTCGACTTCAACATGATGTTCTCGCAGCACGGGCACTTCACGCTCGCCCACTCGGACCGGTCGCTCGTCGTGCAGAACGAGCGCGCCGAGGTGAACAAGCTGCTCGGGATCGACAGCCGCGTGATCGACCGGCAGGGGGTGAAGCGGCTCTGCCCGCAGATCCACATCGGCGAGGACGTGACGTGGCCGATCCAGGGCGCGCTCTATCACCCACCGGGCGGCATCATCCGCCACGACGCCGTCGTCTGGGGCTACGCAAAGCAGGCGGGGCGGCGCGGGGTGGAGATCCACCAGGGCGTCGAGGTGACGGGCTTCGACGTCAGGGACGGGCGGGTGCACGGCGTCAAGACGAATCAGGGTGACGTCTCGTGCGGTGTCGTCCTCAGCGCCACTGCAGGCTGGTCGACCCCGGTCGCCGCCCTGGCAGGCGTGCCGCTGCCGATCACCGGCTCGATCCTGCAGGCCTTCGTCACCGAGCCCGTCAAGCCGTTCCTCGACAAGATCATCGTCTCGGCGCAGATGCACATCTACTGCTCCCAGACCGACCGCGGCGAGTTCCTGATCGGCGCCGAGGTCGAGCCCTATCCGACGTACTCGAACAAGGGGACGTTCCCGTTCATCGAGTATGCCTGCCGGCACATCCTCGAGCTGTTCCCGCAGCTGCACGCCACGAAGATCCTGCGCCACTGGACCGGGCTCTGCGACATGAGCCCCGACTACAGCCCGATCATGGGCCTGACCGAGGTCGACGGCTTCCTCGTCGACTGCGGCTGGGGCACCTACGGGTTCAAGGCCGCGCCGATCACGGGCGTGACGCTGGCCGAGCTGATCGCGACGGGCAAGACACCGGCGCTGATCGAGCCGTTCAAGCTCGAGCGCTTCTACAACGACAACCTCGTCTCCGAGCTCGCTGCCGCTGCCGTGAGCCACTGAACACCTCCGAAAGGCCCGACATGCTCTCCAGTCTCGAAATCGCGCAGGCGGCAGCCATGCGCCCCATCGCCGACATTGCCGCCGAGGCGGGAATCGAGCCGGACGAGCTCGATCTCTACGGGCGCTACAAGGCCAAGGTCGACCTCTCCATCCTCGAGCGCCTCGCCGACAGGCCCGACGCGAAGCTGATCAACGTCACCGCGATCACGCCGACCCCGGCCGGCGAGGGCAAGACGACGACCTCGGTCGCGCTCGCGCAGGGGTTCGGAAAGGTCGGCCGGCGGGCGGTCCTCGCGCTCCGCGAGCCCTCGCTCGGCCCGGTCTTCGGGGTCAAGGGCGGCGCCGCCGGGGGTGGCTACGCCCAGGTGGTGCCGATGGAGGACATCAATCTCCACTTCACCGGTGACATGCACGCGATCACGGCGGCGAACAACCTGCTCGCCGCGCTCGTCGACGCGCACCGGTTCCACCGGCACGAGCCCGAGATCGCGACCGTCACCTGGCGGCGCGCGATCGACGTCACCGACCGGCAGCTGCGCAACATCGTCGGCGGCCTCGGTGGCGCCAAGAACGGCGTCCCGGCCGAGTCCGGCTTCGACATCACCGCCGCCAGCGAGGTGATGGCGATCCTCGCGCTCTCCACCGATCTCCCCGATCTGCGTCGCAAGCTGGGCGCGATCACGGTGGGTTACACCCCGGCGGGTGACCCGGTCACGGCGGAGGACGTGAAGGCGGCGGGTGCGATGGCGGTGCTGCTGAAGGAGGCGCTCAAGCCGAATATCGTGCAGACGCTCGAGGGGCAGCTCTGCTTCATGCATGCAGGCCCGTTCGCGAACATCGCCCACGGCAACAACTCGATCATCGCCGACCGCATCGCCCTCAAGCTGGGCGAGTTCCTGATCACGGAGTCGGGCTTCGCCGCCGACCTCGGCATGGAGAAGTTCATGGACATCGTGTGCCGCGTCGGCCATTTGCGGCCGCACGTCGTCGTGATCGTGGCGACGGTGCGCGCGCTGCGGCATCACGGTGGCGGCGACTGGCGTGAGAAGGTCGAGATGGCGCAGATGGCGGCCGAGGTCGAGGCCGGCATGGCGAACCTCGCCAAGCACATCGAGAACGTGCGCTCGTTCGGGATCCAGCCGGTCGTCGCGATCAACACGCGACCCGACGACGAGCCGGAGCTGCTCGAGCTGATCAAGGAGCGCTCGCTCGCAGCCGGCGCGTTCGGCGCCGCGATCCACAACGGGTTCGGCGAGGGTGGGGCGGGCACGATCGAGCTGGCCGAGGTCGTCGCCGCAGCCGCAGAGGCCGAATCGAACTTCCAGATGCTCTACACCGACGACGAGCCGATCGCGACGAAGATCGAGAAGATCGCGAAGACGGTCTACGGAGCGGACGGCATCGATCTCGCGCCCGCGGCCCGCGACGCGATCGCCCGCTACGAGAAGCAGGGCCTCGCGCACCTTCCGATCTGCATGGCGAAGACGCATCTCTCGCTGTCCCACGACCCGCTGCTGCGCAACCGGCCCGAGGGGTTCACGGTGCCGATTCGCGACATCCGGGTCTACTCGGGCGCCGGCATGCTCGTGCCGCTGTGCGGCGACATGCTGCAGATGCCGGGCTTCGGCGCCCAGCCGGCCGCCTTCGCGATCGACATCGACGAGCACGGCGAGACCGTCGGATTGTTCTGAGTCTTCCGCAGATCTGGAGACCGCCGGCGTCGGCAGGGGGTCGATTCCTTCGCCTCTCCCTGGGTTAGGGTGTGCGAATGAGCGATCTGGAAGGCCAGCAACTCACTGCAGCGCAGCGGGAAGCCCTCGAGGCGGAGCTCGCCGACATGGAGGGGCCTCAGCGGAAGGCCGCGGTCGATGCGATAGCGACGGCCCGGGCTTTCGGCGACCTCTCGGAGAACTTCGAGTACCACGCGGCGAAGAACGAGCAGGGCCTCCTCGAGGCGCGCATCCGCAAGCTCCGGCATCGCCTCCATCACGCCGTCACGGTCGAGCACACCTCCACGGACACGGTCGGCGTCGGCTCGATCGTCGAGATCGAGGACGAGCAGGGCGAGACGATGGAGATCGAGATCTCGAGCGTCGGCGGCGTCTCGCCCGACTCGCCGCTCGGCAGCGCCCTGATGGGCGCGAAGGTCGGCGACGGGGTCGAGGTGCCGGCCCCCCGCGGCGCGTGGCACGCGACGGTCGTCTCGATCCGCGCATCCTGAGCCGTGCGGCCGGTGGCCGGGTACGCCCTCGTCGAGCCGCTCCAGACCGAGCGCCTGCGCCTGCGCCCGTACGGGGAGGAAGACTTCGACGCGCTCTTCGCGATGCGCTCGAATCCCGAGAGCGTGCGCTATCTCTACATCGAGCCCCAGACCGAGGACGAGGTGCGCGCAACGCTCGCGAGGAAGATCGCCGGCACCTCGGTCGTCGTCGAGGGCGACGTCCTCGCCCTCGCTGCCGAGCTCCGGGCGACGGGCGAGGTGGTCGCCGACGTGATCCTGCACTGGGTGAGCCGGGAGCACGCGCTCGGTGAGATCGGGTACTGCGTCCACCCGGCGCACGCGGGGTGCGGCTACGCGACCGAGGCGACGCGCCCGCTGCTCGAGGTGGCGTTCGACGCCCTCGCGCTCCATCGCGTGATCGGTCGGCTCGAGGCGCGGAACGCAGCCTCCGCACGTGTCCTCGAGAAGCTCGGGTTGCGGCTCGAGGCGCACCTCGTCGAGAACGAGTGGGTGAAGGACGAGTGGCAGAGCGAGCTCGTCTACGCGATCCTCGACCGGGAGTGGCGCGCGATCCGTCGGGTAAGGCGACCCGTCGGGCTAGGACAGGGCCCGCCCGCGTGACCGGGCACTGGCTCGACGGGGTGCGCCCGCTGCCGGAGGCGCCGTCGCCCGCCCTTCTGACCACGCATCGCAAGGACGGCAGCGCGCTCGTGTCGCCCGTCTGG